>FUIF01014719.1_pt1 | contig 11324 bp, 11 predicted proteins | sample 1003461 | NCBI WGS metagenome assembly FUIF01 (sample SAMEA80401918, study PRJEB19352) | marine metagenome
TTTTATGTAATTATGTAATCCTGTCCTTGAATACCGGGGAGAAAAATTAACATAAAAAAAATTTGACGACTAAAAAAAATAATTACATAATCTGTGACTGTAAAAAAATTACATAAAAAATGATTGAATAAAAAGAGGGGATCGGGGCGACTCGCGCCACCCCGACCCTTTGCGTTTTTCCTCGGCCCTTCACTTTTTAGGCCACTAGATCGGATTCATGGTAAACCTGCTTTTCTTGAGGAATCCATGCGTGAATCAATCTATCATCTTCATGATCTCTAGTTTCTGCGAAAAGTTGACCATATTTAGACATGATAGGTTTGTTAGTCTTTTTGCTGTATTTTAGGTTCAGTTTTATTCGACCAAAAGATTCACCGGAAATAATAGCAGTGTCCCGATCCCTCATAAATGAGCCGATTTCTTTCCAACCGTAAACGGCTTTAGGGTCTTCATTGATCCACCCGCTTCCGCAGTTAAGGCATCGACCCCTATCATTGCGATTAGGTTCTGCTTTCACCTCCTTTATTACGCAACCGTGGTTCCTAGAATTGGAACACGACCACGTTTTTGCATTCGTTGTTTTATCACCTCTTTTTTCTGGCTTCTTTGCCATGAAAAACCATTTTAGTAATACTATATAAGGTTTTTTTACCGTGACTTTTATTATTTTTTTCAGATCATGAGCGCCTTTAATTATGTAATTATTATGTAATTGTGTGCTGCGTTTATGTAATTTTGTGGGGCAAGCGGGAGTAGGATTACATAATTACATAAAAAATTCAGGCGAAAAAAAATATTGCCCGACCCGATTACATTACATAACCGGGCCGGGGTTTCGTTCAACAGTCTTGACAGATTCCTTGACCCTTTCCGTCCCACTGAGCAAATGCCTTGACGGGACCACGGCCCTTACACTTCACGCATTGAAGGAATATCGGCATCGAAAGCATAGCCGGCGGTATTTCCCTCATGTTGTATTTTGACACTGTATAGACCATAGCAGCCTTTCGCTTTTCAGCCTCACGCTCACGCCTCTTGATTTTCTTTCGATTGGCCCGGTTGATCCGTTGATGTTCATCAAGCCTTCCCCCGAATGGCCTAGACAATGGGCAACCCTTTTTGTGTTGTCGGGTTGGGCAACCACACGGCCTTAAGATCACATTACCACGGCCTGTTCCGGGCGACTTCTTACGCTTACGAAAAGAACCCTTTCGCTTGAGTGCTTGACGTGCGGCCTTGACCACACCTTGTTGAAAGCATGGCTTACAGGCGGTTCGGGGCCGACCCTTTAGAGGGGTCAAGATGGTATCGCTGCAAAATGGGCAAATCCATTTCTTGACCGTGGGGCCAACCTCATATTTACCTAAGTTAATATTTGGCACTAGATCGCCTCATAGGATCTTCATCATATGATCGACCCAATCCCAATCAATGGGCGGGTTGCTGTTCAGAAGTCGCCTTCTTTCCCCTAGTGCTTTCGCTACTTTTGCTGTTTCATATCTGCTTCTCATTTCTTTTTTACCTCCTTTTTTTAGGCCCTGTCGGGTTAATATACCATAAAAGCCGACGGTCTATAAACATTTCGCACCCTGTTATGATAGGTTGTAATTATGTAATTTTCACAGTTAGAATTATGTAATATTTTTAACCGCTTGCGTGTATAGGTTTATGTAATTTTTTTCAAGGTGTATTTTAATGCTTACATAATTACATAAATGGGTCAGGTTTCCGGATCAGGCACTATGTAATTTACATAAAGGCATTACATAAAATCGGGATAGCAGTTGGCCCTTATGTAATATGTCATCTTATGTAATTTTTTCTTGTCAAAATAGGCTACACTTAGCGAAATCGGGCCTCAACATATTACATAACGCATGAGGGAGGATCAGAATTTATGTAAGGTGTAAATTACATAACGTGTAATTATGTGACTTATAATTATGTAATGTGTAATCAATGCCTTTTCTACAGCGAGTTTTTCTTTGAACACCTAGCCTCATTCATACACCGGCTGTTTTTTTTCTACACCGGCTAATATTGCTACATCTAATGTTAAATATGCACCTAAGTTTTTTTTCGCACACCTAGTTTCTTTTTTACACCGATTTTTTTTTCGGAAACGTTATGTAAATTACATAAAAGCCCAAAAACCCCATTACATAAAATCCGGGTCGCAGTGCAGCGTTATGTAATTTGTAATGGTCACAATCACAAAACCCCCCTACAAGAACGAATCAACGTCATACATATTACATAAAAAAATCACACATAAAAAAAACGATGCACTGCAAGCCTGTTCACATAAATTAGATCAAGGTAAATTATGTAATATGTAAATCACATAAAGAGCGATTATGTAATTATGTAATTATGTAATATGTCATACTTAATAAGAAAAATATAGGGTCACAATTATGTAATTATGTAATTCCAACAATAATCCATCACATAAATTATGTAATTATGTAAAGTGAGATACTATAAGCAAAGGCCGACTAGCGGTGTCATGAATGCAAAGATAAGGGATGGACCCGACACTAGAAAAGCACTAGGTAGACTGATAAACAACGAAGAAGGATGGGAGTGGACTGTATACCCCGAAGGAGGTGAGTGAATGGGGCAAATTAAAGATATGAACATGTTTCAGGTATACGGCCACCTAGTTAACAACGTCAACATGGTGCTAGATTCGCAATATCTGGAAGACATTGATGCCAGCATGTTGGCCGATTTCGTTGGTATGTTGCTAGAGGTTCACGGATTAACTGAAGAAGTCCTAGCAATACTCATCAGCGAAGAAGAATAACACTAAACGGGGGGATCGGGCGAGGGTAGGCGCTCGGTCCTCCCAAAATTCTAAAAATTTCTTTTGACTCTTTTTTTATTTTATGTAATTTTTGAAAAACCAAGATTATGTAATTATGTAATTATGTAATTATGTAATCGGTGTAGAAATGGAACTGCTCGGTCATTCCGCCCATACCGGACGGGATGCAGGTTAATAATCCTTGCGAAGTTGTAGAATCGTGTAATTATGTAATCGGATCATGTCGGCCACCCACCAAAACAGCCCAAAAACGGCGATTTCAAACGGTGTCTATATATGCGTGAGAAGATCCGGCGATTCATGGACGGACACAAAACCGAACCCATGCCTACCCTCGTTGGGGTGACAACCAACGCAGCCGGGGCGATCAATGCCCCGGTTGGAATTGTCGCATTAGGCCGCCTAATAGCGGTCATGAAGGCCATACTTGGAGCCTTGCCGATGAAGAAAACGGAGAAGGGACTAAGCCTTCAAGATGTTGTCATGACGGCCAACTTCAACGGTGCATCAGTCAAACCCCGAGCATCAAAAGCCGGGATGATTGATTCAATCGTTGAAGCAGTAAGCCCCCGGACTGAGTTGAAGATGTGGCCCCGATCACTTGATTGGGCCACCTTCAAAGAATGGGCTGCTGAAGGGGTATTTGGAAAGATACCCGGTCAAGTGGTCAAAGTGATTGATCTCAACGATCAGTCGATTGAAGAAGAAGAGAAGGCCGGCGCTCTTGCCGCCTTCATCAAGAATGGCGGGATTGTTGACCCCGATTCATATGAAGAAGTGGTCGGCGTTTCCGCCGACCTTCAAATCAAGAACCTCCGGAAAAACAAGATCATTGAAGAGGATTACGTGACTTCAAGCCACAAAGCCGGCCGACGTAATCCAATCAGTCGAAACGTGACGGGATCAACCCGCCGCCTAGTATGTGGGAAGAATCTAGGGCATTATGCGTATGGCCTAGATGCTGTCTGTTTCATGGGTAAAACGTCGGTCCCGTCGGCGCTCCCTCGGGGTGTTGGTTTCGGGTGCTGCGAGCAGTGCGGCGGCGAAATGTTTCCGCAGCCAAGGGACACCGTGAGGAAGCAAAACCTCCGAATGTATCTCCCTGCAATGGTTGACGGCGAACCGCTCAGAAAGGACCGATACAAGGTTCAAATCTTGGGTCGATCCGGTGCGGCGCTTCGATACACTGCGGCCGGGCATACTCACTACAACGGCGGCCGCCTTGAAAGAATCCTGTTCAATGTGTATCATGCTGAGTATGGTTCATTGACGGTTATCGGTTGGGCTTTCATTGCCGGTTCGATCCGTGGCACTGTTGACCCGCTCGCATATGATGAGAAGATGACCCGAGCGATCTTGAACACGCTCCGACATGGCCGGAAGGATGCCGACGGAGCAACCAAGGTTCACCTTGAGGCATTGGCTCAACTGATGGCTGAATATTGATCCAGCCAACTAGGAACACGCAACCCGGCCCCGGTCCGATTGGATCGGGGTCGGCTCCCTCGGGGCTTGAATTTCTCAAGATCCCGACCTTTCAAAATCCGGGCGTTAGCCATGCTCATGATCGGGGGGCATGACCCCCTCACGATTTACCCCCTAGAGATACTCATAGGCGCTGCGTATGGCCCCCGTTTGAATTCTAGGTATCTTAACCGCCTAGATACTCGACGGCCCCCCATGCACGACGCCAAAAACTGACGACGTGGCCCGGTATCTGTTGGCTACCCCCTCGCACAATTTTTAGAAAAAATTTTTTCCAAAAAATAAATATTTATAAACTAAACATTAAAAAAACATTTTTATTTTTCTTATTCCGGGTTGCAGGGTTTCTCCCTTCTTTCTCCTGTGGCCCTCCACTCAGAAACGAGCGAGGCAGCATTTTTGCCGTGGATTCTGTGGGACAACTTTAGGTGTCGAACTCTTTTCATATAACTGTGAACTGCATTTTTAGAAAGGGGAGTCCAAGCCTTCGGATAATACTTGTTGACTTCGTATGCTATCTGTTCTGAGTTTCGCCACTCGTCAAAAAAACCCTCGTGATAGATATCAATGATCCTTTGCTTATACCAAAGTTTCTTGGGAAGTGGACCGGGCTTGCCATTCATTTGATCCTTCCATTCCTTTCTCATATTTGGCTTGGTCATCTACGTATCACCTTGCCACCTATTCCTTTAGATGAGCGATTAATCTTTCTTCTAGCACCGCCTAGCCACTCACCTGCATCTGCTGTTTTCATAATTACAGGTGATGCGAATGTCTTGGCGCTGAATTGATCTATGGCGTGTGCAAATGCCATTACCAAATCGTTGTGCTTGCCCAAGTCAACGATCAGACCGTTTCTCCATGCGTGAGTCTCCAACTCGTCTAGCAATATGTTGACATTCATTCTAGTTGTGTGATCGCCATAGGGAAACACAATCAACTCTCTTTCAAACCAAACTCTAAGTCTATTAAGCAAACCTTGTTTCAATGTGCGGTTGCTAACCTTGCTAGACTTGTAATCAACAACACCACCTTTCTGTTCGATCAGACTTTTGTATAGTTGCTGAAAGCCAACGTCTTCAGCAGCAAATGATGGTGTGCCAAACCTTTTGTTCCAATCTATGATGATATCTGCTTGTTTGTCAGGAGGAAAGTCGTTTCGCCTCCAAATATTCACAAGATGCACATACCCATCTTCATCTTGTCGAAGCACAACCATAACCGAATAGTCTTGCCCCAATCCATGTGCAGGGTCAAAACCTATGCTATACTTGCTGTTGTGTATTTTTTCCGGTTCAAATATACCATCCATGTTTAGATTCTTTCGTATGAGTGTTCTTGGGTAAACAGAAGCCTCATCGTCTATCACACGACATAGATACTCCTGTATGAATGACAACTCGCCCATAGCCTCTTTCTGCTCAAGTAGGAAGTCAATCGGCCTAAATTCCTCCCACAATGCTTCGGGCTTTACATTTTCTGGATCAGCAGCCCAATCATCCCAATTTACTATGCTAGACCACACACCGCTTTTCCAAGTAGCGTTGTCAAGCATTTCAGTATGATACAAGTCAGTCATAGACATAGGTGTGCCAACGACATAAATTGCCGTTCCGGGCGACAACATTGGTGTGACCTTCTTACGAAACCAATGCTGTATGTCTTTTGGATCACTATCACCACTATCATCCAAAACATCGTCAAAGGCTATGCAAGCCGGATGCTCACCACGAATTGCAGCGCCTACCGATGTAGCACGAATCCATGCGCCATTCGTCAAACGCAACTCTAACTTGTTGCCTCGCTTTGGATCTAGGTATCTACTGAGTTGTGGATGGCGTTTTATGTCTTCTCTTATTTCCTCAAGCCTTCTGCTTGCCAAGTCTTTGCTTGCTGAGAACAACCAGCAGGTAAACGGCTTGTCACGCCATTTGTCAAATAGAGCATGGTGAAGTAAAACAACCCTAAGAGTTGTTGACTTGGAATGGTCACGAGGGGCAATAACGCAAACACGATGAACAGACCTGTCGCTTCTCTCGGTGTAGAGACTCATCCACTCTCCGATGTGATCTCCCCATGTATAGCCCAACCAACGGTAGAAGTATTGTGGATCACGCTTTGCACGTTGCAGGGCGAATTGCGTAAAGTCACTCATCATCTATCACCGGAGAAAACAAGTTGGCTACCACACCCAACTTCTTATCTATCATGTGAGCGCACAGCCCCTTTCTTTCCATGACGTAGCCGGATCGAGTATGATATCTATCATGACCCGCTAGGCTAGGTAGTTGTATTACGGTAGCGCCATTCTTGTCGCTGACCTTTAGATGATGTAGGTGACCGTGGAACCACACATGATTCTTAGTTAGACCCCAAGCCTCTCGTTGTTCTATGGACATGATGGATGGTAGATTATTTAGATTCACTTTATCTCCATGTGTAAAGCCCAACAAGGTGTTTCCATAAGTCACATACTGCCTTGGTTCTGCATTTACTATAACATTGACATCTTTCGCATCTTTGTAAGCAGCCTCAAGGTAGAGCATCAGCATTAGGGATGTATGCCTGTCGTGGTTTCCAGCCATGAGTATGATATCAACAGGGGCTACGCTTCTTAGTATGTCTATGTGATCGGATGCTAACTTGACACCCTCCATCAATATCTGCGCTGGTGTGCCGTCAATGTCTTGAGGTGTTCCTTTTGTCGTGCCACCTATGTCGTTGTCAACATGAAACCAATCCGAGCCAGCAGTTAGGAATATCTTTTCGGGCTTGCCGGGTAGCCTTGACAGTAGATTCTCAGTCTTCTCAATCAACCTAGCCCTTGCATCCTCACGATTATACTGCTCTCCTGTTTCGGATATCCATCCATACTTGCCAAAGTGCAGATCAGTTGGGGATATGACCAAGGCATACTTCTCCTTTTTCAAGGTCAAGCCCGTCTTAGATACCCTGTGCTTGTATGGCTTCACCAATTCTGAAAACTCATCTTGTATGCTTTGCCTAAAGTTTCTCCATGAGTCAGCATCTTTTTCCATTTGCCGCTTTGCCTCACGTTCTCCTTTGATAACAATGTCTTTTCTCTTGAGGTGAACATACTCATCTACTAGAGAAGTAGTTTCCTTGAGAGTTATTTCGCCATCGGTGAATGGGTCCATAGCGTGTCGCCACTTCCAGCATCTTACATACGCAGCCATGATTGATGGAGGCATACTGTATTCACTAGCCATCTCATCGGCAGATAAGCCACCTCCCACATTTGAGTATGACTTTCGCATGGCCCTGTGCTTTTGTCCGGGCATGACGATTATCTCATTGTGATTCATGAGAAATGTGAGATACTTATCTTCGCCTTCATCGTAGTAGGTCTTGTTTTTTACATCGGGAGCGTTATCTTCATCGAGTATGTTCTTAGGTAGAAAGGAGTTGCCCTTCTTCTTCCATCTGTTGATCGCTACTCTCCAAGCATCTACCGATCTTCTAGGATCTACCTCGTGTAGAAACTGTGCGAATTGCATCGCATTCGACCAACCTCGCTTGGCATACTTGTCAATCACAGGCCCACCGTTTAAAACACGGTCAGAATTTTCCCCCATAATTTTCGCACGTTGATTCCTTTATTAAATGTTGTGTAAACCCACAATTATTTTACTTGTTTTAGTTTATAACAAAAAGAAATACAGCCGCTCAGTAATCGTTTTATCTTAATTATTTTATTTCTTCATTAGTGTGTAAGAAACCTCCGGTAATTTTCTTAGGTGCCTTTGAAAGAATAAAAGAAATAAATGAAATAAGTGCAGTATAACGTTTTATTCTTTTGAATTACGCCGTAAAAGATTAAAAAAATTAAAACGATCCTACCAACCTTGATAAAAGACTATCAGAATTTGAGCATATGGCGGAGCGTAGGCGTTTCTCGTTGTTCAATAGGAGAAACAATCAAAAGACAGTGACATCACAAGTAGTTAGTTCGCAGCGCATACCGACCAACAAATCGTTTTCTGTTGCTGCTGGAATACCGGATATCGTTAGGGACACCGAGAGGTTGCGTAGCGACAACAAATTTGACAACGAGTATGACCTTTACGATTCTATGTTGAAGTTAGACCCGGAGTTGAACGGTGCGGTTCGTGCAGTCAGCCTCACGGCCAACAACTACGAGTTGAATTACTCTCGTGGTCGGAACGCAAGCATTAGAGATGCGATTCGTGTCCTTGTCGAAGAAACACTTGACTTCGATGACTTCCTCATAAACGCCATGCGTGGCCTCATGGTCTATGGCAACGACATCAACAAGATCGTTGGAAGTAGCGGCAGGGGTGTGACCGCACTACAAAGTCTTCCCGTAAAACAAATCACCATTGTTGACGAGAGAGGTGGACCCGGAAAGGCTTTCACGGCAGACGAAGACACACCGATAACAACTCCGGCCACCTATATTCTAAGAGAAGGCAAGATGACCGAGCAAGGTTTCCCCGTAGACGAGATTATGCACATACGCATAGACGCTAGGAGCAATTGGTTTACTGACAACAAAGGCAGAAGGTCTTACGGTGTTTGGGGTGCAAGCAGGTTTACCTCGCTCAAGCAAGCCATACGCATGAAGTATAACACGATGAACAACAGGCTGTCGTTAGAGGATGCCATGACAAAGCAGTTTATCACGATTGAGAGGTCTGCCATCGAGCATATCCAAGATCCAAACGAGCAGTCCGATAGACTCACTCACATCATGGATGAGGTTATCAGTTTGTTTGAGGGGCTGCGTGGAGATCAGATACCCGTTCTACCACATTACGTCAAACTACACCACGTCGATCTCAAGAACAGCATACCATCCAGCAACGATTTCCTAGATGCGGTCAACGGAGACATAGCGGCTGTGCTACAGGTTCCTCGTGTGGCTGCTGGTCAGGAGAAGGGCAGCACATTCGCAGCGACATACAACGCAAACCTTTGGGCTGTCGGCGCAATCAGCAGAATGCACCGAATACTAACCGATGCTTGTAATAATCTGTTCTCGCTGCACCTCAACCTTCTTGGTATAGAACATAGGAAACAGGACTTGCCCAAGATAGTGTTTGACACGATGGACACAGAAACACCACTTAACACAATGCAAAGGGTCGTTCTCGGCTACAATGCTGGAATACTAACGCTAAATCAGTCGTTAGAGATACTAAACCTTCCAACCGAGAGTATGAGTGGCAATGACAGAAAACAGAAAGGTCGATCAAACGTAGGTGAGTTGCCAAGAGAAAACTCACAACCCGGTGCCACAGATGTTTGATTTCTTTTCTCTTATCTTTTATGCCTTCTACGGCATTGGCATATTGGTGTTTCTTATAATGCTTTATGAAATATTGATAAAACAACTTGTAAATCGCAAAGACATGGCACGATTGTCCTCGCCAAATGACAAACTGATGCTCGTTTTCGGACTCGGTGTGGTCTTGTCTTGGGTTATCATCGCTGCAACAGCATCTTACTTTAGCATCGTTGAGGAAAGGGAGATCACCGATTCCCAACTTACCGTCATTGGTCTTCTTGGCGGTCCCGCTTTGCTAATGATAACATCAGTCCTAGACTTGTTCAAGGGCAAAGAAGGTGCTAAGATCAACATACTGCCCGATCAACTTGCATCAGATGTCAACGCAACCGAGACTGAGAAGGAGCATATCAGGGTTCTTGAGAAGGCTCGTATCGACCATGAGTTGAAAATGGAAGAAATGCAGAAGGCACACGAGTTGAAGATGGATGAATACATCACCACTCACGACAACACAGACTTGGCAGACATTCAAATAACGGAGAAGAAAAAGAAAGGAGGAAAACAGTGAATGTCGAAATCCTTTACTTCGCCGTGTTCTTTGTGTGTGTTGCCTCTTTGTTGGACTTGTGGCTTCGCAAACGAGGGATCTGAGTGATAGCAGAATCGTTAGTATATCTCGCTTGTTCTTGCTTTCTTTGTTTTGTGATTTTCGGCGCATACCTGTGGTTTAACGGGTTGTCTAAATGGATTTGGCCTTAGTCGAATATTGTTGCTTGCCGTTTATCTTCGTCTACTTTCTTTCCCTTTTGGCCGGTGGCGACCCCGGCGATTTTCTCAAAATAATTTATATGACACTCCAAAACTTAAAACAGTAGGGGAGTTTACTCTATGCCGAAGAACCGTAAACTACAGAATGTCATCGGCACAGAACATATCAAGGATGCCGCAGAAGCGGAGATTGCGGCCCAAGCCTCCGGCGGTGCAACCGTCGCTTTCAAGAATGTGGCTGTGTCGGGTCAAGATAACATAGTAGCAGATGCCTCGGCAGATACGCTCAATGTTGCAGGTGCAGGTTCGGTATCAGTCACAACTAACGCCGCTAACGACACTTTAACAATAACCGGAACAGATACCAACACACAACTTTCTACCGAACAAGTCCAAGACATTGTAGGTGCTATGTTTACCGGCAATACCGAAACAGGTATTACAGCAACGTATGAAGATTCTGACGGAACAATAGATTTGGTTGCTTCGGGTGGCTCCCCCGGTGGCTCAGATGGTCAGATGCAGTATAACAACGGAGGTTCCTTTGGAGGTTCTTCTCTTGTTTACACTGACACAACAGATGCGGAACAATTCAAGATAGACGTATCATCAAGCGAAACGCCTCTTGTTATAGTGCAAGAAGGAGCGGGAAATTCATTTGAGGTTCATGATGCTGCTGATCCTGACAACAACAGATTTCAGTATTTCTAACGTAGGAAATGTCACAATAAAAGGTACTAAATGGTGGGGGTTTTGGTGAAGCGTTATATGTCGGTGGTAATACTATAAGTAATAGATTTAAGGTTCAATCGGGGTCTGCATCGGACAATTCATTTTCTCACGCACAAGATACAAACACAGGAATACATTTTCCTGCTGCTGATAACTTAGGATTTGCGACAGCAGGAACAGAAAGACTAAGAGTGGGTTCATCGGGTCAGATAGGTATCGCAGGTGCGAACTACGGAA
>FUIF01012383.1_pt1 | contig 11321 bp, 13 predicted proteins | sample 1003461 | NCBI WGS metagenome assembly FUIF01 (sample SAMEA80401918, study PRJEB19352) | marine metagenome
GATGATCCAAAATATAAATTAACAGATCAGCAAAAAGAAGATGTGTTAGCTTATCTAAGACATAATCAATTAGTATTTGATGGAGCAAAAGATATTATTAATAATGCAGAAAGTTTTTTAGTAAGATTTAGATGAAGGTACATTATCACAAGAAGAATCTACAGATTTAAATAATTTATTAGATGCATATAAAAATGCTTACGAAACAGTAGATGTAACAGCGTTATATCAATTACATGAAATGATGAATAATAAATTTACAGCAGCAGGTGCTGACAACAAAATTAATTGATGACCAATACAGAGAATCAACTGAAAGATTTGAAGAACAACAAACAGAAAGATTGGCTGAATATGATTTTGTAGTTGCTAAAAAGAGAGAAATAAATAATCTTTTAGCAGAGTATTCTTCAGAAATGGGTACATATGCTACAAGAAATACTAATGCACAGTTATTACAATTAGAAGCTGATTTAACAGATTTTAAAAATATGCTTGGTGATACTGAATATCATGTGCAATTAAAAGATGAAATAGATAATGCAATACTAAGAGTACAAGCTAATATACAAAACAAAATAAACTATGAAGATATGATTAATAGACGTACAAGTACAAAACAAGAAGTAATTGGATTAGATGGAATTTATTATAGGTAATTATTATGGAAGCTAAATCATTAATACAAATGTATAAACGTGAAAAATCTAGTTCAGAGCGAACTAACTTTGAGGATATGTATCAAACTGCTGCAGAGTTTTGCAATCCATCTGCCGACAATATACAAGAAAGAAAAACTAAAGGTCAACGTGATGACAATCAAAGAGTTACTGATATTGGTATAAAATCACGAAGAATGTTTACAGCAGGTATGATGAGTCATTTATTTCCACAAGGACAAAATTGGATTCGTGTAGTTACACAAAATCGTGATTTAACAAAGGTAGACAATATAGTTAGAGCATTAACATCTGTAAGTAAAAAATTTATGAGAGCTATAGAAGATTCTAATTTCTATGAAGAGATGGGACAATGTATTGATCATTGTGGATATATTGGAACTACTGCATTATATTGTGAGTCATCTCCAAAAAGAATACTTAATTTTCGTTCACATTATATTAATCAATTTTTCTTTTGTGAAAATTATCTTGGAGAAGTAGATACTGTTATTCGTGAGTTTAAACTTACTGCAAGACAAGCCGTACAACAATTTGAAGATTCTGTTTCAGAAGAAATAAAAGAAGATGTAAAAAATCCTAAAACTTCTAATAAAGAATATACATTTATTCATATAGTAATGCCAAGAAAAGGATTTACACCTGATAGTGATATAAAAGAAGAGAAACCAATAGCATCTTATTATATACAATTAAAAGGTGAAAAGATGGTAATGGAATCAGGGTTTGATGAAATGCCTTATGCAGTAGCTAGATTTTACAAAACGAACTATGAAAAGTATGGTCGCAGTCCTGCATTAGAAGTATATACTACATTGCCATTAATTAATCGTATGGAAGTATCTAGGATTCGTGGTGCAGAAAGAGTATCTAACCCACCATGGTTAGCACCTAATGATGGTAGTGTTAGACGTATATCTAATGATCAAGGTTCTATAATTTATTGGAACGCAGGTAATCCATTATCTAAACCTGAACAATTAAGACCAATGGATAATGTTGCTGTTAATGATGCAATGATTACGAAAAAAGAAGAAGAAGTATTAGATGCTTTCTATGTTCCATTATTTAATCCGTTAATGAATAAACAAAACATGACAGCATTTGAATCATCAGAAAGATTAAACTTATCATTACAATTTCTTACCCCTGCTGTTAATCGTTTAAATAAATATTTTGTTACTCCTATACTTGAACGTGCATTTAATATAATGTTAAGAAATGGTATGTTCCCTGAACTTATGATAGAAGAACTTATAGATCAAAATTTAGAATTTGATTTGGTTGGTAAAGCATCTATTGCTTCTAGGCAAATAGAATTGTTTGGTACAATGACTGCTATGTCACAAATGATGCAGATTGCACAATATAGACCTGATATACTTGATAATGTTGATGCAGATAAAACAGCAAGATTTATACAAGAAGTTAATATGTGTCCTGTTGATTTACAATTACCTGAAGATGAGGTTATGAGATTAAGAGAAGAAAGAGCTAAAGCAGCACAAGCAGCAGAACAAAGAGCAGATATGTTGGCATTAAGTGATGTTTATGCTAAGAGTACTAAAGCACCCGAAGAAGGGTCTAGTGCGGATGCCTTAGGGCAATTAATGGAAACTGAAGAAGGAGAGTAATGGATATAATAGATAAAGCGTCTTACGATTTTGAGTGGGACAAAGAGAAGGATTTATCTGAAGAAACAAGAAAAGCATTTTTAAATGTTTTTGATACAGATAATAATGATGCGTTACTAGTAGCAAGATTTTTAGTGGGTGTATGTAGATGGCAAGATATGACAGAATATAATGATCCTGTTATAGAATCTAAAATAAATTCATTAAAAAATGTAATATTGTTAATTAAAAAGCAACTTAATATGAAACCTATAGAGGAGGACTCAAATGAGTGAAGAAACACAGGAAGTAATTGAAACATCTGAAACAGTTAAAGAAACAACTGAAACAACAAATAATTCATTTGTTGATTCTATGCTTGGTCAAATTGAAGATGAAAGTATTAAATCAGCAGGATTTTGGAAAAATCTTGAAGGTAAAGGTGCTACTGAAGTTGGACAGTATATTAAAGAGTTACAAAGTTTTGCAGGTAAAAAAGGTGATATACCGAAGTCAAATGCTTCGGAAGAAGATTGGAATGAGTTTTATTCTAAATTGGGTAGACCTGAAAATATCGAAGGATATGATTTTACCATTGGTGACGAGTTTAAAGAAATTGTTGACGAGTCTGTTTTACCGCAAATAGAGTCATCTGTTCAAGCTTTAAAAGAACAAGCATATAGTATGGGTGCAACATCTGATCAAGCAGAAGGATTAGTTGATTGGTATTTAAATGAGATTGCTGATAATGTTACAAATCAAAAATCTAAATATGATGAAGTTCAAAAAGATTTAAGCTCTCAACTTGAAAAAGAATGGGGTAAAGAATTTGATGGAATTTTAAAAGGTATTGATTCTATGTTACTTGCTAATGGTTTAGCAGAAGAAGATTTAGAAATGATGCGTGATTCAGGTTTGTTAAATGATCCTGCATTAGCTATTACACTTGGTAAAATAGCTGCTAAATTTGATGACGATCCTGAAATAGGACACCATCAAACAAAAACTTTATCAGGATTAAAAGACCAATTAGCAGAAGTTAATATGGAAGTTTCTGAATATATTAAATTAGGTCAAAAAATACCACAACATATTTTTAATAAACGTCAAGAGCTTATGATTAAGCTAGGTGATGATTTATAAAATTTTAACTTGACAACAAATTTGTAATATAGTATATGTGATTTAACGAAAGGGATAATCTCTTTAGACCCCTGTAAGTTATCGTCAACCTAGACGTTAAATAGCAGGCAAGACCTCCTTGTGGAGATAATCAGAGCCGATTAGTCGTGCTGTTAATTCAGCGTAAATTATTAATTAGCCAAAACAAGGAGATAATAAAATGGCTTCTACAAGTATTACAACTGCTTTTGTTAAGCAGTATGGTTCTACATTAGACTTATTAGCTCAAACTCGTGGTGGAAAATTTACAGGCACTTGCCTTGAAGAATCTATCGAAGGTGAAGAAAAGTATTATGATCAGTTAGGTTCAGTAATTGCAAATGAAGTTACTGATAGATATGCTGACTCACCTGAAAACGACATTACTCACGCTAGACGTAGAGTTGTTGCTACATCTTATGATGTTGGTTTGATGTTAGATAAGTTTGATAAAGTACAAATGTTGGTTAACCCTGAATCTGAATATGTTCAACAACAGATTACAGCGTTAAATCGTAAAAAAGACATAGAGTTCATTAAAGGTGCTTTAGGTACAGCTCAAACAGGTAAAACAGGTGCTACTCCTGCTAGTATTGGTGCTGACAATAAAGTTGGTGTTGCAGGTGCAACTATGACTTTATCTTTATTAGGTCAAATTAAAGAAAAATTCCAATCCAATGGAGTTGACTTAGATGACCCAATGAATAAAGCATATATTGCAATTAGTCCTAAAGTATTAAATGATATGTTACAAATTGATAAACTAACAAGTTCTGACTTTAACTCTATTAAAGCTCTTGTTGGTGGTGACTTAAATTCTTTTTATGGATTTGAGTTTATTGTTTCTAATTTGCTACCATTCATTAATTCATCAGGAACTGCTGCAAACCTATCTTGGTCTGCAACTACAGATGCTCCAAATGCTGTAGGCTCAGGAACTGCTGACCTAAGAGCGTGTATTGCTTATGTTAAATCAGGTGTGCGTCAGGTTACTAATCCTTCTATTCAAACAGAGATTAGCAAGCGAGATGATAAACGCTTTAACTACTATGCTTACTCTTGCATGAGAACAGGTGCTGTTCGTATGGAAGAAGAAAAAGTAGTTCAAGTATTATGTGACGAAAGTCCGTAACCTTTAAGGAGATAATACTATGGCAAACATACGTTCAAATGAAGTGATTGAAGTATATGGTGGAACAGCAGGTACTGCTGCAGACGCTATTACTGCTTCAACTGCTAAAGATGGTGATGATAAGTTATTTGATGCTACTTCAAATGCTGCTAAATTAAAAGTTGCTACATTTACTATTAGTAATGGAAGCACTACAGGAACAGGTGATGTTCTTGATGTAGCAGTTATTGGAAGCAATGCAACTGTATTAAACCTAACAATCAATGGTGCTGCTGCTTTAAGTAGTGGAACTACTGTAGATTTAATACCTGCAATCGATGGAACAACTATCGGTAAAGCTGCAGGTATTGAAGGTACTGAAGGTCTTAATGCTGCATTTGCATTACATACAGGATGGGCGCAAGCAGAAGTTGCTGCAACAGACATTGGTCTTGTTACATTAACAACTGCAAACGCAGGTCTTGATGCAAGTAAAACATTTAGTGGAAAAATATTCTACTACACAAATGACTAACAAGTAATTCAGTAGGCATTTAACCACCTTCTCGGTTATTGTAAGACCTACATTTTTTTTAAGGAAGATATGGGATTATCAAAAATTGATATATGTAATCATGCATTATTAAAAATAGGTGCAGATACTATAACCTCTTTAGATGTAAATGAAAACAATACCGAAGCAGTTATACATAGTGCAAAATTATGTAATGTTTTTTTTAGTCAAACTGTAGATGAGGTATTAAGATCACATAAATGGAATAGTGCATTATCACGTGCAACACTTTCTCGTCTTACAGAAACTCCTGCTTTTAAATTTAAATATAAATATCAGCTACCAAATGATTATATTAGAGTTATAAATGTATATGATAATACTAATGCATATGATGACAGAACACAATTTGCGGTAGAGGGAAAAACTATTGTATGCGATTATGATGCTGTATATCTTTTATATGTAGCAAAACCTGAAGATGTTTCATTATTAGATGCAAGTGTTACAAGTTGCATAATACAACAATTAGCAATTAAATTATCTGTACCTATGCAATTAGATCAAGTAATGCAAAACAATTTAATACAAGAATATAACTCAACAATATTACCAAATGCACGAAGTGTAGACACATTAGAAAATAAATATTGGGATATAGAAGAAAGCGATTTTATTTTATCAAGATATAACGAATCTCCTATAATTTAAATATGGCTATAAATTATACACAAGCTTTTAATTCAGGTGAACTTTCTCGAAAAATAGATGGTCGTTCAGATTTAAAAGAATATAAAACAGGATGTCGTGCTTTAGATAATTTTTATGTATTACCTCAAGGTGGTGTAGAACGTAGAGCAGGTACTAAGTTTAAAGCATTAGTAGGTTATCATCCTACAACACAAGGTGATGGTACTGTACCTGCAAGATTAATTCCTTTTAATATATCTGCTGATACAAATTTTCTTATTGAAATAGGTGCAGGTTATTTAAAAATATGGGATAATACAGTAACTACATTACATCATTCTACTAACTCTAGTATTAATTATACAGCTAGTGAGTTAGATAGCATACAATATTCTAGACGTACAGATACATTAATACTTACACATCCTAATCACGAACCTTTAAAAGTTAGAAGAATTAGTATAACTCCAACTTTTGAAGTATCAGAAATAGATTATATTTATCCGCCACTAATGGAACAAAATTTATTAGATACAACAATTACTGCTAGTGCTATAACAAGTACATCTACACTTACATCTAGTAATCAAGCATTATTTTATCATAAACATATAGGTTCAACATGGGGTATAAATCATGCACGTGATGCTAATCAAAGACAATTAATAGATAGCTTATATGGTAACGATACAGCAGCTGCAAATCCTAATTTAACTAGTTCACAAATGAATGTATCTTTTTCAACATGGTCAGTAAATACTGATAAAATTTCAGATGTAAGTGTAGATATAGCATCTGCAAGCGTTACTAGTAATGTAGTTACACTTGTTACAACACAAGATCATAATTTAAATATAGGAGATACAGTTGCAGTTAATATAAGTGGTGGAGCAGGAACAGCTATAAATACTAATGTTGTAGTAGCAAGTATTACTACTTCAAAAACTATAACTTTTGCTTTTTACTTCATCAAGTGATGGTACATATTCTACTTTTACTGACCCTTTAACTTGTACAAGAAATACAGGTTGGAAAGGATCAGTAGCAATAGAAAGATCAACAGATGGTGGAAGTAATTTTTTCAGAAATAGTAGTTTTTAGGAACACACGCTACTCCATTAGAAAATGAGTTTACATACTCTACACCAATTAAAGAAGATAGTAATACTTTTATAAGAGTAAAATTTACACCTCATTCAGATGTTATAGATAATAGAGTAGGTGGATATTTACAAACAAACATTATTTGTGATAGTTTATACTTAAAAGGTTTAACTAAAATTACTGCTGCAATAGGTGCAAATACTGCAGTAACATTAGTTGGTTCTTATTACAACTCAGGTACAGGTAAATTAACTTGTACTGCTAATTCTCATGGATTATCAAATGCAGATGTAGTTACTATATCAGGTATTACTAATGATGGTGCAACACTTAATATTGAAAATTCTGCTATATCAAATAAAACTACTAATACATTTGAAGTAGATATAGGAACAGGAAAAAACGCAATCAGAAATTATTGCAACAAATGCTATTATAGAAGCAACGTCAAGAGCTACATCTACTGTAACTTCTACATTAGCAAGTACAAGTGCTACTTCTTTTTGGTTAGAAGCATTTTATAGTGATTACAGAGGTTTTCCAAAAGCATCAGAATTATATCAAAATAGGTTATGGCTTACAGGATCGTCTGATGAGCCGTCTACTATATTTGCTAGTGTATCTAATGATGTATATAATTTTAGTTTAACAGAAACATCATTAGAACCTTCTATGGGTATAAAAAGAATTATTGATACATCTGAAGAAGCAGAATATTTACAAGGTAAAAAAGATTTATTTTTAGGTACAGATGGTTCTGTTATATCTGTTTCATCAGCAGATTCTGACTCATTAATTACAGCACAAAATTTAAATACACAAACTGAAAATTCATATGGTTCATCAAATGTACAACCCGTAATAGCTAATGATGTAATAGTATATGTGCAACGTAATAAATTAAAGTTAAGACAGTTAATATATAGCAGAGAACAATCTGTTTTTGTAGGTGTAGATTTAAATTTATTAAGTGATGAAATTACAGGCACAGGTATTAAACAATTATTTTTACAAAAAAATCCACATCAAATTATATGGTGCATAAAAGATGATGGCAATATATGTGCATTATCATATGATCGTGTTAATGGATTAAATGGTTGGTCAAACATAACTACTACAGGTGATTATTTTAGTGGTACATCTTTACCCGCTTCAGGCGAAGATAATATATATTTTGTAGTTAATCGTGGGACAACTGATAGTCCTAAATATTGTATAGAAATGTTTGAAGATCGTTTAGGATTAGATTGGTATGTAGATAGTGGAAAAGAAAATGATGGTGGTGCAAGTAAATCTATAACAGCATCTGTTGTAGCAAGTGATGTAACATTAACAAGTGCTAATCATGGTTATTCTAACGGAGATATTATTAAAATTAAAGATACTGTTTCTAATCAAATTAATAATACAGATGCATTTAAAATTTCTGATACTGCAACAAATACTTTTAAAATTAAAACTATAGATAATACTTCATATATTACATATGATATGATAGGTAACGATAAAATAATTTGTTCAGGACTTTCTGATGGAACACATACAAAAGCTGCTTTTAATGGCACATGGGAACTTTTAACTTTAACAGAACAAAATCAATTAAATACAGGTAATCATGGAATACCTACTTCAGAACTTATATCATGGGGTATACGAACAAATAATACTTTAACTTATTGGGTTACTATTGTGCAAAGTGATACAAATGTATTTAGTTGGACTATACAAAATGCAACTGAAATTTCTGATAATATTGTATATCAACAAGACCTTGGTTCTTCTTATACTACTTTGCAAGCTGCATTAAATGCAAATTGGTGGAATATTTCTTCTAACGCTTTTTCAGGTGCTACATTTAGTTTTGGAACAGGTAATGTAAAAAAAGCTAATAATCAAATTACAGGATTAGACCATTTAGAAAATAAAGAATTACAAGTTATAGGAGATACAGGTTACGTAGAAAACCTTACAGTTTCTAGTGGTACAATAACTACAACTAAATATCACAATAAAATTATTGCAGGATTACAATTTATATCTACACTTAAACCTATGCCTATAGAACCAACACTTGTTAATAAGTTATCACAAGGTAGGGTAAAAGCAGTTGCTAAAATTGTAGCAAGATTTTTAAATACTAAAGGTGCTAGTGTAGGTGAAGAAGGTAGACAACTTACAAACTTTCCTGTAGTTAAAACAACTAATATAACAGGTCAACCAATTTCTTTAACTGTTGGACAAGAAAGATTCTTTATAGGTTCTGATTTTCAAAAAGAAAAAATACTTGAAATAAAACAAGATTTACCTTATCCTATGACAATATTAAGTCTTGCAACATTTATTAATGCGGAGGGTGGATAATGTTACCTATTAAAGATCAGATTTTAAAATTAGAAAAAATATTAAACACTATGCCTGATACAGCTACAAATGGTGATGGCACATATCCTGTTGAACATTATTTTCATGGTGGCATTTATACTAGAAAAATATCAATACCTGCAGGTGTATTACTTACTACATATATTCATAAGAAATCTCATCCTACAGTTTTGCTTACAGGTAAATGTTTTGTATATGATGAGTTTAATAAACAACAAGAATTAGAAGCACCTCAATTAATTTTTACTAAAGCAGGAACAAAAAGAGTTATTTATGTTATTGAGGATTGTATTTGGTTAACTATGCATCAAACAAATAAACTTACAGTTGAAGAAGCAGAAAAAGAATTATCAACTTTAAATTATAAAGAAATGGATATGGAGGAAGTATGACATATATAGCAACAGCAGTAGTAGCAGGAGCTACTTTATATGGTGCATATGAAGCAGGAGAAGCAGCAGAAGATGCAGCATTTGCACAATCAAGAGCATTAAGAGAATCATCAGCAGCTAGACAAGCAATGGCTCGTTATAATTCAGCTATAACTATGAAAGAAGCTGAAAGTCAAAAAGAATTAATTCAATTTAATGCAAGACGTTTATCTGAACAACAAAGTGGTTTACAACAAGAACAACGAATGAATATTGCTGCACGTGGTGGAGTAATGGGTGGAACAGATTTATTATTAATATTAGATCAAGCAGAACGTATGCAAATGGATCAATTAGAATTAAAAAGAGAAGAAGATTTAACAATAGCACGTGCTGAAGAAGCAGCAGAAAAAATAAATTTATAGCAGATTATGGAAGTGATGCAGATATAGCAGCAGCAACAGCAGCAACAGCAGCAGGAGATGCTGCAAGGACACAAGCATTTACTTCAGGTTTAACATCTGCAGCAACATCATATTACGGATTTACAAATTAAATAAAAGGTATTAAAAATGGCAATTAAAATTAAAGGATTACCTGAATACGGAGGTCAAAAGGTTAAAGCATCTGCAGATGTTGCACCTGAAAAAATTGATCCTAATGTTGCTGTAAGTTCAATTAAAGCACAAGGTCAAGCTAAAGCAGATTCAATTATTTCTAAAGGTGAAGCAATACAATCTATAACAGGTGCTGCTGCAAAAGTTGGTATAGCACTTATTAATGCAAAAGATGAAGCTAACCAATCAAAAACATTAATTAATTTAAATAATGAATCTATTGCTTTAAAGGAATTTTATTCATCTGCAGAAGATGAATCTGTATTTAATGCTGATTTTAATCCTCAAATATTTTTAGAACAAGGACAAGAAAAATAAATGAATCTGTTAAAAATGCATATAATCAAAATTCTTTTTCTCTTTTAAGTAGAAAAGGAATGAACGCTCAAGTAGAAAATTGGAAACAAAAAGAAATTGTAAAATTATCAAAAATAATTGAAACATCAAGTATAAATGCTTCTACTACTGTAGCACTTCAATCAGCAGAAAAAAGTTTTGATTTAAATTGGCAACCTGAAATAGCAAGTATAACAAGTCCTTTTGGAGTTAAAGGTGAATTATACCAATCTCGTAAAGATCAATATTCTGCTGCTCAATTAATTTTACAAAGAAATGGAGCAATTACAGCTATAACAGCAGAAAAAAATATTTCAAGTTATAATGGAAAACAAATTATTGTTAGTTTAAAAGACACAACAAATAAACTTATTGAAGATAATAATAATGGTGAAGTAGAAGATCAAGAAGTAATAACAACAATTTGCAAATTTACATAAACTTAGAGATACAGGTGATTTTACATCAACACAAAGACAAGAAATAAACACTTTTCTTATTACTACAGAAAAAGCATTTTATACAAAAAAACATAAAGATATAGATAAACGTATAAAATCTGTAATAGATTACTTTTACTAACGATGAAGAAGATATAACAGAAGAACAAATTTATTCTCTTGTAAAAGATTATCCTAAGTACGAAGGTTATATTTTTACTAGTTTTGAAAACAATCTTAGAGAGCAATCATATTCTAATCAAGATGCTTTTAAAGCTTTACAAGTAATTGAACAACTT
>FUIF01001947.1_pt1 | contig 11318 bp, 15 predicted proteins | sample 1003461 | NCBI WGS metagenome assembly FUIF01 (sample SAMEA80401918, study PRJEB19352) | marine metagenome
TGATGAGCCGTAGGCATCCGAGTAATCCGCCCGATCCTGGTACGCGCTATTCCTTATATGACTAATTATCTACAGCAAGTATAGTAGATACGGTATATGCGGATTGCATGGCAAAACCTGCGTAGCAGCCTGCCAGGCGTACCACGTACTTGGTACAAAAGTGGTACACACAAAAAATTCCCAGAGCAAAATAGTGTTTATGTAGCCAATTGCTGCGTCCTGCAGGGGCCGACGGGGGGTGGCTGCCGAATACGACGGACCGGTGGCCGATGCTATCCATGGCGGGCGACAAGCGCCCTTACTACGGCAACATTGTCGGTGTATTGGCCAGGCAATGCAGATTAACACGAGCCCCACGAAAACCCCCATGTTGGTTGCCAGGTTCCGGCAAATAGGAGACCTGATAATGTGCTTCGTCAAGGAAGCCAGAGGCTCCTTTTTCTGGTGCAAGCACCAGGTGTCGCTCCGCTCTCAGCCCATCTTTTGATGGCTGTTCCAGCCATAGTCCTATTTGCCTCGGGCGGGGCGCCGGTCTTCTGCAAACTACAATACGCCAAGCCCCGCAAGCGGGGTTCCGTTCCAGTCAAGGCTCCACAATCTTGTCACTTTCTTCAGATCTTTTTGACGGAAGAGTGCACAGCGCAAGCGCTGGCCAAAAAGATGAACAAAGCGCCAAGATTCTGTCGGCCTTCAAGGTGTCGCAAGCGACACTTCTCTTGAAAGGCTTCCCTTGACTGAAGCCGGGTCGTTTGTAGTTGGTAGATGACCGGTCGCGGAACACAGTGTAACGTGACGTGTGTCGTAACAATGCAGACTGAAAGGACTTATCATGTCAACTGCAAAATCGAAATCAACCGCAAAGCCAATGACCAAACTGGAGATCTGCTCCGCCTTCGAGAAAGCACTGCCAGCCGGTGATTCGTGCATTCTCCAGACTGATACCATGGTCGTGATTGCTTTCCATCTCCGTGAAGAAGGTGTCGATAAGACTGTCGGAGGTGAGGGTAAGCAACAACACAACGTGGTGGAGTTCGCGAAGCCCGTGAACTGGCGGGGCATCCAGAAAGTTGTGGACGGCCAACTGATTGACATCGGTACCCCGAAGAGCGGTAAGTTCACGATGTACATGTCTCAGTACATCGGACAAGCCTGATTGCTCACATCGGCTGAACAAGTGAGGGTCCCTGCCTACGGGTGGGGACTCTCCCTTTTTTGGCACCCTCGGAGGCAAAGGAATCGGCCACCTTGAACGTTCAAAAGGACGCAGAGGAAGGCGGGCCAGGGGCTTCCTTACGAAAACTCTGAACCACTGAGTTGACGGGTCAAGTACCAGATGAAGGTAGGTAGTACACACACAGATCCCACTCATTTATAGGTGAGGATTATGGATCACCCCATGTAGGTATCGGATGGCACAAAAGGCTAGAGGCCTTCGGCGATGTAAGCGTGCCTCCCACTCTAGCAAGAACCTGGCCGCGTGCGTGGGTGTTGTTTATAGAGCGCACGCGTCCAGAACCTTGCTGCCATGGGTGGTCACGCTGACAGGGTGTTGGTGTGATGTTGTATGTAGTAGTGCGACCAGTGACCGGCCTTGCGCGGTCACTGGATCGTGTAGTTAGGAGTGGATATGTCTAGATTTGATGATGATTCAGTTGAGCCAACGGACCGTGAATGGTACCCAGAGTGGGTAAACCGTTGGATGGAGAGACAAGGCGGACGGAGACCCCAGCACATTCGAGGTGCAGCGTGTGCCTCGGATACGTATGGTGCCCGTCCGTTGTCGAACAATGCGTCGTGGCGTATGCCAGGCGGCACAGTCAGACGGGTCAGTGATATCCGTGAGATCGACCTCGATCAGTACGGTGGCCTGTACATCATGGGTATTGTCAGTGCGTCACAAGAGTGGCGGACGACACTGCACCCGATGCAGTACGTGTTCGACGAGCACGACATGGACAAGCAGTGGTTCGAGCAGCAGCGGACACAGGTCGAAGGCCCCGGACACGGGGACGAGCCGGTGACAGGTGAGCCGATGAGTCCTGTCATCAGGCGGTATGAGGTTGACCCGGGTCGGTTCAGTGATGCACCGACTTTTGAACAGTTCATCCACAATGTACAGGTCAAGCCATTGCAAGAGATTGTCGGGTGTGCTACACTGCACCTGACTGAGCAACAGTTGATCCGTGTCTATTCGGCACTGCATGAGGGTGACTGGTCAGGCGTAATACCTGAGCATGAGTATGACATGACGGCACGGGAAGGTCTCCTCGAGCGTCAGAGAATGTCGGATGAAGAGACCTGGGAAATGGATGCCAACACGGCTGTCCGAGGAGGCCAGACAGTTGACTGACTGGATTTGTATTGGAACAGGGGTGGTCATGATGGCCATCCCTGTTGGTTGCATTGTTTACGACTACTGGAAAGGAAACATCTGATGACTGAGGTAGCAAAAAATCATTTGCATGACATGGCGAAGGGAGTAGCCCACGCTTACTTCGACCTCAATCCTCCGATGACAAGGGGGGATGACTGGTGGGCAATGAGGCTGAATGTCAAGGGACATGAGGATGGAATTGCTTGCATCGGTAGGTGCAGCGGAGCAGTAGAAAGTTTGGCCCAGACTTCGTTGCCGGGCGCAAACTTTGTGTTCCAGGCAGGAAGGGTACCTGACATGATCGTCATGTTGGGCCAGTTATTGGATGCGCAGATGGAACGTAATCATCTGCACTACGACCAGATGTCACAGTATCGGGAGGACGATTGATGCTGACAGTTTTGAAGACAAGCAGTGATAAGTTCGGAGAGCAGAGAGAGAAGGCGAAGGCATTGCTCAATGACTTCGACATAGCAGGTAGGTTCCTCACCCCTGAGATCCTTATCCACACTGAGGACGGTGCCCGTGCCGAGTTGTGGATTCGTACCCCTGGACAGGATGCTGAGTTGGCATTCGAGGGAACTCTTACATCGGTCTCCGTTGACATGGGCGTCGACGGAGAACACAACTACAGACGGGAACTCTGATGACAAACGACCCCATTGGTGCTGCTCGGCAGACGACACAGACCTTGGATGCGTGTGAATCCTTCGAACCAAACTCACCCGAACAGGCGAGCGAGGAGATGAAGCACCGCACAGTATCCGCTCTGGTCAATATGTCTGCTGAAGACTTTCAGTTTGTGGTTTCAACTGCAATGCAAGTGAGACTACATGCCTACGAACGAAACAGACGGGCCTCAACAGGAGGACCTGATTATACACAGTGGTCCTTACGGTGAGGCATACCTTGGCCTTATTGTCCGTGATGATCATCACTTCATCAGCCATAGGGTGGGTGTCTTTGATACCTACAGCATGGCAAGCGCGTACGCAGAGTACGAGTTCCCTAACAGAAAAGTATTTACTGATAGGGAGTAGGGTTGCGGATCGCCGCCCGGCTTCGCGCGGACAGCGAGTCCGTGGTTATTTTTATTGGTTCTCTTTTGAGGAGTACAAATCATGAGCGACATTACGATCACTCTTATTGTCAACACTGGGGATGGTTCCCCAAGCAGCGTCACCCTGTCCGGTGGCACCACCGTTGGTCAAATGCTCACCTCGCGTGACTTGACTGGCACCGTTCGTGTTAACCGTCAGTCGGTTGACAACACCCAAGTCTTGGTCGATGGTGACCAAGTATCCGTGACTCCAACCAACGTCAAGATGGCGATGGGTTTGGAGGAAGCAATCGGTAAGGCACGGCTCGAGCAGGCTGCTTGTGTCGAGGCCAAACTGGCTGCGGCTTTCATCGTCAAAGAGAATCAGTTGATCGCTGCCCTTGAGGCATCGACGACTGAAGGCGAAGGCTACAGCAACCAGTTGAAGGCTTTGCAAAATGCACGTGAGCAAGGTACGGATGCCTTGTGTGCTTTCCTTGGTGTCAAGGTGGATGACTGTAAGTAATCCACTCCTCAACGTGGATGGGGGGAGGGGCATTGTTCCCTCCCCCCTGAATGGAGAAAAACATGCGCAAACAAATCGTCGCTGTCGAACAACAGCATCAACAATTACTGGAACGCTTCGAGAATGTCGATGACGAATGCGTTGCAACCAAACGCAACCACATCGCACACCAGTTACAAATAGTAACTGCAGGTGCTAGCGACTACTTCGAACGTCTCCTCGAGAGTGCAACGAACCAACAAGTACGGCCTGATTACCTCACGGCGTACAACGAATCGTTGCAACTGCTAGTGCATCACGCACGCAATGGAAACCAGGCAGCAGCCGCAACCCAACACGAGAACCTGTCCACTGATGTCGACAGGATCAACCAATACATGAACCGAGCGTTGTCAAGAGCACGTGAGATTCGACGCAACATCATCAAGCCCTGGACTGATGAAGAAGTTGCAGTGCTGGTCGACATGCTCGAAAGCAAACAGGATGTCCTGCGTTGGGATGTGTTCCCCGATCAAGATCCCACCAAAGATACCTGGGTTCGGATTGCTGCTGTACTGGCTAAGCCCGTGGTGTTGAGTACACCAGACGGTCACTTCCAATACCACCTCGGTAGGTTCACAGCACAACTGGACTTGCGTAGTGACCGATGGGAGTTGAGATACTTCCAGGCAGAGGACGCACCAAGACTGCAGTCGCAAGGCCGTGGTCGACACTCGAGGTACGTACACCCACACATCAGCGGCGGCAACGCCTGCACCGGTGAGTGGAGTGACGTACTGCGTAGAGCGTGGGATGCGCACGACATGGAGCGGTTCATGTGTGCAGTGTTCGACATGCTGCATCACTACAACCCAGACTCACCGTACCGTGTGCTGGACACCTGGCATCGTGCACCCAAGTGTGCAGTCTGTGGGTGTGATGCACCGCAACAACAGTATCTGTTGGGGCGTAACGAGCGAGAGATTCACTACTGCAATGAGCACGCAGACGATGCGAAGCGCATTCAGTTCAACGAGTTGCTGACTATGGCTCAGCGAAACCTGAAGACACCACGGAGGACAAATGTCTACAGCATTTAATGACAGCGTCGTGTTCACGTTTGAGGCGTGGACCAAACTTACTTACATGTGTGCCAAAGCAGACACCGAGATTGGTGGCTTCGGTATCTCACATGCCGACGATCCCTTTACCATCACTGACTTTGTGCTGGTACCGCAAGAGTGCACGGCAGCATCGGTTGACTTCGATGACGATGGGCTGGCTGACCACATGGATAACATGATGGACAAGGGCATCATCCCTGCACGTTGCTTCCGACACTGGATCCACACGCACCCAGGCAACTCCGCTACACCCAGCGGTACTGACTGGACATCGTGGACTAAGTGTTTCCCTGATGCCAACTGGTCTTCGATGATCATCCTGGCCAAGGGGGGTGACACCTCTGCTCATGTCCGCAATCGTGTGGCTGTGGGGGAAGCCATCACTGTGGTAACCAGCAAGTTGGACGTTGAGTACTACGATGTACCTGATGGGCCATGCTTGATTGACCAAGCAAGTGGGACAAAGAGTTGAAGGACAACGTGCGCAAGGCACCGCCTCCTGTTGTTGTAAAGCACAAGGGGTACCCAAAGACGTACTACGGTGGGTACTACGCACAGCAGGTAGCCGAGATGTATGGCGACGTACTGGACACTGACGAGTTGAAAGCAGAAGCAGATGCAAACAACTTGGACTTCAAGAAAGGAAAGTTGAAATGAGCGATCGGATTTACGAACGGTTCAGCGGCATGCTGAACACAAGCGACAGCCCTCCGTGCCATGTCATTGGTGTCGGAGCAGTAGGCAGACCACTCGCGCTCATGCTTGCAAGAGCAGGAGCAAGAGTGAATGTCTACGACGACGACACGGTGGACTGGCCGAACGTGGGCACCCAGGGCTATCACGCAGATGATGTGGGCAAGCCCAAGGTACACGCGTTGATGGATGAGATGAAGCGTATGCTCCCACCTGAGAAGCATACGTTCCGTGGATACCAGCAGCGGGTGGAAGAAGTGACCTTCAGTAACTGGTCACATGTTTTCTTGTGCGTCGATTCGATGGAGACTCGAGCACAACTTACTGAGAACAAGGCATCCGTGCACTACTACGACGTTCGTTGTGGTTCACGGGTGGGCAACCTTCAGTATTACATGAACCGCAGGGTTATTCCCAAGGATCTAGAAACCTATGAAAAATACAAATCAAGTTTGTTCGATGACAGCGAGTCATCACCGCTCCGTGTGGCATGCAGACTATGCCGCATGTGTCTCAGTTTGCTGCGGCACTTGCGTTCAACATGTACTGCGATGTTCACATGGGCAGGCGGCAGGGATACCAGTGTCAAGTCTTCGACTTGTTCGATGGTGTCATCGACAACTACGACAAGTGGCCAACACCCAGTGTTGCCGAACCAGTTGGTGTTTGACTGGTACGATGAGACTTGACGTAGTTACCAATCATCCTGAGTGTGAGGAGTGTGACCTCTGTAATCAAGGCTCCGGTACCCCTGCGCATGTGGGTATCGGAACACGTTGCACTCCTCCACTCACGGATGGTCGACCGGACCTATGGTATGTGGGCCGCAACCCTGGCTTCAACGAGGACCGTGAAGGCAACCCCTTCATCGGTAGGAGTGGTCAGTTGTTGAAGGGCGCATACATCAAAGGCATCAATGCGGAGGACCGATGCAACCTGCACCTAACCAACGGTGTCAGGTGCTACACGGTAAAGGATGAACCACCAAAAGCACGGCACTGGAAAGCATGCTTACGGTATCTGCATTCTGAACTGGCAGTAGCAGCAACGGATCGCACCGCACTGGTACTTCTTGGAGGTGACTGTACGCACATGTGTACCGTTATCTCTTCGGGAAGAAGGGCATGAACCTAACGAAGGGTATCAACGAGAACGGAGGAGAACACCAACTGCTGGAGACAGAAAAGTTGGTGACTGTGTTCTCGACGTACCACCCTTCGGCGGTCCTTCGAGACCCTAACTATATCAATGCAGTGCATGATCACAACGCATTGATTTCAGATTGGATAGACGGGATCGTTTCCCGTCCATCAGAACCCATTATTGTTCCAACACGGAGCCCCCTATGAGTACTCGTAAACTCAACAAGTTGTCGGCAAATCAAATGTTTGCCTTGTCCACCTTCATCAACAACAACGCGGAACTCTGCGGTACAAAATCTGATTCGCAGATTGTGACGTTTGTCAACAGCAGTCCTGCAATTAACTTCGATGTCACGATTGCCAACGTGCGCTATGCACTCAAGGCTACCGGCGTGATGAGCAAGGAGAGCGGTCGCGGTGGTTGGTCGTGCAACCCAGCACAGCGAGCGGTTGCTGTCCAACTCAACAAGATCTGTGATGATCTTGGCATTGACAAAGTTACTGCGTTCCAGAACTTGATGAAGTCACTGTGATCCGTAAGATCATCATCGCTTACATCTTACTATGTTGATCTCTCTTGATATCGAAACCTATGGCGCATGCGTTACCAACGCACAGCGTCGTCCACTGCCAGTACAAACGGTCTTCCAACCACAGCGTTCACTCGCAACGGACGGGGTTTCGGTACAAGATCTGGTTCTCACCACCTCACTTACTCTTCTTAGTGAGGACTTCGAACCTGGAGAGACGATGGTCTTCCGACACCATCGTCCCGAGGATCGTATGCGTCTACGCCGTTGGCTTGAAGCGTGTGACGGGATCCTTGGTATGAACCTCCAGTTCGATATCCAGTACCTGAGGGCGATACCGGAGTTCCGGTTCGCCCTGGGTATTGGGTCAAAGCAACTGCATGATCTGTCTGTGCTTAATTATTTGCACTCGGAGACGAGGCCCGAGCGTTCGTTGAAATCGTTGGGACCGGTGCTCCGTCTGTTCTCCTACGACCAGGAGCAGACACTCAAGCACGAAAGGTTTCCACATCCTGACGACAACAGGCTAATCAACTACAACGCCATGGATACACACAACACAGCCCTGGCGTACCGTGAGTTACGCAGGCGGATAGCCCGTGACTTCGGTACGAATAGTCCGAAGTTGTCGGACTTCACTGCAGAGTTTTACTCCCAGACATTGTGGACTGTAATCACCATGTCTGAGTCCGGCATACCTATGGACCGCACCGCACTGGAGGTGATGGAAAGGGCCCTGTCTACGCAGGCCATGTGTGCTCACGAGTCCAGCCGTGACGGACCCGACGAACTACCGCTCGAAGGTCCCGGCAGTGGCAAGGCCAAGATAGAATTCATGCAAAGATTGCACGATGACCTAGCCGAAGCCGGAGTAGATCTCGAAAATAAACTAGCGATCACACCCAAGCGTGGTGAGATCTCATTCTCAGAAGAGAACAGGAACGTGTTCTTCTCTCTTCTACCTGACGGACACCCATCAAAAGAAACCCTGGAGTATGCGAAGGCACACGCATCAGCCCAGAAACTTATCTCGTCTTACACTTGCCCTCTCCTCCGTCACCGCCGTAACCGTCCCCTGGATCAGCAGTCAGTTGTGCTCCCTACGACAGGGCTGGCCCATCCTACTTGGTATGTTACTCCGTCTCCCATCAAGGATGGCCAGGGGGCGAGCGGCGGGACGAAGCAAGGGCGCATCACATGCAAGGGCCCCAGTGCACAAACATTCCCACGAACAATCAAGTCAACCATACGATCTCGATTCGGAGACCAAGGCGCTATTGTCAACTTTGACCTTAGCCAAATCGAGTTGCGAGTCGCAGGGGTACTGTCGGGAGAGCGATCTCTTGTGGACGCGTACAACACAGGGTCGGACCTGCACACTGACCGTGCTGTCAGTATCTTCGGGGAGGGAGATCTGGAAAGAAACTACGGCCCTGACTTCCGAGACGATGCAGGATTCAAAGGGCACGAACGACAGTGCGGGAAGCGAACGAACTTCGCAGACCTGTTCCGTTCGTCTGCCCCCACCATGCAGTCCGCGATGATGGAGGACACGGGCATTGACTTCCCGATGTCCCTCTTCCAACAGATCGTGAGAGACCGGCCAAAGGTAAGGCCAGAGTTGTGGCGTTGGCAGGAGCAACAACTCGGAACCGCTGAGCGTCAAGGCTATGTGCAACTGTCCCCCACAGGTCAGTCACGGTACTTCGTCAACTTCAATCGCCGTGGCGGGGGTGAAGCGAAGAACATGCTCAACGAGATTATCAACTTCCCCATCCAAACCCACGCTGGCAACACGCTTTTGGATATACAGCACCGAATAAATTCTAGGATTCCTGACCCTAAATCTAGGAGACCCAGGATGTTTATGTTCCTAAATATCTACGACGCTGTATACTTTGACTGCCACCTAGACGAGGTTGATGCGCTGGGGCAGATCATCAGGGAGTCTGTCGAGGAGTGCGCAACGTCTGGATACTGGCACAATCTTTGTAGCGTGGGCTCAACCATCCCACTGGACTACGACTTGGAGATACCCTGATGTACGCAAAGAGTGCATTCATCTTAGAACGCCAAGGCGTGATTGCCGATTGTCTTAGAAACACTACGATGTCTGTAGCAGAAGTGGCAGACCACGTAGAGATCAGCAAGAAGCGCGTATACACATACGCCAAGCGCACAGGCCTACCCTACAATCGTCCTGTAAAACCTGGCGGTCGCAAAGAGCAACGCATCCTTGCTATGTATGGCCTTGGCCACACCGTAGCAGAGATTGGGTTCGTCTTTAGAATGAGCCACAAGTTTGTGGAAAGCGTGCTACAGTCTGCGCGTGAATCGCAAATGGATAATCCTGCAGGATACCAGGGAGAAGCAACCGCTACTGTTCCCACGAACGATGGTGATGCTTGATGGTACATACCCGGCAACCGACAAACGAAGAACTACTGTATCAATCCATGTCGTCAAGAAGGCGCTCAAGACTGGCGACTATGCGATACAGGGACACGAAGACAGGTGCCTTGTTGAACGCAAAGGTAGTGCGCGAGAGATCGCCAAGAATACTATGCACGGCAAGGACCGTCAAAGATTTGAACGGGAGTTGGTGCGTCTCAAGGAAGAGACGGCGTTTCCTGTTCTCCTGATGGAGGGCTGGCCCTCCCAACTGCTCGAAGAACAAGAGTCTGCTGTCGCCGTAGACGCTTTGATTCGATTATTGACAATGTACGGGACCGAGTTGCTATTAGTCCCATCGAACACACTGAGACAACGCAGGGCCGCAGGCGAATGGGTGGCCCGTCTACTGATAAACAGGGCTACCCATGACTGATACTGCCACTAGATTAGACCTCAACTTCCCATCAAGCAGAGTTCCAAACTTTGCTGGGGTTGCAGGTTCTATCTCCTCTCCTCCGTTTGTTCTGCACTCTGACCTTACTAAACCAACAGGAACCTCAGGAGCAGATGCAGACCAGCCATACCAGGTTCGTAATGGACTGCTGACGGAAGATTCTGCTGGTCAAATCTCTAGCATCATTCCTGTTGGATGTCCTGCTGAGTACCACATTCTGCAGGTTTGGGTTGCAGTAATTGACGCTGCGGGTGACACCATCAATGTGAATGTCGAGCCTCGGATTAGTTTGTGGGGTCGACACGAGGTTGGTCAAGGAAAAATGCCTAGTGATTATGTGACGGGAGCCCCTGTCATTGACCACTACGTTACTCCCCTTTCCCCTTTTGATCGCTCAGACGTCACCCGAGGGAACGCAGGCAGCGCCCGTGTTGTGTCTACTGGTGTCTTCGACGGCAGTAGTAGTTACAAAATGCACGCTTTCAATGTTGAACTTAGTTTGAGGGCACAACCCTCCGACAACACAGTAGATAACGGGGACGTCTGATCAACCAGTTCATTGCTAATGACGCTGGTGGTACCTCCAAACAACTGGCTTTCTACCCCCACCATGACTTCCTTTTGGAAGGGGCTAGCGAAGTATTCGCAACCGTCAATACAGCGGCAACTCTCACCGAAGGTGACAATATTCTTTTGATGGGCCGGTTCATCGGCTAAGGAGACAAAATGAAGTCAAAGAAACGACGAGCAACGTACGGTTCCAAACCCTCGGCCCGGTCTAAAACATCCAGAACTAAGAGGAGTAGCCCTCGTAAGCGGGGCGGTATTAGCCTCGGTGGTGGTGGTGGTGGTGGTCGACGGCCATGACCTTTGAAGACGCACTACCGGTACTGAACGTGATCGTTCTAGTGGCGGGTGCTGTCTGGTCGGTGGCAAAGATTACGGCTGCAGTCACAACGCTGACGGCCTCAGTCAATCGGTTGGAGCAATCGGTTGACAAGATGGAACGTAGACTATGCGACCACGAGACACGCTTGTCACACTTGGAAGCCTCGCGCTCCTA
>FUIF01023868.1_pt1 | contig 11318 bp, 17 predicted proteins | sample 1003461 | NCBI WGS metagenome assembly FUIF01 (sample SAMEA80401918, study PRJEB19352) | marine metagenome
CAGAAGATTATTGCCAACATGATGTTTAACATGGGTCGGCCCCGCCTATCAAAGTTCAAAGGCATGAAGGCTGGTGTTGATGCGCGTGACTGGAATGAGGCGGCAGACCAGATGGTTGACAGCCGTTGGTATACTCAGGTCCCGAACCGCGCAAGACGTTTAGTAGCACGGATGAGAGCGTTGGCAGATGGAGAAGACTGAGGTGAAACGCCACTGCAAGAGGTGTGACCGCTGTGGTGAGGAGCTAAGAACTATATTCGTGCATGGTCATGAGCAATGTGTCACCTGTAGTCAGGTAATTTACGACTGTTGCCAAGGAGAGACCTGTTCTCCAAGTGACTGATTTACTTAAATAAAAACATCGATTCTCAGGCCGCTCGTTGCGGGTAGACGTACCTATGCAGCTTGAGGTCCACGACATTCGCGTTTTACTATCACATATGGCAGTTTCATTCTGATAAACATGGCTCTTGCGTCATCAGACATCTCATTCATTCGAGCCAGACAGTCAATCCTCTTTTCGTAAGGACCTCTAGTGTTCTCTATAGTCATACACTCAGTTGTAATCATTAAATGACAGGCTGTTAGAAATACATCAAACATCTTCCACTCCTCCTACGGGCAAGTAGACTAGGTAGAAGGCTTCGCATTTAGGGCAGGACAGATTAGATTCGATGAACTGTTTGCCATCATCGTCTTCCTGATCATGGTCGCCGCCCCAGATAAGTTCGTGTTCACAATGCCAGCACTTCACTCTACTTCCCCCCAGTTATCAACCAGCGCTGTGTCTACCTCGAACGGAATGTTTAGGTTTGGTACACAGGTGGTCATGATTTCAGATATCCGTTCGGCCTGTTCCTTGCTTTCTATATTAAAGCACAATTCGTCATGCACTGTCAGCATTGGAGTTAATCCCTCTGCATAGCAGTCCACCATCGCCTTCTTTGTCTGGTCGGCACTTGAACCTTGGATCAGCCTGTTCAAAGCTTTGTATGTAAAGGCACGTTTGATTGCCGCCTTTCCGCCATATTCTTTTGCCGCCGCCTCTAGCGGCATAGGCTTGCTGTAGCCGTATGACTTAGGTTGCCACATATTGAAGCGACACTTCCGTCCCAGCCACGTTCTGATATGCCCAACCTCTTCTGCTCTACGCATAGTCATGTCAGCCATACCTTTAACAAACGGCACCCGGTCATGATACTTAGCAAGAAGTTCTTTTGCCTCTTCATCAGTGATGTCCATCACGCCAGCCAGCTTACCCCTGCCCATACCATACATGATACCAAGGTTAACAGTCTTAGCCTGCTTACGAGAAATACCTGCTATGTCTGCAACCATTTGGTGAAAGTCAGCATTGCCATCGTGGTACATCTGAACTACTTCATCAATCTGAGGGTGACGGTGTACGCCTTTTAATGTAGAACAATAGTGAGCAAGCCAGCGTGGTTCTTGTGACGCATAGTCGAATGAGCCCCACTTGCACCCCTCTTCTGGTATGAACAGTCCTCGGATCATTGCTTTGATCTCAGGGTCCCGTGCCGGGATCTGCTGTAGGTTCGGGTTGCTTGAAGAGAATCTACCCGTTACAGTGCCACCCTCGTCGGAACGCAAAGGATTAAAGTCACAATGGATACGCCCCTTATGAGAGTGCTCAAGAATGGTTTCGATAAAGGTTGTGTTGGCCTTGTTAAACTCTCTAATCTTTACAATCTTCTGTGCCAGAGGATTCTCATGGTTCGCAAGAAACTGTTTTGTAAAGGCGGGAACCCCAGTTTTTTCTGTCCTATCATACGACAGCCCGACGGCATCAAACGCCTTTGCTATAGATGTAGCGACCCACGGTTCGATAGTTACGCCCGTGTCTTTCCGCACATCCTCCGTTAATTCTTTTTCTCTGCGCAGTAATTCTGTCCGCGCCTGCTCTGCTTTATCTATGTCAACCCGCACACCATTCGTCTTCATGTCCAGAAGCACAGGCATCAGACTTGACTCAAGCTGGAATATACCAGTGCATTCATCCTTAATCATGTCAGCGCGTAACCTGTCCCAAAGTCTCAGGGTCACAGCGGCATCCTGTTCTGCATATGCCCCGACTAAGTGAGACGGTAGCCGCCACATCCCGCCCTTTGGGTCAACACCAAAGGCAGAGGCCGCAGCTTTCAGAATCTTCTCATCCTTACGCTCACTCAGATACTCACGAGCCAAAGAGTCTAGGTTGTAATACATCCGGTTCTCGTTCAGCAGGGGAGCGGCTATCATGGTATCGACTATCGAACCTTGAACCTCGATCCCGGCCCAGCGTAACCAGCCAAGGTCATACATCGCATTGTGCATGACCTTCTCAATATGAGGTGTCTCCATCTGTTTCTTCAGCCAAGCAAAGACTTTCTTCTGTGAGAAGTTCTCGCCGCTCTCATGCCGGATAGGAAAGTACCCTTGGAAATCTCCCGCCGCAATAGCTACCCCAATGATGTAGCCATCATCTCTACACCAGCCCGGCCCCAATGTCTTGATGTTCGGGTCCCGTGTCTCAAGGTCAATGGCGATACGCTCTTGACTGGTTAAGTCTGGGAAAGAAGACGGCGGAACCCATTGCTTTTCCGTTCCTTGGATAGCAGCATCTTGCATGTCTAAGTCTAGGATGTCCATTTGATAACCCTCACTCATCGTCGTTTACAATCTCACCGCCCAAGGCCGCGTATCCAATGATGTCTACCCATGAATCATCTTTGGTAATATCCTCTGCCAGACGAGCCAGTTTAACACCAATCATGCAGGCCGCTACCTGTTCTGCAGTCACCGCTCTGTTAAGTATAACACTCCATATAGTAGCGATACGCTCATGGTTAAACTTAGCTGGCCCGTAATCCTTGGCCCTCGGCCCATTGATTAACTCTGCGGCGGTGTCGATAAAGTGCTGTCGGTCTTTCATATTTTAAATCCATACATTGATTGTGATTCGATAATGTGCAGGGCTTTCTTGGCACGAGTGGCCCCGACGTAGAACGTCCGTACCTCGGAGTCCTGATCAGGGCTTTCAGCACATGGCTTGGAGGAGTCTAGCAGTAGGGCGACGTTATCCGCTTCGCCACCCTTTGCTTTGTGGATCGTCGATATCTTGATCCTCGGCTTGTTCGTTAGGATCTTCTCGCCCATCCGTCTCACTGAGGAAATATATATTCTCTCCCTCTCTGAAACTTTCAGCACATCGTACCACGGCATCTCGACGGAGACGTTCGTAGTAAAGTTCTCTCTTATGCTTTCGAGATTGTAAGTTAGTTCGCTGTCGAGCGTGGCAAGCTTCCGTCTTCCAGTTTTGGTCACGATGTCCGATTTTAATAACGTAGATAACGTCTTCAGTTCCGTCGCAGAAAGATGTGTTCCTTTGCATAGCTTTAGCCAAACCTCAATTCCAGTTAATACATTAGGTGAGATAGACCAACCAGAACCTTCACGCCAGAACAGGTACCCCTGTTCCTTGAGATCTGTTGCAATCTTGTTAGCGATGTAATTTGTTCGAGCAAGGATTAGCCACTCGCCATTGGTTAGGTCTAACCCAAGCATATCATGGTGCCAAACTACAACTCCAGACTCCTCTTTCGGCATCCATATCTTTTCCTGCCGTGTACCTAGTTGACTTACCATACTGTCCGCGACGTTATAAATATTTCTAGGAAGACGATATGATTTATGCAGAATTGTTTTATTATCTGATGCGTTAAGGAAGTCCTTCACATCCACACCCATCCAAGAATAGATACACTGGTCATCATCGCCAGCAAAGTAAACCCGCTTGGCCCGTGGCTTCATTACATCGTGTATCATTTTCCATTGCATAGGTGCTAGGTCCTGTGCCTCATCAACAATAAGCACATCAAGCAAGGGGGAATCCCCCTCGTCTATGAACCTCTCAATCATATCTACAAAGTCTAGCTTACCCGTATCTTTCTTGTAGTCGAACAGTGCTTTGTTCACTACCTTCAACTGCTGAAAGTAAAGCCTTCTGTCGTTAGCATCGCTGAACTGCTGCTCAAGACTGACGCCTCGAACCCGTGCTAACTGTATCAAAGATAGATATGCATCACCTCCCTTGCCGGGACTAAACAAGTTGCCATCAGCCATAGTGTTAGAAGAATTAGATGTGAACTCTAACCCCAACGCCTTTCCCAACTGTGTGAAATCTGTTCCTTTTAAAACCTGCTTACTGCTAAGACCTAAGTTCTGAAACGCGAAGCTATGTAAAGTGCGGAACCATACCATCTGGTCCGAGCCCATGTTTAGAGCCGCCGCTGAACGGTCACGCGCTTCCTCCGCCGCCTTACGGCTGAAGGATACGAACGCAATGTTCTCAGGCTTAGTCCCCTTATCAAGCTCCTGCTTAACAATATTAATAAGCGTTGTTGTTTTGCCCGTTCCTGGGGGACCGAAGATAGTTGTCTGCATTAGAACGGCACCTCACTTTCAATCTCGATACCCGGAACTTGGACCTCGGAACTGAAGGAAGGCACCCACCAAACTCGTAAAGGTTTGGTCCCCCCTGCTGTTGTATCAAATCTCTTTTGACCATTAGCTACATTACTGCCATTAAGTTCTTTCAACCGCTCTTGTATCTGACCTCGGCTATAGCTGTCAAACTTATGACCTCGCAGGAACTTAATCAAAGACTCAAGCTTAAAATATGTAAGACCCTCTTCTTCGTCAGTAAATGGCTTGCCAATAGATATCTCTTCGGCTGACTGAGCCTGTACCCTGCCATCACAGTAAGACTCAAGAAGGTCCATGAACTGACCCTTGTATGTTAGTTCTTCTGGCACCTCTATCTCACTCATGTCCTGCATCATTACGCCAACAAGCTCTTGCCAGTCGCCTACCTTCTGCAGTGGCGGCATCACATGTATCTGTTCCATGCAAGCCTTTTGGAACTTCTGCGGTGTTTGTAAGTCATCAGTTGTAAGTTCAACCCGTTGACCAGCCACATCACAGAACCAAACGGGAGGCTCTGACTTGACAACACACAAACCTGTTATGTCTACATGAGCAACATGGCTACCAATACCAAACTTCTTTGTCTTACACAGGCTCTTGTTGCAGAAAGACTTTAGCGGTTCCTGATCACACGGAAATCCATACTCTTTCTTCTCGTGCTGAGACTGTATGACAACGATCTCAGAAGCTGGCAAAGGTGGTGAAGCATACTTGTTGTTGATTTCTTCAAGGCGTTCTTTCCACTTCTCTGGTTGTTCTTTCTTACAGCCCACCGCCGCCGCAAACATCACAGTGTTGCGGGTGCCTTCGGGTATACCTTGTGCGAACATGCATGACAGGCATGGTGACCAGTCTGCAAACTCATCGACAGGCTCACCGAATGTTAGGTCTGTAAAAGCTTTGGGAGTTATTCTACGTTCTTCGACTAGATTTAGAAACTCTGTTAAGTCTGCTTCTTCGCCGTTAGCGAGAAGTGCATAGCGCATCGTCTGTTCCGAATCAAAGTACGGAAGGTTAATAAAGTTGCCAACATCACCACGCTCGACAAGAATCTCTTCTTGCTTTGGGAATATCTCACAGCCACCGTACCCCAGATACGATGCAACCTCAGATGCTTTGTCACGGAAGACTCCTGCACTCATATACTCTGTAAAGAAAAAGAATATGTGCGCGCCACCAGACTTAGAGCGGCAGGTAACACAAGGTATCTCAAGGTCTTGTAGCTTCTTATCCAGAGCAACAAGGTCTAACGGATACTGGTCTATGTCCAGTGCCCCGAACCTACACTTATTCTCTTCGTTAATTGGGATAGAACCCACCCCGCTTTTACCTTCGAGGTGAGATACAATTAATTCTATAGTGAGAGGTTTACGAACGATAAAAGACTTAGCCTTTTGCTTACCGGCCCGTCTCTCTTCTGATATTTGTGTCTGTCCATGTGCCGCACTGAACCCCTCAAATGCAGCCATGAACCGTGTAGCTTGGTTCATCTACTATTACTCCAACAGGTAAGGGATGAAGGGGCGGCGGGAATGAGCAATACCGCCCCCTCAACTTTTTTAAAACGGTACGTCGTCCCCGTCAGATGGATTGGCTGAACGCATCTCATCTGAAGTAGCGGCACTCGTTTTAATGTCACCCGCCTTGAAGTCTTGGTACATCTGCTTCGCTTCTTGAAGCACATCCATTGGAACTTCATTCATGTCACCTTGGGTGACTGCGAAGTTGAACCACGAACCTTTGTCGTTAGACTCCTGCACAGTAGTAAGAGTCCAGGGGGTTGCCCATGTTGGAGGATTGAACAACCCCTTGGTTGGGTGCATGACCTTCAGGCCATTGCGTCTGGTGTTCCACTGCTTAGACACTTTCATCTGTGTCTTCTTCATGTCGCACACTAGCTGGCTGGTCATACCATCAGCGTCATATGCAAGCACTAGATATTGAGCGGAGCGTACTAACTCGTTGCCACTAGGTAGCATTTCATTAGCACCATTGCGTGTAGTCTGACGAATGTCTGGGCTGTTTGGGTCCAGTTCACCCATGAACCCACCGCCGCTTTCACGGAGACCGAACTCAAGGAACTTAGTCTGGAACGCGCAAACTAAAACTTTAACGCCGGAGTCTGCTTCCCAGTAATCACCTGTCACTGTGTTAAACAGGTCACCTGCTGACGCACCCTTAATAAACTTAGGGTCCGTCTTCAAAAGCTGTGGTGATAGCGGTTGAAGGATGCGCAAGAATGGTATCTGCATATCCTCTGCACCGATAGCCTCACGACCTTGGCCTGCTGATTCATACAAATCATCCATGATGTTTGCGATTGCTGTTGTATTCTTTTCTGCTACTGCTGTTTCAGCCATAGTCTTTAGCTCCTTGTAATTTTAGCTTCGGTCCCCACAAAGATACCGAATGTGTCAAAGTCAATTTCCTTGCCGCTTTCAATACGGCCCTTGGCCCATGCCTTTAAAGTCTGTGCATGGATGTGTGTCTTCTGCGCTGGCTCCAGCCCATACTGACCACGCAGATCCTCAACCACGGCAGTTGCCATGTTGTCTTCTCCAGACTTGAATGAGATGGTTACATCGTTCTTAATGATATCCCCCTCACCAATAGAACGTAGCCATGTGTATGCCTCGTCTCTCTTCTCATCTGGAATACGCGCATGAACGAACTGGCGAAGAGCAACCTTGTTGCCATCGACAGTCACAGAATCCATACCCATTTCCTGCATCAGGTTAGGGATGTCATCCTCGTTCACTTTTCTTTTCTTGAACTTTAAATCCTTGAGATACTGCTCGGCTTGAGCAATCTCATCGTCAATCTTCTTTGACTCACGGATTAAATGAGACAGGCGGGAGCCTGTATCAGTAGTTACTTTGTCGAACTTATCGGCATCGACTTCCTCATCAAATAGCGAAAACACATCGCTCATCGTACACTCCTGTTACGTTAAAGTTTAACCCCTTCGGGTCAGGTGGAGAGTATAGACCCACTCCCCAGAGGTATGTCAAGCAGCTTTTTCGGCCACGTTCTTTTTAACAATGTGAGCCAACTGCTTGCTAACACTTCTGTCATTCTTCTCTGCTTCCTTACGAAGCATGTTGTATACATCTATCGATACAGCTATAGATTTCCATTTAGTAGTGTCCACGAGTTGTTCCTTCATTATTAGTGTGTTACGGTGTATAAAATATCTCATGTAGTACAAGGGGGTCAAGTAAAAAATGAGACCAGCACATCAGATTCGTGATGGTAAAAGATCTGAACTCATCGCCGCCGCTTGGTTAGTGTCTCAAGACTGCTATGTCTACTCCCCTTTCATCGAGCAAGGCCCGATAGATTTGATTGCACTAGCTCCCAACGGGGAGCTTTTTTTGTTTGACGTAAAGACTGTAGGCCGCAGAAAGAATGGGTCTATAATCTCCCGAATGTTAAAGCCCAACCAGCTAAAGCTGGGCGTTCGCCTGTTATATGTAGACCTCGAAGAAAACATCTGTGCTTTGTATCCACACCAGCTATCCCGCAATCCAAATAATAATGCCGCCAAGTATGCAGAACAACAGACATCTAATCGTCACTTTTCCGGGGGTCCAGTTCCAACCATTGACGAGCTTCTTCTCCAAGGGTCTTCGCGGACAAGTCGATCTTATCCCGAAGAGACTTCACTATATGAACATCAACTGTCCCCTTCGACACCAAATCCACATACGTCACCGAATGCTTCTGGCCTATTCGATGAGCCCGATCCTCAGACTGAACCCTCGTCTCAAGATTAAAGTCATTGGCATAGTAGATTACATTGGTCGCCGCCGTTAGTGTCAGGCCATAGCCTGCTGTCTGTGGGTTAGCTACAAAGAACCTAGCATCCTCGAACTGAAATCTTCTGACCGCTGTCTGCCTGTCATCATCACTGGTGTCCCCATAATATGTGACCACGGAACTCGGACCATGAACCTTGGCTAACTCAGCCTCAATCTTCTTGATGTCATAGCGGAACCGTGACCAGATGATTACCTTGCCGGACATCTCCTGCACTGTGTCCAGAAGGGCATCGATACGACGAGTCGGAAACTCTACTAGCTCACCATCATCCGTCATGATGTGACCACACAGTACCTGTTGCAGTCGCAGTAGTTGTGTCATCACGGCAGGGGCAGACACTAGCTGGCCTTCATCAAGCAAAGCAATCGCAGCACTCTTTAATGAACTATAATACTGCAACTGTTCTTTTGATAAACTCACCTCACGGATAGTATAAATCTTGTCAGGTAAGTCTAGTGCATCTTCTTTTGTCACGCGGTAAGTGAAATAGTTTAGCCTTGTCGATAGTTCGTCGAGGTTTCTGTACCCCACAATCTGCTGAAAGCTGTGCGAACCCATGCGCTGAGTGCGTGTGATAGCGTACCTCCCCTGGAAGGAGTAGTAGCTGTCGAAGCCAAGCAACTCCTTGTCCATGAATCCGCATTGCGCGTAGAGATCCATAGGCGATTTAGTAACGGGCGATCCGGTAAGAATACGCTTGTACGCGGCTGTTTGACCAAGTCCAACCAGAGCCTTAGTCCGCTTGGCCTTCGGGTTTTTAATAGTTGTGCTCTCATCAACTGCAAGTAGGTAAGCCGAACCTTGTGTAAATAGATCCAAGTATTTCTTAACCTTGGCTGTTGCGAACCCTTCAACATTGACCAGCAAGATGCGGAGCTTGTCACGCTGACTAACCCCTGCGGATAAATGCTCCCGCTGATTCTTCTTTGGGTTTGGATTCCAAACATAGACCTCGTGTTCAATGTCCTCTGGAAGGTGAGTTGGTATTTCTGATACCTCCCAGTTGCGGTACACACCTTTGGGTGCAACGACAACAGCGGTGTCAATCTTCTTATTCTCATAGAGCCAAGTGATATTATCGATAAGAACCTTGGATTTTCCACAGCCCATCTCCATAAAGTATCCGTAATTCTTTTTGTCATACGACTTCTGTAACGCAACTTCTTGGTGCGCGTATGGCTTTGTCTTGTACTTAAACATTTGCCCCACATCCTTCCTATCCAGTCGGAAAGTTAATTACATTGTCCCTCTGAAACTCGTGTAGCATTTTAACTACATACTCCTCATCCAACGGGGACATTTCTGTTATCTGTTTTGTAGCTTCCCAAAGATTTATCTTTCCCTCTTCGTAAAGTTCACAGACAGATAGTAAGTCATACCCTTTAAACCTAGTCTTCATTCATATCTCCAGACATTAGTGAATATCTAGCGGTCTCCAGATAGAATAGTATTTCAGCAGCATCAGGCTGGGTAGTTATCATCTTGATAGTCCCATCCTCTGCCTCACCAACTATAACAACATCACTCAGTATCTTGCCTGCCACCTCGCAGACTGCCGGAACTGGGTCCACGGACAGTTTAAGTTTGTTGTTTAGATATACTACATTATCATCAGTCATTATTTAGATCCGCCGCTACCTTGTGTGCCCGTGCTCTCATGTCACGATAAGTTATAATTCTCTGCATTAGGTGGTCGGCCTCATCAAACATACCTGCTGACTCTAGCTCTACATGTTCTTCTTCAAGAACCCTAATCAGTCTGTTCATCCCGCCAAAATTCTCTGCCATGCTGACCTCACTTCATTTTCCTTTGCCTCGTCTACAGGCTCTGGGTCCATTAGCCATTGTTCTATCACTTGTTCCACAATATTAACAGCCTCGGACCACTCCATCTTCTGGTCAGAATCGCAGATGTCTTTTACGTCAGGTATTAAATGTGTTTCATGCATGTCAGTCTCCTTATCTTCTACAGTACCAGCAAGAGAGATACCGTCAACTATTTGTAATTTACAGATGCCGCACCTAACCATGCCATCAGCCATGTGTAGGTTAAGAACGGAGTCACATCTAGGACAACGGCCTGCGTCCAACCGCTTTTGCATAGACCCGTCCCCCACATCAATGTTTCGTGTTGCAGTCATAGTTGTAGTCCTCCTCTTCTTCTTCCTCTGGGTCCTCAACATCAGTCATAAGAACTTGCTTGTTAGCCATAATCATGGCTGATGCTATCAACTGAGTAGCAACAACCGAAGAGTCTCTGTTCGCAGAAACAGCCAGCCCACAACCTGCGGACACCAGTATATAAGCCGCGAAATCAGGGTCCAACTCCATCTTCTCAAAGGCTATCATCAACTCCTGTATTAGGACTTGTGCCTTTTCGCTTTTGCGCTCTGCTTCTGTATCCATAATTCAATCCTATAAATTCTTTTTCCTGTGCATCGATAGCTTCAACGTCACCAATACTATACCCAAGCCTAGTCATGACAGCAGTCTTAGCGCGTGTCCTGTTCTCTGCTATTTCCTTCGCCTCTTCCTCATCGACAGCAACCACGTTCAATACCCGTGTATATTCTGCAATGATAGTGACTTCGTAGTTCGTCGCCTTTGACTTGTACGCAGTCGAAGTCTTTAGTTTAGTCATGCTCACCTCCGTTACCTCTACCCAATCCACCGAAATAGCTCGGCCTGCGCTTGGCTGTTTCAAACACACCCAATGTTATAAATACCCCAGCAATCAACAGCGCGTGTATCGATGCGCTAATACCAAAAGCCGTGATGCTCCCAAGGTATAAAGAAAATATAATACACCACATCCAAGCCAATAACTGCATTACCAAATGCCTTGTATTGTTGTCCGGTATATGCTTGAGCGGATTCTTATCGCTGTTCATCACCAGTTCCCATGTTCTTCTAAGCATAGTACCCTTCCTCCCATTCATAATCAAAAACCTTGTCCAGATGTTCAATGATATCATCCGGTAGATACCGCAGTGGATCTTCATAGCCCAGTG
>FUIF01009206.1_pt1 | contig 11317 bp, 15 predicted proteins | sample 1003461 | NCBI WGS metagenome assembly FUIF01 (sample SAMEA80401918, study PRJEB19352) | marine metagenome
GTATCGGCGCAGAAGCGTAGCATCTTGGTAGAAGCCCAGCGCGATGCGGTCGGAGATATCCAGGGGGCGATGATGGACATTGAGATGGGCAAACGTGGCTTCGGTCATGCTCAGGGGCTCCTTCGGAAAAATCAGTTGATCCCGCCGCGCGCGGCAACCGGATCTTCGAGGCGAAAAAAACAGGGCGAGGCCGAGGCTCTCGGCAATGCGCGCCGCCTTGTTCTGGAGCGCGGCTGCGGCCCGCGCCGACATCAGTTCGTCGGTGGTCGCCGTCCAGATTGTCAGCCAGCGATCGAACATCGCCGGTGTGATCCGGCTTCTGTGCTTGAGATGCGCCGCCATCGGGCTGCCCTTGTAGCGCCCGCTCGTGAGCATGACGGACGACCAAAAAGGCGACGAGCCGTTCGAGATGCCCCGGCCAGTCGGCTACCGCGTCATTGAAGATCGGGCCAATCTCGGCATCGGCGCGGACCCGCTCGTAGAAAAGCGGAATCAGACGCTCCAGTCCCGCCTCGTCGATTTCGTCACTCTCGATCACGACTCGCTCCAATCATGCATATTTTGCGCATGTATGACGGCGGATTGAAACATGCAACATTAATGCATATTAAACTCGCGAGCCGGCGGGAGAGGTTGATGCGACTGACGCACTACACAGACTATGCGATGCGCGTGCTGCTTTACCTTGGGGGCAAAGCGGGTGAGCAACTGTCACCCATAGCCGAGATCGCGCGCGCCTATGGCATCTCGCAAAATCACCTCATGAAGGTAGTCAATGATCTTGTGAACGCGGGCTATCTGGAGAGCGTGCGCGGACGCTATGGTGGGGTGCGGCTCGCGCGTCTTCCGAGAGACATCAATATTGGCGAAGTCGTCCGTCACACCGAAGACGGCTTCAATCTCGTCGATTGCGCCAGCTGCGTCATCGCGCCCGCTTGCGGTTTTGACCGGTGCCCTGAACGAGGCGCTCGCCGCCTTCATGAAGGTGCTCGATGGATATTGCCTCGAGGATCTGTTGACCAAGCGGCGCGACTTGCAGTGGATATTTGCGGCTGCCGGCGATGATATTGGCAAGCAAGCTGCGGATCAGGCCCAAATATAATAGTAAACAGAGAACTATTCCGGATCCCAGCTTGATTAATAATTTTGCGCCTCTATCTCGGGTCCATGGCTACTGAAATATGTTCCCTTTGGCTCCGTAGCACGGAAAAACTGCTAACGCTGTAGCCCGCCCCACCCGGATGATTTGATATCCGGGAGTTCGGGGCCATTTTATCAAGCAATGAAGCGCGAATGATCATTCGGCCTGCTTGAATATTCAAATATGCAATTTCCATTGAAAGAGGCGCGTCTGATGCGCTTTCTTTCTCAAAGACCATGAACTCCGTGCCGCTTCGAGGGAGAGGTCGGTCGTCTCTCCCTTGCGAGTGACGATAGGCCGCATCCGCACGCGGGCACGGATTGAAAGAGATGATGTTCGTGCCAACCTCCTTTTCGCAATCGCAGGACGGTATAACTGCCGCCGATCGAGCTCAGGAATCTCACCAATTCAGGTTGAGGTTAAAAGTACTGATTTTCTTCTCTGTCGCGTCCATCAACATAGCTCTCATAGCTATGTCTTCGGCAAATCCATGATCCCCCTTCGTTTCAGGACCTGATGATGAACTACAGGAAAGCCAATCTGGTGCCGCCACAACCGCTTGGATCGGCCTGATCCGGACGCGCAATATCTCCGGGTCAGGCGTGCAACCGCCAGGGCAAAGCCCTCGAAATGATACTGATCAAACGGAGCCATCGACATGCCAAAGAAGAACCAACGGGGAAACCGCGAGCCGCGGAAGCTCAAGAAGCAGAAAGACACATCCGAAGTCGAAAAATTCGGTGTCGGCAACGCTGCGCAAGCAGCTGCCGGGCCAGCGAAAACACGCCTGACACTATCTTTCAGGTCGTGAGGACAGGGGCTATTTTGCCTCCCCCCAGGCAAGAGAGCCCCTGTCTGATCCCTGCCGTCCGCGCGAACTGGCCGTCAAACGTCTCGAGATTGTTGCGGGACAACCCGCTTCGCGCATCCATGGCGGATCGGAGACAACCGCACCGAATTTAACGGAGGATAATGATGTCAAAGTCGGTAATTCGTCGCCTGAAGAAAAACCACGAGCTGGTTTCGCGTCTCATCGCCAAGCAGCAGGGTTCAAAGGGATATGATCCCTTGACGCTGGGCGAGCTCAAGAAGACGAGATTGTCGATCAAGGACCGGATCGCCCGAATTGAAGCGGCGGAGCGTCACCACGCGCCAGCATTTTAGCCCCCGCGGCGGAGCCCCGCTCTGTGGCTTCGCCCCGATATTACAATAATGACGTGACGAACGGTGACAGTGTCGAAAAAGCGGTTTCGGTTTTGCCCATTCGATCGAGGCAGTTCCAGCGAACCGGGATAATGACGGCGGTGCGAGTTGTCGGTTGGCCGGTCGCCGGGCCAACTCCGATCGCCCTTAGCGCGCACGCGCGCCGGCGGCTAACCGCGCCAACGCCCGCTCGATCGATATGTCTTGCACAGAAGAGTACAAAGACGAGAAGCGGCGAGGCCGATGCGAAGAGGCCGAAATGCCTTGAGAAGATTTGACTTTGCGATCTGCTTTCGCCAACCTGCCCCTATGCAATCCGGCCCGCACCTTTTCGGCTTCCGTGTCCATGGGGGACAGCTTCTCGCGGGCTTCTAGCCCCGAGCTTCGGTGCAACACGCCCCGGGCTCGGGGCGAACATTCCAGATCTCGAAACCGCGTTGTCCGGCAACGCGTCTGCACCCATTCAAGTGAAAGTAGCACCATGTCCAAATCCAGGACCGGAAAGCGTCCGGCCATCCATATGATCGACAGCGAGGCGGAAAGTCTCTCGAACCTGGCAATGGCGGTCGAAGATCGGCTGCCACAAGTCAGCGCCATGCTTCTCGGCGAAATTACGCGCGCCGTCCTGCATAAGGCGGATCGCATTCCGCCCGATGTTATCACCATGCATGCCAGGGCGAGCTTCCTCGATGAAGCGAGCGGCCGCGAATATTCCTATGAGCTCGTCTACCCGAAGGACGCCGATATCGCGGAGTATCGCATTTCGGTTCTGACCCTCGTCGGCGCAGGGTTGATCGGGCTGCGCGAGGGACAATCGATCCTCTGGCCCGATCGTGACGGACGCGAACGAAAGCTCAGCATTCTCAAGGTTCAACAGCCAGCGAAGGCCGAATGAATCAAAGCATGGGGAGCGCAAGGACGCTTGTATGAACGCAGGTCAGCCTCCCCCCTTTGATTCCCCATCCCGCCGAAAGATTTCCGGATGAGCGATTATGGCCTGTTGGCATGTGCCGCATTTTTTCGCCGGCGTCTTGAACACCATTGCTGGCGGAGGGACATTTCTGACGCTGCCCGCGCTGGTGTTCACCGGTGTGCCCTTGGTGACAGCCAATGCGACCAGCGCAGTCGCCGTGTCGCCGGGCTATCTTGGCGGCGCAGCGGGGTTCCGAAGGGAAATTTCCGCCTATCCGCGGCGCCAGCTTCTGAAGATTGTCGGAGCGACGCTGTTCGGCGGATTGGTGGGCTCACTCCTGCTGCTGGTGTCTTCCAACGAGGCCTTTTCGTTCGTTGTTCCCTTCCTGCTGCTGATTGCCACAACCGCTTTCGCCTTCGCGGAACCTGTCCAGAAGTGGGCCCAGCGCCATCGATTTGCCAAAGCCGATAACATGGCGTCGCGGATCGTGGTCGCCATTTATGGAGGCTATTTCAACGGCGGTCTTGGCATCGCCTTGCTCGCGCTGTTCGCGTGTTGGGGCATGCGCGACCTTGATCAGATGAACGGCCTGAAAAACGCAATATCGCTATTGATCTCCGGCACCTCAGTCGCGACCTTTGCTCTCGCCGGCCTGGTAGCCTGGCCGCAGGCACTGATGATGATGGCAGCCGCGACGATTGGCGGCTATGCAGGCGCGCCGCTCGCACGCAGGCTGCCGACCGCCCTAGTCCGCGCCGTCATCATTAGCGTCGGCACGGCCATGAGCTTGATCTTTTTTCGCAAGGCTTCTGAATTAGCCGCGATACCAACTTTTCTTCACAAGGCAGGTGAGCGCAAGACCTCGCTCGCGCTCTCATGGCTGTTTTCCCGAACCGCTCACACGGCCAACTCGAAACTGTCCGGCCGCGCCAGACGCCAGGCGGCGCTGTAAAAAATCCCGTTCCGAAGCGCCGGCCAGCAATTCGCCTTCTTCGAGGAAGATGTGTAACTGTGAGAAAAGCCGGATTTCGGTTAGGCTCACGCGCCTGACCAGATGGTGAGGGCTGAGTTGCGCGGGATGATCAAGCCCCGCCGCCGCAATCATTTCCGACAGGCCAAGCAATGTGTTGCGATGGTAATGATAGACCCGGTCACCCTTGTCGCCGACGTCCAGGGCGCGCTGACGGACCGCATCCTGCGTTGCAACCCCCACCGGGCAGCGGTTCGTGTGGCAGGCCAGCGACTGGATGCATCCGATCGCGAACATGAACCCACGACCGGCATTGGTCCAGTCGGCGCCCAACGCCATCGCGGTCGCAATATCGAACGCGCTGATGATTTTCCCCGCCGCGCCGACCTTGATCCTGCCACGGAGCCCGGCGCCGACGAGCGTATTGTGCACGAAGAGCAACCCCTCGCGCATGGGCATGCCCAGATGGTCGGTAAATTCAAACGGCGCCGCGCCCGTTCCGCCCTCCCCACCGTCGACAACGATATAATCAGGCAGGATATTGGTTTCGAGCATGGCTTTGACGACGCCCATGAACTCCCAAGGCTGTCCGATGCAAAGCTTGAAACCGACGGGTTTGCCGCCCGACAGTTTTCGCAGCTCACCAATAAATTGCATGAGTTCGATCGGCGTGGAAAAGGCGCTGTGCCGTGATGGAGAGATGCAGTCGCGGCCGCGCGGGATCCCGCGCGTCTCGGATATTTCTACGGTGATTTTCGCCGCGGGAAGGATGCCGCCCATTCCTGGCTTGGCACCCTGGCTAATCTTGAGCTCGATCATCTTGACTTGGGGATCGCTTGCCTGCTCTGCGAAGCGAACCGGATCAAACCCGCCTTCGTCAGTGCGGCACCCGAAATAGCCGCTGCCGATTTCCCAGATGAGATCGCCGCCATGCTCGCGATGATAGCGGCTGATCGAACCTTCACCCGTATCATGGGCAAAGCCGCCCAACTTGGCGCCTTTATTGAGCGCCCGGATAGCGTTGGCGCTCAGCGCGCCGAAGCTCATCGCCGATATGTTGAAAACCGAAGCGGGGTAAGGTTGAGCGCAATCTGCTCCGCCGATCAGCACGCGGAAGCTCGCCGGATCGGCGACGGGTACAGGTCGCGTCGAGTGGGCGATGAACTCATAGCCGTTGCGATACACATCGACCAGCGTTCCGAACGGCCGGTCGCTGATCTCATTCTTGGCACGCGCATAGACGAGCGAGCGCTGGCTGCGCGAAAAGGGCGTTTGTTCTTGGTCGCCCTCGACAAGATATTGGCGGATCGCAGGACGAACGCTTTCGAAGAGCCAACGCAGTCGTCCGACAAGCGGATAATTTCGGCGGACCGAATGTTCGGGTTGAGCGAGATCCATTACACCCGTCAGCGCCAGTCCGCCTGATATGATGATCATGAGGATTGCCCAGGGGTCCGGCAGGAATAGCGTAAATGCCACTGTGGCGGCGACGCTCATGAGCAGTGGCGAATAGCGGTTGATCAACACGAGAAGCTCCATTCATGTCCGCGCTGCAACCCGGACGGCTCGGGAAAATAGAAGAATGCCGTCAAAGAGCCGTGCCTCCGCGGATGACGCGCCGGGTCGGCGCCGATGGTTCACCAGGAAATCGGGTTGCTTAGGGGGATAGGAGACCTAGGAAAGAAAGGGCCAGAACGATAATGACGGGCAGCACCCGCGACCATCGGGCAGCGAACGCGTCCCGATGAGCCAAATAAAAGGCATCAAGCTTCTTCGATAAATGCTCGTCAGCCATGATGATCGCAGTGTCGAGCAGAGGAATTGATGGGAGGAGTGCCAGCAGGCGCGCATTTTCATCCGTCGTGAGCCTCGGATTCCGCGCAAGCATAGCCTCTACTTCGCGCGAAGTGTGCGCTGCAGCGTTTGAGCGAAGGCGGGCGCAAATGCCCATTTTGATTGCTCCCAACTCGAAATAGGTGGCGAAGAGTATCGGCGCCCATGCACCGTAGTTGGACGTTTTCGCGGCTTCATTGCGCGCGAGACCATCAATTGAGCGCGCCGACCGGCGCGTCCTTGTCCGACAACAGGGTGGGTGGGTGGCTTTGCTCGCCGAACTGCGGCGACACGCTAGGCGCATCATCGATCGCGGCACCGGTAGCAGAACTGGTCCCCATTTGGCTTGTCCAGATGATCGCGATCACGCCGTAGAAACAGACGACAGCGGCGGTGGCCCAGCAAATCCGCGGGCGCCGCGTGAACGCGAACACCAGACAATAGAGTCCTGCCACCATCAGAACGAAGATGATGCCTGACATCGGGTCGGAAACGGCAGGCATCGGTGCGAGCGGATCGGAAGTTGTCGAGAACATTGCAGGTCTCGCCGGCTACGCGCGCTTGGCGATGAGCGACCCGACGAACCAGCACGCCAAGAGAAAGAGCAGGACGAAGGTGAGGACGTAAAGCGCCTGCGCCCGGCAGCCGAGTTGCAAGGGCGCATTTTTGATCTTCTCGAGCCTGGCCCCTCACGACACAATCTCCAGGCGACCGGATGATACGCTCGATGTATTTGAGCGCTCGGCGAAGCCTGTCACCATCGCGAGCATCATTCGGCGCGTCGACAATGGAGCGCCCGTTCGCGGATCGCACCAAAGATCGGAGTAAAGGGCGGCATAGGCTCGCAGTTCGGAGCGACGAGATCGCTCGCCGTCGATCATCCTGCTTTCCACAATCGCGACTTCGCGCCGGGCTTCGTCGAGAGGCAGCCCCGCCCGCTCCTGCTCGGACCAGATCGATCGGCGTAAAGCTTCGACTTCGATCGAAGGCGCAGGGATGTGAAAATATTGCGCCATCCGCGCTACCAATGGCTGACCGGCGCCGCGGCAGGCATCGCCCAGGCGCAAAGCGACGGCGACAAGTTGGTCATCGGCGAACGGCGATAATGCCAGCCGCTCGATGTCGTTATAGCCATCGTCAGCGATCACGCGCACGCGGGCCGCACCTCCTGGTACTGACAATAATTCGTTCGCTCGCAACGAGGCGCTGCGAAGCAGACGCGCAAAAAGCGCGTCCGGCGGCTTGATTTCCATGATAATCTCGATTCTTCCAATAGCCCTGACGACGATTAAGCGGCGCGTGGCGGACCCGGCGGCTTGGACGGCGGCATCGGCGGAACCGGTCGCGCTCCCGTTTCACGGGCAGGGAATTTGATGATCTTGTCATCGCCGGATTGTTCGCGCGGCTGCGCAGAAACATCCTCCGCTCGCGCGGAAGATCTTGTATCGATGCTGTTCATGGTGTCACTCGGACCCGCTGGGGTCGTTTTTGCTTGCTAGGTCATAGCTGTGCCCCGCCCCCGCCGGATGCGAGTTCGGGGCCGCTAGCCTTCGAGAAGCCGGCCTGCGTGGTGCGCTGAGCGCCGCAAGAGGAGTGAATTATTCATCGCCGGCCATCATGGCCATTGCCCACACTAAGTCAACTTGATTAATTGGTAAGCGTATCGCCGGGTCGGCGAGACAGGATAAGATGGCAGTAATGCATGCGATCATGATCGGTCAGTCCCAGACATGCCAAGACATGCGAGCATCGATGCCTCGTCTGGGCGCTTCGCAACCTTGATGTCGAACCCTCTCCCATTTCGAAAGGACGAGGCAGCAGCTTCGGATATACAGACGACCGCCCCCCGCACACGGGTTGGCCGCGGTCGAGCCAAGCCGCGACATGCGCGCCCGCACGCGGCGAGTGGATCAGGGCCGCGGCAAACCTTGCGCGACTGGCGACCACTCTTCTCATCCCCGCAAGGTTGCTTTCGACGACATCATAAACGGGATGGCGGCGTAGCCGCACCCCGCCGGCAGCCAGCAAAACCTCAAGATCGCCGGCAGGTTGCACCGCCCCGATGTGCAAGACCGTCGATCCGGGCACGCATTGTGCCACGATCAACCTCGCCAGGTCCGAGACATTCCCGCTCGCGGATAAAACGCGCCGATAGCCTATGGCGCGGGCAAAGCGCGCGCTGTGGTCGCCCACCGCATAAACCTGGCGATCGGCAAGCGCCGGCAAGAACCGGTGAAGACGAACGCCGTTGAGACTGGTGAATATCAGCGCGTCCGGCACTGCGACGGGAACATGCGTCTCAACGGGGACGACCCGCAGCGCGGGCATGAGCAATGTCTCATATCCTATCGCTGCGAGGCGCTTGGCGGTCAGTTGGTTGAATGGCGCGGTGCGGGTGACCCACACCCGGCCGGCGTCAGGCGGCATGCTGAAGCACGTGGCGAACGCCGCGCCAATAGCCGTCGATGCAGTGTGCGAGAAAGCTGATCGGGACATCGTGCCCTAGAATATCGCGCAAGATTGGAATGAGCTCGTCGCCAAAGCGGCTGACGCAAGATTTGTCAAAGATCTTTGCGTCGGCGGCGGGAAGGCCCTGCTTCTCAAAGGATCGAAGGATGACATCGAGGAGCTGCGACGCTATCTGGCGCGGATCGCCTCCCGCGTCAGCGCATGCATCGCCAAGGCGTGCCGACATTTGATTTACGAATTCGGCGCGCTGTGCAATCAGCGCAGCGAGACTTGGATTTTTCTTCCATGTTCTGCTCCAAGGGCGCGCGCGGCTCCGTCGGCGCAAAAAACACCGACTTGCGGGCCGCAAGACTGCCCATTCAATAATTTGGGAACCCTGACGAGCGGTCAGGAACGCGGCCTCGGTGCCGGCGTACCGCCTTAGCGGTACGGCCGTCCCGAGGGGCGCAGGCGCGTCGGAAGCTTGCCTCCGCGCGTCATGAATCGAAGATTTTCAGAACTCAATCGCATGCGATCTCTATAGCATGAATAGACAGCTAAGGCCATGGCGCACCAAAAAGCTGGTGGAACGCAGGTTTGCGCACGCGCGTCGGACCAATGAGGCCATGTGACGAGCGACGGCGTAAATCCGCCGGACATGACACTTCAGTTTATTTGTTCTCCGCGCAAAATCTGTAACAGCCCGCGCGCAACACATTGATCTGGCGTGTCGGCGAGCGTCACGCCAAGCCCGGTTTGCGCGTCGATCATGGCGCGGATCGCGGGCAACGCAGCGCCGCCTCCGGTCAAAAAAAATGCCGTGCGTGTGGATATCGTTGCTCAGTTCCGGGGTGGTCGCGCCGAGCACTTCTCGAACGAGATCGACGATATGCTGCGCGTGCTTCTCGGCGACGCCTGCGATTTCGGCGGACGGGATCCGAAGGCTTGTCGGGAGCCCCGACACAAGACTGCGCCCCTTGACCTCGATCAGCGAGCATTTTCCGTTTGCCGAGGCCGGCGCCGTCTCCAGAGCCCGTTTGATCCGTTCAGCACTTCGGCGCCCGACCAGCAGTTTGTGATGAAAGTGAAGATGGTCGATGATGGCCTGGTCTATCTCGTCGCCGCCGCCGCGGAGCGCGCGCGTCTGGCAGATTCCGCCAAGCGACAGCACCGCCACTTCCGTTGTCCCCCGTTCCGCATTCCACGAGCATGGTGGCCCTGGGTTCTCGAACCGCCAGGCCGGCTCCAATCGCGGCCGCGAGCGGTTCGGGTATCAGGTCTAAAGGATTGAGCCCGGCGTCGTGCGCAGCGGTGAGCATCGCGCGGCGCTCGGCCTGCGTCGCATCGGCCGGGAGCCCGATAATCACCCTCTGCGTTCCGAACAAGTGCCGTCTGCGTGCTTTGGGGACGGCATAGCGGAGCAGCTGCCTCGCTGAACCGATATCCTGAAGAACGCCGCGCTTCAGGGGTCGCCGAACGCGCAACCCAGAAGGCGTTCGTTCGCTCATCTCGCTCGCGGGCAAGCCAGCAGCGACCAGCGCGGGTCCCCACTCCCCGTCCGCGAGGCAACAGAGCGAGGGTTCGTCAAAAAATGACGCCATCGTCACGATGGATCACTCTCAAATTTGCGGTTCCGAAATCTATCGCAAATTCGGCGCGGCTGTTTGCAAAATTCACGCTCATCGGAGGCCCGTAGCAAGAAGTCTGTGCAAAGTCGCCGATTTAAGCTGAAGCCGGAAGCGGGTCAAAAACGCTCCACCGCAGGAGTGAGCAGAGATGAGCGGCCACATGAAGCGGAGCAGGGCCCGATGAAATGCGTCGCATCGGGATCAGGCATTCACGGTCATTTCGCTCAAAGCCGCGAGATGCGATCGGCGGAAATAGCAAGGATAGAGCCCTGAGCAACTTTCAGGACCGATGGTTCGGATCTTTGCCGTTGAAGGTGCCGCCGTCGATATCGAGATCCACCGCGACAGCGAGCAAGTGAATAAGCTTCTTGCGGATCAGTCCCTGCGCCGCTGCCTCGCCTCCGCTTGCGGCGACGTCGATCTTGTGGAGGATTTCGAGCGTGCGGTTGTTCGCAGCGCCGATCCGACGACCTGCTGCGCCCTGAGCGCGCTATCAAGCGTGTTACATCCTGCGGTGGCTGCGCATGGCGAAGCTTGAGGTAATGCGGGCGACGCCGGGCAATCGCGACAACACATCGCGATGAAACACGCCATAATCGTCAATCCCACCGATCTGCACCCGCAGAATATAGTCGCCATCGCCGGTCATCAGGAACCACTCCTGGATTTCTGCATGCCGCCGGAGCGCCGCCTCGAAACGCAGGAGATATTCCTCCGACTGTCGCTCGAGTTCCACCTGCACGATCGCGATCGTGCCTTCCTCCGACGCGCCACCCGCGACGATCGTCGTATATCCTCGGATCACAGCTGACTGCTCCAGAAGCCGCACACGCCGCAAGCAAGCGGAGGGGGACAGTCCGACCTCGGCAGCAAGATCGCTGTTCGTGATCCGTGCGTTCAGCCGCAAAACGTTCAGGATGCGGCGATCCATGTCACCGAGGCTCGGCATGAAGATTCCCCCAAATTATCGCAGATAATGTCAAGAAAGACCGATTTTTAGCATCAATGTTGGTGGATTCGGCGAAAAATTTCGCATGACGCGCGCTATCCTCGTTCGCGAGGGAGATCAAATTGGAACCGCCTGCCCCGCCCACTCGAGCCGCCTGATCGTCGATTGCGATGCGATCGCGGCGAACTTCCATCGTCTTTCAAGGTGCGTCATCAAAAGCTTGATCTGGAGC
>FUIF01012293.1_pt1 | contig 11314 bp, 19 predicted proteins | sample 1003461 | NCBI WGS metagenome assembly FUIF01 (sample SAMEA80401918, study PRJEB19352) | marine metagenome
ATGTCAGAGACATTTCCTGCATCAGGACCAGTAAAAACAAAGATTCTTGGTGAAGAAACCAAGGAAAAAGAAGAAGCCGCGGGCCGTGTAAAGGCCGACATGAATTACGAACTCACCGAAAATATGGTTGAGTACCGCCCAGAGCACGAACGGATGCTCTACAGCCTTGGATTAGCGGGTTCAGCCTTTAAAAAGGTGTATTTTGACCCTAATTTAGGCCGTCAAGCCGCTATTTATATATCCGCGGAAGACGTGATTGTGCCTTACGGCGCGTCGAATATTGAGTCTGCAGAGCGTGTAACGCACGTAATGCGTAAGACTAAGAACGAATTGAAGAAGCTACAAGCTGCAGGGTTCTATAGAGATATAGACCTTGGAGAGCCAGAACCTTACCACACGGACATCGAAGAGAAGAAAGCCGAAGACGGCGGGTATTCGCTTACTAATGATGACCGATATGCTGTTTATGAGATACACGCTGACCTGTTAATTGATGGGATTGATGATGACGATGGGATCGCTCGTCCGTACGTCGTCACTATAGAGCGTGGCAGTGGCGAAGTGCTGGCGATCCGTAGGAATTACGAGGAGGGTGACCCACTCACGCTCAAACGACAGCACTTCGTCCACTATGTATATGTGCCGGGATTCGGGTTTTATGGCCTTGGATTGATCCACATTATCGGTGGGTACGCCCGTGCTGGGACTTCCTTGATACGTCAGCTTGTTGATGCTGGTACACTCTCCAACCTCCCGGGAGGGCTAAAGTCCCGTGGACTACGTATCAAGGGGGACGATTCACCAATCAATCCGGGTGAATTTAAGGACGTAGACGTGCCGTCAGGGTCTATCCGTGACAACATCATGCCGCTACCTTACAAAGAGCCTTCACAGACGCTCCTAGCGCTTCTGAACCAGATTACGACTGAAGGTCGTAGATTAGGCGCGATTAGTGATATGGACATCTCAGACATGTCTGCAAACGCTCCTGTGGGTACTACACTAGCACTCTTGGAGCGCACACTTAAACCTATGGCTGCGGTGCAAGCACGCGTACACTACGCGATGAAGCAGGAGTTTAAGCTACTCAAGGCTATCATGGCAGAGTATGCCCCCACAGAGTACGCGTACGTCCCGTACAGAGGCGAAGTAAGTGCCAAGCGGGCAGACTACCTTATGGTCGATGTGATCCCTGTGAGCGACCCTAACAACTCTACGATGGCTCAACGGGTGGTACAGTACCAAACAGTGCTCCAGATGGCCGCACAGGCTCCACAGATATATGACTTACCACAGCTACATCGGCAGATGATAGAAGTGTTAGGCGTGAAGAATGCAGACAAGCTCGTACCTACGAAGGACGATGCGAAGCCTGCAGACCCAATAAGCGAGAATATGGATGCCCTAGTAGGCAAGCCTATGAAAGCGTTCATCTACCAAGACCACGAAGCCCACATCGCTACGCATACATCGTTTATGCAAGACCCGATGATGGCGCAAATGATCGGGCAAAACCCGCAGGCAAAACAGATTATGGCGTCTCTACAGGCGCATATTGCCGAACACCTTGGCTTCGCCTATCGTCAGAAGATAGAAGAGAAGCTAGGCGCACCACTACCCGCTCCGAACGAGGAGATGCCAGAAGATATGGAAGTACAACTGTCACGTCTAGTAGCAGACGCAGGCAAGCAACTTACGCAGGCAAACCAGCAGCAAGCCGCGCAGCAGAAAGCTCAACAGCAGCAGCAAGACCCTATCATCCAAATGAAACAGGCAGAACTGCAGATCAAGCAGTCAGAAGAGCAGCGTAAAGCCCAGAAAGACCAAGCCGACTCACAAGTTAAACAAGCTGAACTGAAGCAGAAACAGCAGAAAATGATGATTGATGCTAAGATTGCTTCGGAACAGATTAACGTAGAGAAGGCGGAGCTGGCTATCGACGCCAAACGTCAAGGCGTCAAAGATGCTACAGCGAAGCGTGTAGAGGACAACAAGGTTGACCTTGAACTTGCTCGCATGGCGCAGAACGCAAACAAAAACCCTAAAAAGGAGTCATAACACACAATGGCAAAAACCGTCTTTGACGTGCTGAAAGATAAAATCGACGGGGATATCTCGTCTGCACAGAGTTTCTTAACCGCGGGGTCACCTAAAGACTATGCGGAGTTTAGAGAGGTTGTTGGCTTAATTCGAGGTCTCGGAGCCAGCAAGTCTTACATTGAAGACCTTGCGAAAAACTATATGGATGACGATAATGACTGAAGAACCAGTTAAAATCAGCGACGCTGAATTGGAGCTACAACTCCCAAAACCCGTAGGCTACCGCGTACTCGTAGCGCTACCACAACCAGAAGAAACCATATCAGGCACTTCTATTATCAAGACAGACACTGCTAAAACTCAAGACCACATTATGTCTATTATTGGACTTGTTGTGGACATGGGATCAGCCGCTTACGGGGACAAAGAACGTTTCCCTGACGGACCGTGGTGTAAAGAAGGTGACTTTGTGATGTTCCGAATGAACTCGGGCACACGATTCACTATTGGTGGTATAGAATATCGGTTGATGAATGACGACTCTATTGAGGCAGTCGTTGCTGATCCAACCGGAATACAGAGGGCGTAAATATGGCATTTCAAAAAGTAGAATTTGAGTTTCCTGAAGATGAAACCGACAACGCAATGGCTATTGAGGAGACGAGTGCAGTTGAGATCGACATTACTGGCAAGAAAACTGCAGAAGATTTCGCAACAGACGGAGCCGACGCTCCTGAAGTTGAAAGTGAAGCAGATACTGATGACAACGACGTTGAGATTGAAGTGGTCGATGACACGCCGAAAGCTGATCGTAACCGTAAAGCGTCTGATCCCCCAACGGATGTTACAGATGATGAGTTGGAGGACTATTCTGACAAGGTTCGCAAGCGCATCCAACATTTTAGTAAGGGTTACCATGACGAACGTAGAGCTAAAGAAGAAGCTGTACGGCAAAGTCAGGAACTTGAACGTGTTACTCAACAGCTTATGGAAGAGAACAAAAAGCTAAAGGGTAATGTAAACAAGAATCAAACAGCATTACTTGAGCAAGCTAAGAAGAATGCTTCGATTGAAACAGAAGCAGCTAAACGTAGCTATAAGGAAGCGTATGAATCAGGTGATTCCGATGCTGTCTTGGAAGCACAAGAAAAGCTAACAAATGCTAAGTTAAAGTCCGAAAGACTAGCAAACTTCAAAATACCCGCTTTACAGGAAACACAAACCCCTGTACAACAACAGGTAGAACAGACCGCCCCGGCAGTACAAGTCGATGATCGGGCCGCAGATTGGCAAAAGAACAATTCGTGGTTTGGTAGCGATGATGAAATGACGAGTTTAGCGCTGGGGTTGCATAATAAACTTGTCAAACAGGGCGTAAGCCCACAAAGTGATGAATACTACGAGACGATTGACTCTCGTATGCGTCAGGTCTTCCCAGATAACTTTGAGGAGGCCGAACCGAAGCGAAAGAAGACCCAAGTGGTTGCCCCCGCAACGCGGAGCACAGCGCCTAAGAAAGTTACGTTGACACGTACTCAGGTCCAAATCGCTAAACGGTTAGGGCTAACGCCCGAACAATACGCCAAACAGGTTGCAATAGATATGAGGAAACAAAATGGCTGAGAATCGGATTAACCGTGAATTAGAAACCCGCGAACGAACAGTTCGTAAAAAGGCTTGGCAGCGCCCAGAGGTGTTACCATCTCCTAATCCCGAGCCGGGATATAACTTTCACTGGGTACGCGTTAGTACGCAGGGTCAGGTTGACGCCACCAACGTTTCTTCGAAACTTCGAGAAGGTTGGGAGCCAGTAAAGGCGTCGGATCATCCAGAAATTACCATTGTTGCTATTGAGCAAGAACGCTTTAAAGACAATGTAGTTATTGGTGGTTTGATGTTGTGTAAGGCTCCAGTCGAAAATGATTGAAGAACGAAATGCCTATTATAACGATCAGGCACAAGCTCAGATGTCATCTGTAGACAACAACTTTATGAGAGAAAATGATCCTCGTATGCCGTTGTTTAATGAACGGAAGACGAAGGTTACTTTCGGTAAAGGAACTTAAACTTAGGAGCTTTAGATGGCTTATCCTTCTGTTAGCGGACCTTATGGTCTGGTTCCGGTAAAATTACTAAGCGGCACTCCCTTTGTTGGGGGCGTCTATCGTCAAATGAGTATTGCTAGCGGTTATGCTACTAGCATCTTCTTTGGTGATGCCGTTAAAGTGGTTACCGGAGGCACCGTTGAACGCGACCCGTTCGACGCTGCAATGACACCTGTTGGTGTTTTCATGGGTTGTAAATACACTGATCCAAACTTGGGTTATGAATTATACAGTCAATCTTATCCTGCGGGCACAGTTGCTAGCGACATTCAGGCTTACGTAGCAGACGCTACTGAACTGTTGTTCAAAGCTGCTGTTGTTTCTTCAGGTACAACTATTGGTGATCTAGCGATAACCGATATCGGCGCAAACGTAGCAGGCGTAGACAACACAGGTGACTCGACTTCGGGTAACTCGCGTGGTGCTATTTCTGATACATCAGCAACTACTAACACGTTGCCGTTCCGTATCATCGGTTTGGTTGAAGAGACCAAAAACTCAAGTGGTGGTTACACTGAGGCTTACGTTAAATGGAACGCAGGTCACCAGTATAACAACACCACTGGCGTATAAGGAGATTAAATAATGGCTATTTCACGCGCCCAGCTACTTAAAGAGCTGCTCCCCGGCCTGAACGCATTGTTCGGAATGGAATACGCAAAATATGGCGAAGAACACGCTGAAATCTTTGAAACTGAATCATCAGATCGGTCTTTCGAAGAAGAAACTAAACTATCAGGTTTCTCAGCAGCGCCAGTTAAAGGTGAAGGTTCTGCGATTGAGTATGATAATGCTCAAGAAGCATGGACTGCACGCTACACACACGAAACAGTTGCAATGGGTTTCTCAATTACTGAGGAAGCTATCGAGGATAACTTGTATGACTCATTGTCATCTCGTTATACTAAAGCACTGGCTCGTGCGATGGCGTACACGAAGCAAGTTAAGGCTGCATCAATCCTTAACAACGCCTTCGCCGCAGGCACCACATATGGTGACGGTAAATCCTTGTGTGCTACCGATCATCCATTAGTATCTGGTGGATCAAACTCCAACACGCCAGCAGTAGCGGCTGACCTCAACGAGACATCTCTTGAAGCATCCGTTATTCAGATTGCAGGTTGGACAGACGAACGTGGTTTGCTTATTGCATCACAGCCACGTAAGTTGATTATCCCACCAGCACTACAGTTCGTGGCAACTCGTCTCCTAGAGACAGAAGGTCGTGTCGGTACTGCCGATAACGATTTGAACGCACTACGCAATAACGGGTCAATCCCTGAAGGCTATGCGGTCAACCACTACCTGACAGACACTAATGCGTGGTTCTTGATGACTGACGTACCAAATGGTCTGAAGCACTTCACTCGTGCGCCTATGGCGACTTCGATGGATGCTGATTTCGATACAGGCAATAGCCGCTATAAAGCCCGTGAGCGTTACAGCTTCGGTGTATCTGACCCATTAGGTATCTTTGGTTCGCCCGGAGCGTAAGCAGGTCACATAGACTATGTTAGGGGTCACTTCGGTGGCCCCTTTCTTTTTGTTGACATATCACGTTATATGGTGGTAGATTGTTAATAATCGGGAACATCCCGTGAATCTGACAGGCCCGACTGACGACATGCAGACAGATTCACTTAACTCGCATGTGAGGATATATTCATGGCGAATACTACATTTTCAGGTCCAGTGACCTCAACCAACGGTTTCATTGGTGATATCGTTGTTCCAACATACACAGTTGCAAATGCACCTTCAGCTTCAGCGGCGGGCGCAGGTACTGTTGTATTTGTTTCTAACGGAGCTGCTGGCTCCGCAATATTGGCTTTCTCTGACGGAACAAACTGGAAGCGTTCTGACACAGGTGGCACAATCGCAGCATCGTAAGGGGGTAGGTAATGAGTAGATTTACACCTCCAACCGAAGAAGAACTAGCAGCCCGAGGAATCGGTGTTGTTAAAGTTCGTGCAAGAAAAGAAGACGGCACGCTTAAAGCGGATAATCCTGCTACACCTGATGTAAATGAGGCGTGGGAAGAAAAACCAGCTAAAAAACGTGGTCGCCCTTCAAAAAAGAAGGAATAGTATATGTCTTCTGATGTATTAACCAAACGTGTAACTGGTACGGGTTCGTTGGCTGTAGGTCCAGCGCGAGTACGTCAGGTACAAGTTTTAACAAGCAGCGGTGGCGCAGGACGCCTTACACTTACTAACGGTAACGGCGGTACAACTGTGCTAGACCTAGATTTTCTAGCGTCTGATTCGCATTCTGTAAATATTCCTGATGACGGGATTCGTTGTAGTACGGACGTGTACGTTTCCACAGCTACAAATATTACCGCCATCACGTTTTTCTACAGCTAGGAGCGTGACATGCGAGCATACTATAAAAAAGGTGGGGGCGTAAAATCTCCCGCTTGGACTCGCAAAGCGGGTAAAAGTGAGTCTGGTGGGTTAAACGCTAAAGGCGTCGCCAGCTATCGGAAAGCTAATCCCGGTAGTAAGTTAAAGACCGCGGTTACCACAAAACCCAGTAAACTTAAAAAAGGTTCTAAAGCTGCTAATCGGCGGAAGTCCTTTTGTGCCCGTATGAAGGGCATGAAGAAGCGCAACACAAGCTCTAAGACGGCTAACGATCCTGATAGCCGTATAAACAAGAGTTTGCGGAAATGGAATTGTTAGGAGATATATTATGGACGGAATGCGCCCTAGAATGAGACCAAAAGGTCTAAAAGCCAAAAAGAAAATGGGTGGTGCGCCTATGAACTCACCACGCCCAAGACCACGCCCAAAGGGTATGGATGCGACTCCAGAAGAGATTGCAGCGTTAGAGCGTGGTAACCGTATGCAGATGATGGAAGGCCGCGAAAACGAGGCAATTCGTAAGGGCGAAGCCGCCATGAAAAAAGCGAGTCCTATGGGCATGAAGTCTGGCGGAGCGTTAAAGATGGTTGAAAAGAACGGTAAAAAAGTTCCGTTCTACGCTGCTGACGGCAAAGGCGCGATGAAAAAAGGCGGCAAGGTTAAGAAGATGAAATCTGGCGGTAAAATTCGTGGTTACGGCATGGCTCGTGGCGGCAAAGTTTGTAAGATGCGTTGATGCGTAGGTATTACAAATCCAGCGGTTGTGGCTGTTCTTCCTGTAGCAAAGGTTACAAGAAGGGCGGCACAGTCAAAGACGCATGTTACCGCAAGGTAAAGGCGAGTTATAAAGTGTTTCCTAGTGCTTATGCTAGTGGAGCTATTGCTAAGTGTAGGAAGAAAAAGGCAGGGAAGTAATGGCCGTTCGTAAGACCGCAAAAGGTGCTGCACTAAAACGCTGGTTCAAGGAGGACTGGAAAGATGTTAGTACAGGTAAGCCGTGTGGCCGTAAAAAAGGTGAAAGTCGTGGTACTCCGTACTGTAGACCAACTAAACGAATTTCTAGTAAAACTCCGAAAACTAGCGGGGAAATGACTAAGGCCGAGAAGAGTAAACGGGTAGCGCAGAAGAAGCGTTTAGGCCAACCAGCAGGCAAGCCCAAACGTGTAGCTGCTACGAAAAGGCGTAAGAAATGACGACATCAGGCACCACAGCGTTTAATATGGACTTCACGGAGATCGCGGAAGAAGCATGGGAACGTGCGGGACGTGAGATGCGTTCTGGATACGATTTACGCACCGCTAGACGTTCTATGAATTTGATGACTATTGAGTGGCAGAACCGTGGCATTAACATGTGGACGATTGATTCTGGCACTATAAACCTAGTAAAAGGTACGTCTCAGTACGTTTTACCAGCAGATACCATTGATTTGATGGAACACCAAATACGTACCAACAGTGGTAACTCAAGCACACAATCTGACCTTACTATAAGTCGAATCAGTGTAAGTACGTACGCGTCTATACCTAACAAGTTATCAGAAGGACGCCCTATTCAACTGTATGTGGAACGCTTGCGTGATGCCCCCAAGGTAAACGTATGGCCTGTACCCGACAACAATAACTATGTGCTGTATTACTGGCGTATGCGCCGCATTGAAGACGCGGGTAGCGGTGTTCAGACCGCAGATATGAATTTCAGGTTCTTCCCATGTCTGGTAGCGGGTCTGGCGTATCATATTTCTATGAAGGTTCCTGAGTTGGTTGACCGAGTACCTATGTTAAAAGCTGTCTACGACGAACAGTTTGAGATGGCTGCAGGCGAAGACCGAGAGAAGACGGCGGCACGTTTTGTGCCTCGAATTGCTAGGATTGGCTAATGGGTACTAGGTTCGCCTCCTCTCAAAAGGTTAACGCACTCTGCGATGTGTGTGGGTTCCAGTACAAGCTACGGGAGCTTCGTAACTTATTTGTTAAGGGACGAGATACGAACGTAAAGGCGTGCCGCGAGTGTTGGAGTCCAGATCAGCCACAACTACGGTTAGGCGAGTTTCCTGTGGACGATCCACAAGCTATACGTGATCCACGTCCCGATCAAAGTCTAGGGCCGTCTGGAGACTATAGTAGTCGTGGTATTCAATGGGGTTGGAACCCTGTGGGTGGAGGTGATGACCCGTATGGGCTTACACCTAACGATTTAGTAGGTACTGGTCAGGTAGGCCAAGTTACCGTAAGTATAACATAGGAGGTGCGTAATGCCCAAAGTAGGAAATAAAATGTTTGGATACGATGCAGCAGGTAAAAAAGCCGCTGCGAAAGAAGCAAAGAAAACAGGTCAGGCTATGCAAACAGCCTACAAAAAAGGTGGTAAAATCAAGGTACGCGGCACAGGTGCAGCAACCAAAGGTTTGTACGCACGGGGGCCAATGGCATAAGTTATGAATTATACCGAGCTGAAAACTAACATCGAAGACATCTGCGAGAACTCGTTTACAGATGACCAGCTCGCTATGTTCACACAGCAGGCTGAACAAAAAATATACAACTCAGTGCAGATACCTGCGCTGCGTAAGAACGTGACGGGTACACTATCTACTAACAACAAATACCTGTCTACGCCTTCTGACTTCTTGTGGTCTTACTCTTTAGCCGTAGTAGACGGCAGTGGTAACTACCACTTCTTGTTAAACAAAGACGTTAATTTTATGCGGGAAGCCTACCCTAGCCCTACTTCTACAGGATTACCCAAGCATTACGCGTATTTTGACGATAACACTTTTATCGTTGGGCCTACCCCTGACGCAGGGTACACCTCGGAGCTTCATTATGGATATTATCCTCAATCAATCGTTACTGCTGGCACTACATGGCTTGGGGACGAGTTTGATTCTGCTCTACTCAATGGTGCACTAATTGAAGCAATACGCTTTATGAAAGGGGAACAAGACATTGTTGCAATGTACGAAAAGCTGTACTTGCAGGCAATAACGCTGTTGAAGGGACTCGGAGACGGCAAATTACGTGAAGACGCATATCGCTCGGGGCAATTCCGAGTGCCAGTAAGTTAAGGAGACAGAAATGGCAATTACACAGGCAATGTGCACATCCTTCAAAGTCGCTCTATTAGACGGCGAGATGGATTTTAGCAGTAACACATCACAAACTTTTAAGATCGCTTTATATACAAGTTCAGCTACATTAGGTGCAGCTACAACAGCGTATGCAACGACGAACGAGGTATCAGGTACAGGATACACTGCAGGGGGTAATACACTTACTATCTCTGCTAATCCTGCATCATCAGGTACTACGGCGTTTTTGGACTTCGCAGATACTACGTGGACCGACGCTACAATTACAGCTCGGGGGGCGTTGATTTACAAGGTCGGCGGTACAAACCCTGCGGTTGCTGTTCTTGATTTCGGAGCAGATAAAACTTCTACAGCGGGTGACTTTCAGGTTCAGTTCCCTACAGCAGACGCTACGAACGCTATCGTACGTATTGCTACTCCGTAAGGTGGCTAGATGCCGTCTTCAGTAGAATATATAGGGTGGGGATCAGGTGCTTGGGGCCAAACGGCTTGGGGCACTAGCCTAACTATTGTCTCTGTTGATGGTGTAGCCGCCGAAGGCGCTATTGGGTCTGTATCGGTTGATGCGGAAGCTAATGTATTAGTCACGGGCGTAGAAGCCGATGGACACATAAATGTTGTAGGTATTGACGCCGAGGCGGACGTACTTGTTCAGGCTGTTCGCGCAGTAGGTGAAATAGGTACAGTCACGGTTAGCGCTGCTGCAGAGATACCAGTAACCGGAGTAGAAGCTGATGGTGCATTAGGCACTGTCACTATGACCGGAACGGCGAATATCTTCCCAATAGGTGTAGAAGCTGACGGTGAGATTGGTACAACCACAGTTGACGCTGAATCTAATGTAGCCGTTACAGGTGTAGAAGCTGATGGTGCTGTAGGTACAGTTGTTATAACTGGTACAGCTAACGTGTCACCCACAGGTGTAGAGGCTGACGGAGCAGTAGGGGATGTATTTATTTCCCTTGGAATCGTCGTATCAGTTACGGGATTGCAAGCGAACGCAAAACTTGGTAATGTAGTTGTATCAGCTAACGCAGATATATCTGTTACAGGGCTTGCAGCTACGGGAATTATTGGCTTCGCTAACGTATGGGGCGAGGTAAATGATGACCAAACACCTAATTGGACACCTATCGCCAGTGCGCAAACTCCCGAATGGGGGGACGTATCTGAAACACAAACTCCAAACTGGCAAGACATAGCCGCATGAGGAACAGAACATGACAACGCAATATTCACCGATACTCAAACTTGCCCTGCCAGTTCAAGGCGAACTCAGTGGTACATGGGGTGACGTAGTAAACGATAACATCACATCTATGGTCGAACAGGCTATCGCGGGGCGTGCGGTTATTAACAGTTGGTCAACAAACTCGCATAGTTTAACTTCAGCGAATGGAACAACTTCTGAATCGCGTTGCGCTATGCTTGAGCTTACTGACACAGGTACGGCGTTGTCTGGCGCAGGTACGGTTATATGCCCAGCACTATCTAAAATTTACATTGTAAAGAACGCTGCAGGGCAAAACATTACAGTAAAAACTGCGTCTGGTACGGGTGTTCTTATACCTGATGGGCGTACTACGTTCTTGTTCTGTGATGGCACAAATGTCGTTGAAGCTCTTACACATACTACGTCTCTACAGTTGGGTACTAGCACAACAGTCACAGCCGTTCTTGATGAAGACAATATGGCGTCAAATAGCGCTACA
>FUIF01021232.1_pt1 | contig 11309 bp, 12 predicted proteins | sample 1003461 | NCBI WGS metagenome assembly FUIF01 (sample SAMEA80401918, study PRJEB19352) | marine metagenome
GGGTTGAGTCTATAGACCCTCAAACAGGTGTCGTATCTGAACAACGTTTGGCCGATTGGATAAACAAGAATGCAGAGTTAGAAAATATTTTTCCCGAAATGTTTGCTGATTTAAAACAGTTTGATATTGCGCAAACTCTTTTTAAAGATGTTACAAAAACCACCAATGCGCAACGAGCGTTAATAAATAAACAAATCAATTTTTCAACCTTACTTAGAAACAAAAGTGGAGAAATCCGTAACAACCCTCAATCTGCTATTGCAGAGGCCATGAAAGAAGGTAAAGATCAGGTAAAATCTTTAGATAAATTACTAGACGTAATTCCAAAAAAAGACCAAACAACAAAAAGTACCGTTTATGAAGTGTTTGACCCTGAACTAAATATGACTCAAACCTTTTTTGATGAAACCAAGGCCTACAACGCTTCTCAAACAATTCCTAATTCTGTTATAACGCCTACAACTTTGTCCGTGGGGCGTGACGAGGCAATAGACGGCTTTAAAGCATCGTTTTTTGTAATATCTAATTTTTAGTTCCGGGACAGAAAAAAACAAAAGCAATTACAGACCCTATAGGCGTGTACAATGAATTATTTGAGAGAAAATTATTAGTAGGAGAGAATCAAAGTCGCCGAGGGACTCGAAATACTTACAAAACAATGGCAGAGTATCTTCGGAGTAAAGGTGTTTTTAATGACCGAGACATAGGAAGTATTAAAAAGACTCTTAAAGCTTTGATTGATGTAAAAACAACAGATGCCGCCAGTCTATTAGGTGAAAACTTTGAAGAAGCAAAACCACTTTTAGACTTCGCTTTGGCTGTGTCAGGTTCAGCAATTGGTACAAAATCACAAAGTTTTCTGACAGGAGGCACGGGCGGTCCCGGGTCAATTATTGCGGCAGGTAAAGGTGCGGACGCCATGAGAAACATTTTCTTGAGAATGCCTCAAGGCCAAAGAATGTTGTTTACGGTAGACCTTTTAATGAACCCCGATCTGATGGCAAAGATGCTTCGTCGTTACGGAGATGAAGGTCAGAGAAAAGGAGTGGTTGGAACTATTAGTGACTATTTAGCAAAAGGTTTTTACTCCACCGCGCCACGTCGTATTTTTGCAATTCAAGACGATCCAGTCGAGGATTCTCCAGACCCCGAAGATTTTAATCCAAACCTTATTGAAGAAAATGTACCCTTACCACCCTCAAATCAACAAGGTTTTTTGAATACCGTACCGCAGGTTAATCCCACCCGTACTGCTACGGTTACGGCACCTAGTTTTGTCCCACAGAACGTTTCGCCTGCGTTGCAGGCATCTGCACAACCTTCTGGCCCAGTGGATCGAACTAGGTACGCCGCAATGTTTCCAAACGATTCCGCCTCTGCTCTTATCAAGCAGGGTATCGGAAGTATGATGGGTTAGTATATGTCTATAGCAAATTTATTCTCTCAAGTTTCTCCTGAAAACCGATACTACAATTACGATCGAGAGATCATGGAGGACTATGATAATCGGATAAACATCTATAACGATGCTTTAAATAAATACAAAACAGAAGCAAGCGATTACCAGAGTTTAGCGGACGCACATAATACTCGTATAAATGATTACAACGACTCGTTGACCGCGTACCGCGAACAAGCCGATGCTTACAACTCCGCCATTAATCGTTTTAACGAAGGCCCGCGCACAACACCTTATGCAGATGTTGATTATTATGTAGCATCTCCCGGTGAGTTCTTATCTACAGCCCCTGTATTTGAAGGCGGCGCAAGACCCGTAGCTCCCGAAGACCCGGGGTTTAGTGGCGCAGACGTTGACGAGTTTGTAGAGCAAGCAGGAAAACGCGCCACGGATCGCGGTAAAGCTAACGCCGCCGCTCTTAACGTGTTTGCACAAAGTGGTAACTATGCCACCGCACCTATGATCCCAGAAGGCGCGGCAAACTTTGCCCTTTCAGGGGGAGCCGGAGTAGGGACTGTTCCACAATTTAGCTTTAGCTCAAACTCTTTTGCAGAAGGTGGCGTGGTTCCCGGCATTCCGGGATTGACTGATATAGCTGTAAACATGACACGCGGCCCACGGGGCATAGCTTTTTACATGGAAGAAGGTGGATTAGTCCTTGGGGAAAAGACTGGAGAAACAACTACCGCAGGACGTGATGTATATGTTGCTCCAAACGGAGATCAAATGTCAGAAAAATCTATGACGTTTGAAATAGACGGTCTTTTTGTAAATATACCCAGCATACACAATGGAACTCTTTACTCTTCCGAAAAAATTTACGAAATGTTTATGAACGGAGAAATACAACCAACAAGTGCGCATCGTACAGAAGAAGAAGCTATCTCCGCCGCTCAACAAAGAAGTGACACGCTTTTACCTTAACCAGTCTTTAGCGTCCTCTCCCAACACCTGACCCGCAATGTCAATCTTACTGCGCAACGCTTTTAATATCTTCTCGTCAATTGTATCAGGCGAAACCATGTCAATATAGGTGACCTTATTTGTCTGTCCAATGCGGTGGGCGCGATCCTCGGACTGTAACCTAATCTCCAAGTCATAACTATTTGAAAAGTAAATTACTGTGTTGGCACCCGTAAGTGTAATGCCATACCCGCCTGTACGGGGTTGCCCCACAAAAAACCTAAGTGGATCGTTTTTATCTTGAAAGCGCGTAACAATAGCCTGACGCTCATCTTGTGGAGTACCGCCAAAGTATGTTGCTACCGAGTCGGGGCCAAACCTTTCTTGTAACGCACCTTCTATCCGTAAGATGTCATGCGTGTAAGTAGCCCAAATGATAGCTTTACCTTGCACCTCATCCGTTAGCTCCAGTAATTCCTTTAACCTGTTACTTGCAATAGTTTGTATTTCACCTTCATCGGGTTGTAAGAACCCACAACATATCTGTTGTAAGCGCATGATCTGCGTAAGAACACTAGCCGTTGTTGCAAGCTCTCCACTCTCTAACTTAGCCAAAGCTAACTTTTTCATTTGTGTGTACAGCTTCTTTTGCTCTGGAGTAAATTCTATCTCACGGCGTACATAAACTTTCTCGGGTAAATCTAAGCAGTCCTCTTTTAACACACGGTTACTAAACAAATCTAACTTTTCAGAAAGTTCGTCTAATCTTCTATACCCTACGATCTGTTGGAAGCTACGGTGCCCCATTGTTCGCTGTTGTATATTTGCGTACCGCGCTTGAAAAGCAAAGTAACTGTTGAAACCCAAGGCCTTGTTCTTCAAGAAGTCACACTGACTAAACAAATCCATCGGGCTTTTCGTTATAGGTGAGCCCGTCAAGATGCGCCGATACTTAGAGTATTCTTGTAACTTAACGATGTTTTTTGTTCGAGCGGCTTTGCGGTTCTTTATAGTAGTGCTTTCGTCTACTATTACCATGTTGTCAGGGTTCTGATACAAAAACGCCAGAGCGGCTTCCGTACCACGGCTCGTGGAAAACGCTTCAATGTTAATTACAAAAACTTTAATACCGTTAATTTTATCTACAATAAAGTCTTTGAGGTTGGTCTCCATGCGCTTTGTCTTAGCAGGGGTCCAACGTAATATCTGACGTTGTATTCTATCGGGTAGATGTGCGGGTATTTCATTCTTTACCCAGTTATCATAAACACCTTTGGGGGCGACAACCAGTGCGGCGTTAATTTTACCCGCCTCAAAAAGTACAGCCATCGTATCAATAGCCACCTTGGTTTTACCTGTACCCATCTCCATAAACAAAGCATAATATTCCTCGGCCCACGAAGCTTCTAAGGCTGTACGTTGGTGATCATATGGGTTGGTCTTGTATTCAAATCCGCGCATCGGTTTCCCCTGTAAAAAACTGCTTGACAACTTTGGAGTATAAGATATTATCTGTATTTGTCAAGGCCCGAACGGTGCCTTTAAACACGAAGGAGACTCGGAATGAGTAACGATGTACTAAAAATGATGGAACAAGATTTTGAGGATACTATCGCCTCTTCTGTCGAAAAGATAGATCAAAAAGGATTAACTACAGTTGCAGAGTTAGCCCGACAAATCCGCGATGAAGAGCTTTACATTGATGACCTTGAAACAGACCTCAAGGCCGCCAAGAAAAGGCTCCTTAAATTGACGGATGAAGAGATGCCCGCGATGCTTGCAGAGATTGGCATTTCTTCTTTTGCTTTGGATGACGGTTCTACCGTACAAGTGAAACAAACGTATGGAGCTTCCATACTGGTTAACAATCGTCCGCAAGCTTATAACTGGTTACGTGATAACGGGTATGATGACATTATTAAGAATACTGTCTTATGCCAGTTTGGCCGTGGCGAGGACGATCAAGCACATGCTTTTTCTGCATTTGCGGAAAAAGAAGGTTTTGTGCCAACGCAAAAAACCGAAATTCACCCACAGACACTACGTGCGTTTGTGAAAGAGAGATGCGAGGCAGGAGAAGAGTTTCCGATGGAATTATTCGGAGCTTATGTCGGTCAACGCGCAGTAATTAAAAAAGGTAAATAATATGGCACAGTCAAAAGAAGTTGCTAAAAAAGAAGAAACAGGAGTTGCTGAGTTCAACCCTGCAATGTTTGAAGCGGACGCCGGTGGTGGTCTACAGGATTTGGGGCAAGAAGATTTAGCCCTACCGTTTCTAAAAGTTCTATCAGGTAATGACCCTGTGTTGGACGTTAACGAAGAAGCGCGCAAAGGTGACATCTATAACACCGTCACAGGCGCTTTGTACAAGGGCAAGACGGGCATTCGTGTCATTCCATGCGCATATCAACGTAGGTTCATCCAATGGGCCCCACGGGGCGTTGGAAGCGGTGCGCCTACCGCGATCTACGAGCCAAACGATGCACGGCCAAAAGTTGAACGTTCTAAGGACGACAACAAAGATTACGTGGCTGACGGTTCTGGTGAATACATCGAAGAAACGCATCAGCACTTTGTTGTTCTGCTTGCAGAAGACGGTTCAATGGAAACCGCTTTAATTGCAATGAAATCTACGCAACTTAAAAAGTCACGTAAATGGAATAGCATTATGGCATCACGTTCTATGATGGGGACAAACGGCCCTTTCACGCCACCACGTTTTGCGTACATCTATGACCTGAAGACTATTGGGGAAGAAAACTCCAAAGGATCATGGCATGGATGGGAAATGTCAGTAGAGGGTCCGGTAGCAGACGCTCACATGTATACACGGGCAAAAGAATTTGCATCAAGCATTACCGCAGGTGATGTTGTTGTGAAACACTCAGACGAAGAAGCATCAACTAAAAACGATAACGACATACCGTTTTAATTAATGTATGCGGCGGGGTAATAATGTCCCGCCGCTTTCTTTCGAGTGGGGTAAATAATGTCAGCAGAAAAGTTTATGGCCATCTTTGATGGTTTGAAAGAAGCCTACGGCTACTTTAGAATTGAAAATACAGGGGCAAATGGTAAAGCCAAAGGCAAAGCGGGCATATTAAGAGAACCGCGCAATGAGAAACTTTGGAATAACCACCTATCCGGGGCCGGTGCAGGGTTAGGCATCATCCCTATTAACGAAGATAATTGTTGTAAGTGGGGCTGTATCGACATTGATCAGTACCCGTTAGATCACAAAATACTTGTAGATAAAATACGTCGGTTAAAAATACCTATGGTGGTATGTCGGTCTAAGTCCGGTGGAGCGCACTGCTTCTTGTTTGCAAGTGAGTGGACAGAAGCCAAGGATATGCAGAAGGCTCTGCAATCAATAGCCGCGGCTCTCGGGTATGGCGAAAGCGAGATATTTCCAAAACAAATTAGGTTACACCTCGACCGCGGGGACGTTGGTAACTTTCTTAATTTGCCATATTACGACCACGAAGAGGGTCTGCGTTACGCATTCTTAGACGATGGGACGTCAGCTACCTTAGATGAATTTATTGAATTGTACGAAAAACATGTACAAACTCCCGAACAAATTGTTAAGCTTCAAGTAGTAGGTGGCGGCGAAACCGACCTACTCAAGGATGGTCCGCCCTGCCTACAGATACTGTGCAAAGCCCGTATTAGTGAAGGAGGACGAAATAATGGTCTATTCAATATCGGTGTTTACTTACGCAAGGCGTATCCCGACAGTTGGGAATCAGAAATATTGCGCTTCAACATGGAGTACATATCTCCGCCATTGCCACTCTCGGAGGTAAATGTTGTTGCCAAACAAGTTGAGCGAAAAGATTACGCGTACAAATGTTCAGACGCCCCGATCAATTCGCACTGTAATAAAGACCTATGTCGGACACGTAAGTTCGGCATAGGGGCCGCGGTAGCCGGTGCTACCATAGCAAATCTCAGAAAATATAACTCTACTCCGCCCGTTTGGTTTATGGATGTAAACGGTGAACCACTAGAAATGGACACCGACGCTTTGATGAACCAGATGACATTTCAGAAAGCTTGTATGGAGCAACTTAACTTCATGCCTAGAAGTGTAGCCAAGCAACAATGGGAGAGCCGTATCAGCACATTGCTGAATGAGATGAAAGATAACGAAAGCGCAATCATTGAAGTAGCACAAGACGCCAGTATAAGTGGTCAGTTCTACGATTACTTAGAAGAGTTCTGCCGTCATTTACAGGTTGCGCAGGATAAAGAAGAAATCTTACTTCGTAAACCTTGGACTGATGAAGAGGTTAACATTACATATTTCCGCCTAAAGGACTTTGAAAACTTCCTGAAAAAGAATAAGTTCTTCGAATATAAATCTCACCGCATTGCTCAACGCTTGCGAGACATTAACGGAAGTAGCCTTGTTATGAAGATCAAAGGCCGTGCTGTGCGCGTCTGGCAGATACCGTCGTTTGACAACATGGACATCGACATTGATCCGCCTGAGTTTGGATCACAACAAGAGGCTCCGTTCTAATGCCGAATGTAATTAAAACCGACCGCAATGCAGAGATTGTACGCCTCATCGATGAGCAACGTGTTACTATGACAGCCGTAGCCAAATGGTTTGGAATATCAAAACAACGGGTTCAACAGATATATAAGCGCGAAAAGACTAGAGATGTTTAGAATTTTTGGGCCGCCCGGCACTGGTAAGACGACCACGCTACTAAACATGGTAGACGAGGCGTTAGAGGCCGGTACTCATCCGCATCGTATTTCTTTTCTAGCGTTTACACGAAAAGCGGCAAACGAAGCTAAAGAGCGAGCTTCGGAGCGCTTCGGGTTAGACGCAAAGAAAGACTTGGTTCACTTCCGCACCCTGCATTCACTCGCACTAACAATGACAGACATTCGTCCCGAGCAAGTAATGCAAGAAGCTAACTACAGAGAATTAAGTAAAAAGATCGGCATCTCTCTTGGTGGCTCAAAGAACACTAACTTTGATGATGACGTGCCTTCTATGGTTTCCAGTAACGATCCTATCTTAGGATTAATTAACTTATCCCGCTTACGAAAAGTTAACTTGAGAGACCAATACAACTGTAGCAACATCGAAGATGACTGGAATACAGTAAATTATGTCGAGAAATGCTTACGAGAATACAAAGAAAAGTTGGGGCTCTACGACTTTACTGACATGCTAGACCAGTTTGTATCTGGCAAGAACACATACTGTCCCGAGTTTGATCTGTGCTTCTTAGATGAAGCTCAAGATTTAAGTCCACTACAGTGGGACATAGCTCACATACTAGATGAAAACTCTAAGCGCATGTACTGTGCAGGAGACGACGATCAAGCTATATACCGGTGGGCGGGTGCAGACGTTGATCACTTCATAAACTTGCCGGGGGGTTCAGAGACGTTGTCTCAATCATACCGTGTCCCGCAAACTGTGCATTCTCTTGCGGAGAATGTCGTGCGCCGCATTACCCGAAGGTTTCCCAAAAAGTATGAACCAAAAAACAACCGAGGCAATGTGGCGCGGATCAGTCATATAAGTTCTCTGGACATGGCGCAAGGCTCTTGGCTAATTTTATCGCAAGCGGGCTATCAACTCCAACCAGTCGCTAACGACTTGAAATCAAACGGTTATTTGTTTATGTACCGCGGCCACCGGTCAATCAGCGAAAAAATATCTGACGCGGTTAATGGTTGGGAACAGATGCGCAAGGGTAAAGAAATCTCTGGAGAGGTGGCGCGTAAGATTTATAGCTACATGTCTACGGGAGATCGCATAACACGAGGTTATAAAAAACTTCGGGATTTAGATGACCAAGAGATGGTAACTATGGACGTCTTGATTAGTAGGCACGGTCTCCTCGCCAACGCTGACATGATATGGTCAGAGGCGATGAATAAAATGCCTGAGATAGATCGAGCGTATGTCACGGCTTTGTTGCGTCGTGGCGAAAAGTTTAATGGCATTCCCCGCATTACAGCGTCCACGATCCACGGGTCAAAAGGTGGAGAGGCGGATAACGTCGTACTGTTCACGGACCTGAGTGCCGCGGCAGATAACGATATGAGAATTAATCCTGATGATATGCACAGAGTTTTTTATGTGGGGGTAACGCGTACCCGACAGAACTTGTATATTGTTGAACCGGAAGACGCGACTAGGAGCTACGATCTATGAATTGTTGGCAATGTAATACCGAACTAATTTGGGGCGGCGACGAAGATTGTGAAATGTTAGATGACACAACGGGTGACGATCATACAATCGTTACTAACCTGTCGTGCCCGAAATGCGAAAGCTTTGTATTAGTTTATCACTCAAAGGAGAAAAAAGATGAAGATGACGTGGGATGATTGGAAAGCCTATGAACAGGCCAAACGTGAAGACAATAAACACGTGCCTGTTGGTAAAAAGCCAACTATTAAGTTTGAATATGAAGAGCAGTCTGGTGAAATGATCCACTGTGGTAACGTTGATCAGGTGGAACATTAATGAAGCGTTCTGAATTATTACAAAAAGCTGAAGGTTTAATTAATGGCGACAGGGCCAAAGATTATGGGGATGCTTACGACAACCACGCTCGCATTGCAGATGGTTGGAATATAATCCTTAGTGGTGCAATGATTAGTCACGGGTTTTTAACTCCGTCACATGTTACGTTAATGATGGATTGGGTTAAGACCAGTCGGCTGATCGAAACAATAGACCATGAGGATTCATGGATAGATAAGGCGGGATACACCGCTCTGGGTGCAGAGTTTATCGAAAGAGACGCTCGACCTGTAAATAAAATTATTGAGGAAATAAATAATGGCAAACTTACAAATGGCAATGTTCGCTCCAAAAAGTGAATGGGTGCCTCCCCTCGAGTTACCCGACATTACAAGCGCATCTAAAATCGCTATTGATGTCGAAACACGCGACCCGAACTTAAAAAAGAATGGTCCGGGATGGCCAACAGGAGATGGGGAAGTTGTAGGTTATGCAGTAGCCACAGACGGTTGGTCTGGTTACATCCCCATCCGTCACTTTGGTGGGGGTAATTTAGATGAGAAGATTGTAAACCGTTGGCTCAAGAAAGTGTTCGAGTGTCCTGCGGATAAGATCATGCACAACGCACAATATGATCTGGGTTGGATTAAACAAATGGGGTTCACGGTCAACGGGCGGATCATTGATACAATGCTCGTAGCCTCCCTGCTTGATGAAAACAGATTTAGTTACAGTCTAAATGCGTTAGCTTATGAACACTTAGGTAAAACCAAATCAGAGAAAGCGTTGGTTGAAGCTGCCCGAGAGTTCGGCGTCGATCCAAAAGCTGAAATGTGGAAGATGCCCGCTATGTATGTTGGGCCCTACGCGGAAGTCGATGCCGTACTGACTTTAGAATTATGGAATTACTTTTCCACAATGTTAGGTAAAGAAGACCTCTGGAGCATAGCTAACACAGAACTCGATCTCCTACCGTGCCTTGTTGATATGACAATGCGTGGCGTTAGAGTTGACGTGAACCGCGTCGAACGCACCAGAGACATGTTACTCAAGCGTGAAAAAGAAGTGATGAAAGAAATTAAACGCATCACGGGCTCCAATGTTGAAATCTGGGCGGCACAATCTCTTTCCAAAGCGTTCGATAAATTAGATATAACTTATCCAAAAACAGAAAAAGGTGCGCCATCGTTTACAAAACTGTTCCTAAAAGAACACGCACACCCTGTTTCTAAGCTCATTGTTGAAGCGCGCAACTTAAACAAAACGTCTGGTACGTTTATCAATACTATTATGAAGCATTGTCGTGCTGATGGACGTATACATTCGCACATAAATCAGATCAGATCGGACGATGGGGGAACAGTCAGCGGTAGAATTTCAATGTCTAACCCTAACCTGCAACAAATTCCGGCTCGCGATCCAGAGCTAGGGCCCATGATCCGCAGTTTATTCCTACCAGAAGAAGGCGACCAGTGGGCGGCCATCGATTACTCGCAACAAGAACCACGCATCTTGGTCCACTATGCACATGTCTATGGCAAAACACGCGGTATTCCGCTCGAAGGTGCGGCCGAGTTTGTCGAAGCATACAACACGGACCCCGAGACAGACTTCCATACAATGGTTGCAGAGATGACAAACATCCCTCGAAAGCAAGCTAAGACAATTAATTTGGGGCTCATGTATGGCATGGGTGTAAACAAAATGGCTGAGAGTTTAGACATTCCGGTTGAAGAAGCCAAAAAACTCGTCAAACAATACCATGCTCGCGTACCATTTGTTAAAGGGTTGATGACAGGCGTCATGAACAGGTTAAACGAGAAATCTTCACTAGGGGCTCTACGCTCACTGGGAGGTCGTAAGTGCCGCTTTGATATGTGGGAACCAGATACGTTCGCAATGAACAAAGCCCTGCCTTACAGGGAAGCTGTGGACACCTACGGGCCCACTACGAGGCTAAAGAGGGCATACACCTACAAAGCGTTGAACAGGCTGATCCAAGCGTCGGCCGCGGACATGACAAAGAAAGCAATGGTGGCACTTTATAAAGAAGGACAACTTCCTTTAGTGCAAATACACGACGAAATTGCCATGTCAGTAAAAAATCTTGACGAAGCTTCTGAAATAGCTAAGATTATGGAAAATGTTCTACCGCTCGAAGTCCCTAGTAAATGTGACATTGAAATGGGACCTTCTTGGGGCGAGTCCATGTAGTTATCTTTCTGCTCGATGAAGCTACCACCCTTGGCTTGTCCTTTTCCCCCGATCTCCACAAGAGATTGGGGGTTTTTTCTTGCGTTATTGTATATTCTCCTATAATATCGTAGATGTACCGGCACATCGGAGAGATAAAATGGATACAACACGTTGGAAAAGCGTACTCGTACCAAGAGAAGTGTATGAAGAGATTAAAAAACTGTCCAAATCAGAGGGCAGAACAAT
>FUIF01018220.1_pt1 | contig 11300 bp, 19 predicted proteins | sample 1003461 | NCBI WGS metagenome assembly FUIF01 (sample SAMEA80401918, study PRJEB19352) | marine metagenome
GGCGAAGCGTTCGACGTCGGTCGGGTTGCCGGTCTAGGGCCGGCGCAGCAGCGTGAAGGGACATGGGGTGTCCTTCCAGCGCCCGGGTGGGCGCAACAGAAGATCCCGAGCACGACCCAGCGCTGTGAGGGGGATCGAAGAGCCCCCCGCGCTCGTTGGCCGTACGCGCACGCTCAGCCGTGCTCGGGATCTAGGGTTCTTCGATGGTTTTCACACATGGTCTTCGATTGCCGTTGGTTGACCGGTCGCCCCAAGAGCCGCGTTACCGGTCGGCTTTCACGCTGGTGAGTCTCACCCCGCGTGGTGCGGTTGTCAACGTGTTTCGCTTGACCCACCCCACGCGCCGGGTTCAGATGGACTTCCCGAAAGGGACTGAAGTGAACAGGGGGCCGGCTCGTTGCCGGCCCCCACTCTCGTGGAGGTACAACGGCCCACCCGCCGCACCCAGCCGCTTCGTCGCGCCCAGATGCTCCGCGATCGTCACGAGGTCCGTCGGCTTCCGCTCGGCTCGCTGCTCCAGCACCGACAGCCAGATCGGAGCGTGCTTCTCGTCGTAGAAGTCCTCGGGGGCCACGATCGCGGCGACGTCGTCGATGACGCGATCGTCGAGCAGCACCGACCCGAGCAGGGCCTTCTCGGCGTCGAGGTTCTGGGGGGGCAGCCGCGTCATGCTGCCTCCAGTGCTCTGCGGGCTGCCATCGCCCGCTTGAACTTCTCGGGGTTGCCACGCGGCGAATCCGGGTGGCAGTCCTTGAGCGCGGTCCGCACGAACCGCTCCGCGTCCCGCTCCACCGCGGCCGACGTCGTTTCGTACAGGGCGGCCAACCACCCGATCGCCTGCCCGTGTGTCATCGAGTAGGCGTTGTCGGTGAGCGCCGCGAACCCGCGGTACTGCTCGCCGTTGGCCGTCACGCCGTAGCGGTCGACCGCCCGCAGTGCCTCGAGCGACTTGGCCACGGCACGCAGGTTGTCGTTCCAGTGGGCGTACGTGTCGCAGGGCATCGAGACCGACTGGCCGTTCGGACGTCGGAACGTGAGGATCACCGGTGCGTACGCTCGGCAGTCCGACCGCGGCCATCCGTCTTGCCGGATCTGCGAACGGTCGCACTTCAACTGAATCAAGACGTCCTCGGCCCCGATCATCTGCAGCTCGCGGTCCAGCAGGTCCAGCGTGTCCTGGAGCCCCGCCTCGAAGCGGCAACGCGGCTTCTGGCTGTTCGGAGTCTCGGCACGCGGAAACCGCTCCATCGGGACGAATCGCACCTGCGTCTTCACTTTGAACCCTCCCGGAACGCCTTCTCGAATCGCGACCGAACGAACCGATCCTGCTCGGGGTCCACCAACTGGTCGAGCCCCGCGAACTCAGCCGCCGCACGCAGGCCCGGGTACTTCGCGTCGCACTCCGCGGCCAGCGAGACTCTCTTCGATTCGCGAGTCTCCCGATCGGCACCCTCCAGCCGGTGCCAACGGCCGGCGTAGTCCTGGGCCTTGGGGAACGCCTCGGCGAGCGTGAGACCGCTGGGGTGGGCGTGCCCGTTGACCGGCGGAGAATCCGAGCGGTTCCACGCCGCCGGGTCGTCGTCGTACCGCCCCTCGTTGAGCCACTTCGAGGGGTACGGGCAGAACTCCCCCGAACTCCCGACGGGGGAGCGGGCGAACCGCTGCGTCACCTCGAGCAGCCAGTCCCGGGCGTCCGGCGGGGAGCGATCGGTTTCGCTCGCGATCGCCTTGACCGCCTTGGGGTAGGGTGATGCCCGCTACGTCCTGCACACGCTCCACCAGTCGATCGGGATGCCGGACTTCGGCAACGCCCGGCTCGTCGTGCACCGCGACCGCGTGTTCGTCGTGATGAAGTCGAACTCCGTCGCCGTGCGTTGGACGGTCGACGAGTTCGCCATCGACGGGGACCGGCTGGTGCCGTTGGAGCACCTCGAGGACCTCGAGCGGGATCCGTTCGGCGAGTGACGTCGACTCCCAACTGCGGCCCCTCTCGGCCCGGTGCGTCGCACGCGAACACGGCCCCCCCGTGCCCCCCTTCGATCTCGTGTGGTGGTGTTGGGGGTGTGAATTTCCATGGTATATCAACGAAAAGCGCGCCGTGCCGAAGGACCCCGCGCGGGAGGTTGTACCGATCGGAATGACTCAGTTGCCGAGCGCGGCCGCGGGGGGCCGGCGTTCGCGGGGTGGTTCGTTGACGACCTCGACCTTCTGCGGGCGGTTCTCGTCGAGGAAGCGGTCGAGCTTCTGGGCGACGGAGCGCAGGGCCTGGGCGGTCTGCACGTCGCCCCCTCCGAACCCCTTCTCGCGGAGCCGCTCCTGCTCTTCGGGGAGGTTCGACAGCAGAAACCCCTGCAACGGGCCGAACTCGGCCTCGGCCGCACGCTTTCGCAGCGTCTTCGTGACGCGCTCGAGCGGTGCCCGCTCGCCTTGGAGGTCGAACCCGACTCCGGTCAGCGTCTGGTCGATGTTGGACGCGCCGCTCGACTTGAGGACCTTTTTTCAACCCCTCGCGGCTGATCGCGGTCAGCGCTCCGTCGAAGTCGTCGAGCTGCAGCTCGGTCGAGGCGGCGTCGAACGTCCCCTCGAGCCGCGAAAGCTTCACGGACTTCGCCGAGTTGACGTCGGCGACGGACTCGCGGAACAGCCGGCCGGCGTCCTGTCGGGTGCCGAACCCGCGGACGCCCTGGTCGAACTTGCCGGCCTCGATCGTGCCCGGCGTGAGGAGTCGCCGGATCGCGGCGTCGGGGCCGACCTCGAACGTCGCGGCCGGGAACTTCGTGCCGTCGATGACGCCCCCTTCGAAGAACCGCCGGCGGAGTTCCTCGTCGCCGCGGAGCCGATCGACCGCTCGGGAGAACCCGCCGTTCCCGAGCGGGCCGAACCGTTCCTCGAGGGCCTGCCCCAGCTTCTGGGCGGCGGTCGCCGACTTCGCCCCGGTCGCGTCGCGCGAGCCTTGGGTGATTGCGGCGGGCAGAGCCCCGGCTTCTGCGGTGCTGAGTCCCTGGGCCTCGAGGTTGGCGACGGCGGGGGTGAGGTTCGACGTGAGGTTCCCGAGGTCGCGGACGAACGCCTGCTGCCCGACCTGCAGGATGGTGCCGACCCGCTGCTCGGCGGTCGCCTGCTCTCCAGTGCGAACGCTGGCGGCACCGACCGCGAGCTTCGTCGCCTCGGCCGCGGCGAGTTCCGGGGCCGCCTTGAGGGACGCCCGGGCGAGGGCGAGGGCCTGTTCCGCGTCCGCCTTGTTCTGGACGCCGACGGCGGAGGCGGTGCCGCTCAACACCTGGGCGAACTTCGCGGGGTCGACGTTGATCGCCCCGGCCTCCTGGCGGACCCGCTCCTCGACCTGGCCCCCTTCCCGAGGAATCCGCCGAGGTTTCGAATCGTCTGGGCGATCGCGTCGCCGAACTGCACGTTCGCCTGGGCCGCCTCCTTCTGGCGCTCGGTGACGTTCCGCCACTCGGCAGCGATCAGCGAGACGGCGGTGGAAACACTGGCGAGCCCGGCGAGGTACTTTCCGAGCCCGCTCGTCAGGGACCGGACCGACTGCCCCTGTTGGTCGTACCCCTGTTTCGCCTTCCGCGAGCCCTCGTCGGACTTGCGGCTCATCTCGGCGAGCTTCCGCTCCGTCCGGTCGGCCTGGTCGCCGATCTTCTTGAGCGCGTTCACGACCTCGCGGGAGTCCCCCGCCAGCGTGTACTCGACTCCGCCACGACTGCCCATGGATCACGCTCCGCGCTGCACGAGGGATGCGAGGTGGGCTCCGCCGATCGCACGGAGGAACGGCTCCTCGACGTTGTGCGTGTTGAACAGGCGGAGGACGTTCGTTGTCAGCTCGAGGGGGATGCGGTAGTTGAGCTGCAGCGCTTCGACGAGTGTCTCGACGGCGAGCCCGACGTCCCACTCGCCGGCCCGCAGCGTCTCCTGGAGCGTCCGCTCGCAGCGGACGACCCACGCGGAGAACCGCCGTTGCGTGATGAACCGCACGCTGCCGTCGTCGCGGAACACCGCGTCGGCCGGGAGCTGCTCGGCCCTGGGCACGAGCCACAGCGAACCGCCGAAGTCCACCCAGTCGCCTTCATAGACGTACGGGCGTTGCAGTTGGTCCGGCGTCGGCAGGGCGTCGTCGACGGTGAGGATGTGGTACCGGTCGGGCTCGAGGTCGCCCCGCTGGACGGCCGGCGTCGCCGTCATCGTGTGGGGATCCCAACCGCGGGGGGCGGCCCACGAGTAGATCGTTCCGGCGTTGCCGTCGGGCCCGTCGTCGGCAACGGCGGCGGTCGCCCTGTCGAGCAGGAAGTCAAGCCCGACGGCCGGCAACCCGATCTTCGGCGCGCAGCCGGGTGGGACCTGGTCGGACTCGGGGACGTAAATCTCGAAGTGCATCGGGTTGTTCCTGCTGTTCAAAGAAACCGGGGCGGTCCCAGCCAGACCGCCCCGGCCACACACGAGGGGGCGACACGCCCCCGACGGTCGGCCTGGAGCCGACCGTCCTCGCTTCAGTCGCCGATCAGCCGCACGAACGGCGTCTCGACGCGGGGGATCCGGCCCGACTTGATGCCGGCCCGCCGCAGTGTCTCGCGTTCGCTCCAACCCGCGCGGATGGCCTCGCACTCCGTGGCGATCTGTTCGGGCGTCGGGAGGTACCGCACCTTGTCGTCATCCGTCGAGGAGCCCGCGGACGATGTGGTCGGTTCGGGGCACGGTCTCGCTGGTGTTCGGTTTCGGGTGTGCCACCCCGCCCGGCCGGGCCGCGGAACGCGATACCGCGGGGTCCGGCCGAGCGGCCCGAAGGTTCTATGCAGCCCGCAGCCGGGTCGAAATCTCCCGCAGTCGGTCCACGAGCTCCGCGGCCTCGATCGTCGTGAACCGCACCTCGCCGTCGGTCCGCGTGGCGGCCTTGAGCGTGTCGGCCACCGATCGGCACAGCTCGAGGACGTCCGGGTCGATTTCGACGGCGGTCGCTCGGTCGGCCCACTGATGCCCGCACGCATCGCAGGTGCAGAACCGGGCCTCGTCGGTCCGGTGGTAGACCGTCGTGCGGTCGGACCCGCAGCGCGAGCAGGGGCCGGCCTCGGTCGTCGGTTCCTGGCGCTCCAGCCGGTAGACGGCGAGGTGCCGGTCCATGCGGTCGAAGGCGTAGACGAGCCGGCCGTTCAACCCGCGGGGCAGGACGATCGGCTTCCGGTCGTGGCAGGTGGTGAGGGAGCCCCGCACTTCGGGCGGGCCGTTCTCGAGGAGGGCGGGCGCTTCGCCCTGGGGGACGAGCGATTGCTCGAGTTCGGCGGCGGACTTCCTGGGCATCGTCGCGTTCCTGGTCGGGTTGGTGCTGGATCAGGGTTGCCAGCGGGTGGTGGGCCGGCGTTCGACGTCCTCGAGGGGTATTCCCTGGGGGAGTTCGGCCTCGAGTTCGACGAGACGGCGGAGCAGGGCGGCGACGTCGCGGCACGCGCGCCGTTCGAACAACACGCAGTTGCCGGGAATGTCGTCGTGCGGTGCGAACTCGGCCGCCGCGTCGAAGTCGTCGGCGAGCTGCGTGCAGTAGTCGGCGAGCCGCACGGCGGGTCGGGCGTCGACCTTCCACGTCCTCCCGCACTCGTCGCAGACGACGAACGCGAGCCCCTTCTCGAGGTCGGAGCGGTACACCCGCCCGGCCCCGTGCCCGTTGGGGCAGCCTCCCGGCTCCGCGTCGAGGATCGCGGCGTCGATCGGCGAGGCGATGCTCCGCACGCGTGGTGCGGGGCGGTTCCGTTGGCGGCGTCCGAACATCAAGCGGCCCTCCCGCGACGGAGACGGTCAAGGTCGTCCCGCCACAACGCCGTGAACGGGGCGGGCGGCTCCGTTCGAAGCACGGCGGAGACGGGCAGGGATTCGAGCTGGTCGAGTTCCCGGGCGAGGCACAGGCGGTAGTGCACCGCCGGCGAGAGCCCGCGGCTCGACGTGTCGATGCGGAGGGCCTCGAGGGGCACGATCGCCCGCACGCGGTGGTGCAGGTGGAGCGCGGCCCGCATCCAGTCGTGCCCGTGCCCGTGGGCTTGCGTTGCGGACGGCTCCGGTCTCGCGAGTCGCGGCAGCAGCCGATCGACGTGGTGGGCGGCCTCGTGAAGCGTGACGCCGATCCCGCAGCGGGTGCGTCCCTCCCCGTCAACGCCCACTGCGCGAATCCCGTAGCGAACACCGCAGCGAACCCCGGCCCCGTCCAACGTCCGGCGCGGGTGAGCACGGGGCGCAGTTCGTTCGACGTCGCCTTGCTCCCGGGACTCGTCCAAGCCTGGGCCGGCTCGTTCGGGCGCGTCACGGTCGGGCAGTCGCTCAGATCCACGAGATAGATCGGCAGAGACGTGAACTCCCCGCCGGCCGCCGAGCGAAGCAGCTTCTCCGCGAGTTGCGAGTTGGGGAACGGTTCACGCATCGGAAGAACGTCGGGAGCTGGAGCGGGCCGGCGGACGGGTTCGGGCTACGGGACGAGGAGTTGCCGCTCGAGGTCGGCAATCTGTTTGTCGAGCCGGGCGACTCGTTCGCCGAGCTCGTGGTGCTTCTCGACGAGCGGGTCGATCTCGCGGGCCTTGAACGCCTGGTACCGCCGGCGGGCCTCGTTGCGCTTCGCCGGGTCGGTGTGCTTCTCGATCTCGGACTCGAGGCCGATCGCCCGGTTGCCGGTCGATCCGTAGGGGGAGTCCTCGAAGTTATCCTGCGGTCGGGCACGGCCCCACAGGTCGATGCCGATCTCCTGGCGTTGCCCGACCAGCCGGCCCCGCTCGCGGCGGAGGGCGTCGAGCCGGTTCGCCAGTTCGTGGTCGGCGGGATGGGCGAGCAGGTTCTGGCGGGCCTTCTCCGCGGCGCTGATGCGGCGGGTGACGTCCTGGTGCCGGGTGCCGAGTTCCCCACTGCGACGGTTCAGCTCCGTGAAGACGCGCTCCCGCTCGGCCTGGTGTGCCTGCTGTTCGGCCCGGATCGCGTCGAGTTCCGCGCGGAGGTCGTCGAGGGCGTCGGACTCGACGCCCCACGCGAGACGTTGTCGGTGCAGCTCGACGTCGGCCTCGAGGTCGTCGAGCGACTTGCCGGCGGCGTCGAGGATCGCGAGGAGGTCGTCGTCGTCGGGCGGCCGCTCCTCGTGGACGGCGGTCACGAGCTCTGAGTAGGTCGCGATCGCCGCGTGCTGCTCGTCGCGTTGCCGGCGGGTGAGTCGCTCGCGGATGCTGGTCAGGATTCCCATTCGTCGGTTCTTCGGGTCTGGGGGTCTTCGGGGTTCAGGCGGCGACCGCGTCGCCGTCGGATGGTGGGGAACGTCGTTGCCGAGTTCACGATCGGCCCGGTCGAGCTGGTGGCCGGCGACAACGAGGCAATCGAACAGCAGCACGCGGTGCAGGTGCAGCAGCTCGGCGAACTCGTCGTCGGTCATGCGGAGCACCCGCTGCCCCAGCTCCGGCAGCGTGCCGCGGAACTCGCGGAGCCGGGCGAGACGCTGGTCGACGTCGGCCGTGGCGACGTTGTCGAACACGTCCTCGAGGCGCTCGGGGCCGATGGAGGGGCGGCGGCTCATCGGGTCCTCGCCTTCGTGACGGGGACGTGCGTCGTGATCGGGTCGTGCACGGCACGGAGGTCGACGACGACCTGGCCGCCCGCTTCGCGGATCGCGACGACGCGACTCCGGGGGACGTGCTCGAGGTCGAGGAACTCCACGGGGACAGTGGCGATGCGTTCGCCGTCGACCCGGCGGAACGTGACCTCGGAGAGCATCTCGAGGGGGATGGGGAGGTCCGAATGGTCGAGGATCATCGCGAGGCCTCGATCGGGACGTGCTGCGCGATCGGCCGGCGGTGTTCCCGAATCCACTCATCGACGTCGGCCAGGGCGAACCGCACCTCGCCGTTCGGCAGCTCGACGTGCGGGAGGTCGCACTCGCGCACCAGCCGGCGGAGCTGGGCCGGGGTCAGCATCAACCGCGTGGCGAGGGCGTGTTCGGTGATCAGGAACATGCCCGGAACGGTATCGCCGTTCGGGGGCGCGTCGAGAACTTCGCCCCAGTTGGATGCGAGAAGTTGCATAGTGTGGCAGAATCTGGCGACCGAATCGGGAGACGAGCATGCCGCGCCCCCCATTTGCGAAAGAGACTCGAGAGATCGAGCAGCACTTGCTCGCCCTCACCGAAGGTGGGCGACTGGCGTGGGCCGCCGACGATGCGGGGCGTCACCGCGTGGTGCTCGGGGATGGGACGTCGGTCGTGATCGAGGAGCGGGGCGAACAATTCAGCGTGGTCCTCTCCAAAGGGCAGGACCGACAGGAGTTCACCGGGACACTGCGTTCGCTGTTGCATGTCGTGAGGGCGGAGACCGCCGCGCCGCAACTCTTCGAACGCGTTCTCGATCACCTTCGAGCGGAGGCATCCGCGAGCGACGTCGCCGTTTCTAGCGAGGGTACTCGTGAGTGACGACCGTGCCGTCGAGCGGCGAAGGTGGCGGCGGAGCTGCTTCGGCTACTTGTGCACGGTTGCGATCTTGGGCGGCGTCGCTGCGCTTCTCGTGTGGAAGCGGAAGGACGTCCCCGGTCTCGAGCTGAACGAGTGGGGCGATCTCATCGCCGGCGTTTCTGCGGCCCTGGCGTTCGTCTGGATCCTCGTCGGGTACTGGCAGCAGAACGAGGAACTGCGGATTCAGGTCGAGGAGTTGAAGCAGAGCGTCGAGGCTCAGCAGAAGCAGGCGACCGCAACGGAGGAATCGCTCGAGATTGCCAAGGCTCGAATTCGTCGAGAGGCGAACGAGCGGCGGGAGGGGAGCACGCCCCGGGTTCGATTCGCAGGAACCCAGACCTCGGTTGAGTGGGCGGCCGTGACCGTCGACAACTTGACGCGCGAGCAGGTCGAGTGCAGTGTCGCCGTGGTCGACGGATCGATCACGTTGCCGCCCCACAAGGGGAAGGGCATCCGCAAGGGGACGCCGGTCGAGTTCCCGATTCCGCTGCGAACGAGGGACGGATTCAACAGCGCCACCATCGCGCCGAATGGTGAAGCGGAGTTCCTCGTCGCGAAAACGGAGGGCTATCCCAGCGTCGGGCAGACGAAGGTTGATCCCGAGGGAACGTTGCGACTTCTGCTCGAGGTGACGCCCACGAACGGGCGACCGGAACGGCGGGGGGCAACGCTCGAGTTCAACCAGAACGGGATCTCGCTGACTCTCGATGCGCCGGAGCCGTGAGCATTCCAACCTCGACGTGGTATCGCGGACTCATCATGCAGACCGGCACGCGCACCAGCCCGCCGACCCGCTCAACGCCGGGCATGTCGCGGAGCATCGCGCTCGCTTTGTTCCGGTTCACGCCCATGTAGGACGCGAACGCGGAGACCGTCATCGGCTCGGTGAGCAACTGGCCCAGCAGGTCGCGGTAGGCGTCGCGGAGGGCCGCTTGGTGGTCGACGGTGGGCTCGGTCATGCGGTCAACCTCTCGATGATCCCGGACAACGTCTCCCGTTCGGCGGCCTCGGCCACGCGGAGCCGATCGAGGCGGTCCGCGTCGAGGTGTCCGGTGATCCGCTCCTCGACCATCGCCCGCAGCGTCCGAGGATGGATCGCGTCCACCTCGACGGACTCCCCTTCGAACGACTTGGAACGGGAGTCGGTGCGCTTCGTCGGCCGAGTCTGGAGCCCGAACTCGGCAATCTGCTCGGGCAGCACGGCAAGGCGGGTGAACGTGAAGTCCGCGCCCGGGGCGAGGTCCAGCAGCGATTCCTCGACGAATCGCGGAATGTCGACGCCGCTCGGATCGTGGTCCCCGAGGTAGTAGATGTGCGTCGTCGCGTCGGCGTCCTCGATCGACTCCGCAGCCGCGTGGACGTAGCTCAGCGAGGGGTATCCCCGCGTGACCATCAGCGGGACGTGCCACGGGTCGGTGGCCTGCATCACGACGCCGGCGAGCGCCTCCTTCTCGAGCCAGACCTCGACGCGGTCGGGTTGGCCGGACCAGAGATCCCGGCGGTAGTGTCGTTGCGTCTCGCGGAGTGCGTCCTCGAGCGAATCGTACGTCACCCCCTTGCGCATCCACCGCGTGTTGTCGGCGATGAACTCGAAGGGCAGGGCACGCTCGCGTCGCAGATCCCCCAGCAGTCGGCAGACCGTGCCCTTGTACTCGCGCTCGGTCTTGTCCACGAGTCCGATCGAAACCGCCTGGTAGAAGAGCTGCCGGACGGTCGCCGGTCGCAGTCGCCACGCCAGCCAGAAGAGCGCGTCGCGGATCGCGGCGATCTCGATCCGGGAACGTCGCTTTGAACGTTGACGGCGTTCGGACCGCACGATCTCGAGCTGCCAGCCGACGACCGCGGAGAACTGGTCCTCCGTCATCGCGTCGGCCGGCCAGCGGGCGAGGTCCCGGTTGAGTGCGGAGTGGAAGCCGACACTCTCCGCGATGCCGCACTCGAGGGCGAGCCGGGCGGTGTCCGCGATCACGTCGTCGATGTCGATCCAGTCGTCGAACGCGAGACCGGCCGCCGCCAGTGCGTCGCGGACGGCGTTCTCGGCATCGGCTATTGGCCTAGACCTACAAGCGACGTTCGGGGTGCTCATCGGGCGGGGGCCTCCGTGCGCGGCGCGCTCCGCCCCCCTTGCCCCCCAGTGTCCTGGAGAGTGGTGTCGCCCAAGGGTACGGGAGAGAGTTCGCGCAGGGCGAGGTCGATCATGTGTCGGAAGTCGTTCACGACGTCGATGGCGACGTCCGTCGGGACTCTCGCCGGCAGCGATCTCGCCAACTCGTCGGGCAGTTGCTCGAGCCGATTGCGGATGCGCTCGTGGGCCCGCCGCACGGCCTCGTCGACCGCGTCCCGACGCACCAGACGGGCGGACTCGCGTTCGACCTTGTCCCGCTTCGACTCGACCTCGAGTTCGAGCTTCTGCTTCTCGAGCGCGAGCTTCTCACTCGACTGCTTCGGCTTCCGGCGTTCGTGCCGTGCGATGCACCAACGGAGAATCTCGCGGACGTCGTAGCGGCCGGGCTTGCCGGGCATCGGCGGTTTCTCGGTCCGCCAATGGCGAACGGTGTCGGTCGCCCGCCCCACGAACTCGGCGACTTCGGCGAGGGTCGCGACGAACCATCGCTCTTCGTCGTCGGGCGGGTCGTCCGCCTGGTCGACGTCGTCCTCGAGTTCCGCGGGGTCGACGCCGGCCTGCTTCGCGAGTTCGATGATCTCCTCCACGGTCGTCGCGGTCTCGATCGCTGCGAGCAGCTCGTCGGTTTCGGCGATTTCTTGCATCGGACGTGGTGGTGTCGGGGGGGTGAAAATGTGCCGTAGCGACGAAAAGCGCGCCGTGCCGAAG
>FUIF01023869.1_pt1 | contig 11279 bp, 25 predicted proteins | sample 1003461 | NCBI WGS metagenome assembly FUIF01 (sample SAMEA80401918, study PRJEB19352) | marine metagenome
GATTTTGAGAAGCAATTACGCGAGGTTTTGAAAGATTGGGGAACTAACGATTTGGTTGAGTGCTGCTTAGAGGGCGGTGTTGATGCCAATTCTTGGGTTGATTCTTTCTCTGAACATGCTGGTCCTCTGGAAGAGTATGTCAATTCGAAAGGCGAAACGTCTGAAACGTCTGATTATTGCAATGGTGATACCCCTGAGATCAAGGGACTACTGAGGCGGAGTATGAGAAGGGGGATTATGGATTTTATTTTGCAGTTGGATGATGTTTTGCGTTTGGCAATTGTCAATCATCCAGATTTTGAGAAGCAATTACGCGAGGTTTTGAAAGATTATAGGAGATAACAATGGCTAGATTTATGCCGACTATTAATATGTGGGATGCTGATACGCAGACTAGGGTCCTTTCGGGTGATTTGCAGTTGCAGCCTGGTCAGTGGATTCAGTGTGGTAGCGGTCCTAAGAGCCGGTATTCGGGTGTCACTAGTGGCGGTACTATTGTGGCTACTCATGCTGAGCGTGATGGTAATCGGTTGGTTGTTAAGACAGATCGGTTTAAGTTGCACTTGGATTATTGGAGGTCGCATCGTTCTGAGAAGCCATTGAACATGCTTAGAACAACAGGTGAGTTTTTTAGCTGAAATTTCCTTCGAGGAAACACAGGGGTATATGGGTATGCTCCTGAACGTATTATATGTGTGGGTATTGTCAGCTCGTTAACAGGATTTTATCATGCAGGTTCCCATTCAATCATTTTTCGTTAGCAGGGCTGATAAGGTTCGTTTGATTGCTGATGCTTCAGAGTTGGAGGGGTTTAGGTCTGTTAAAATTGGTCGATATCCAGTATACTTATCTATCTTGGGTAATGAGGGGCCTCGTCTTTTTGGTCCTGTTAAGCCACAGATTGATAGAGAAGGTGAGACCACTGTTTATTTGTATCCTCAGGCTGATAAAGGTTTGAAGCCTGAGTGTGAAGTCCATATTGTTAATGATTAGATTGGGAGATATTTTATGTCGATTGTTGAGCATATTATAGAGGATGCTGACGCTGGCGCTCTTGGTGACCATGAGCAGTTAGACCGGGTGACCCTGGTGGTCGAGTTCGATGCACATGGCTTGACGATCAAAAAGAAAGATTCTGATGGTGTTCTATCGGATAGTTATTTTTGTTTGGATTTGCAGAGTGGCGTCCTTAGAGCTTTTACGTCAAATGATGAGGAAAGCAATGGGGTGCATATTGGAGTATGGGGAGATCACTGGTTTCCCTCTAAAGGTCACTTGGGTCTTTGGGGGGATTTAGAGGTATAGAAGACTGATATTAATCGATTGATTGTGCTTGTCATATGTTGGTAGAGGCAATTTCACTTTCAGGAGATTTGAGATGCAGATTTTTGATAAGGTTCAGTCTGAGGACAACATCCCAGATTGCCCATATTGTGGTAATCGGTTGGATGGTCCTACTATTAATGGCATGCATAAGGGATGCCATATTTTGTATAATCAAGAGATGGATGCGATTGATAGCAACCGTAGGCGTAATATAGCAGATATTCTACTTACCGCTTTTGACAAGCGGTGATATTAATCATACCGCCATGCCTGCCATAAATTGGTATGAGATTTTTTTCACACAAGGAGAACCACCCGATGCACAGAGTTGACTCAGTTATTCAGAATACCAAGGTACAGCCGCGTCCTTACCAGCGACGCATCGTTACCAAAGTGACGCAGATGTTTCGTGGCGATTATGTCGATGAGCACACAGGTGAGAGCCTTGATAATCCGCTTGCCAGCGTGATGATCGAGTCACCGACCGGTAGCGGTAAAACGGTCATGGCTTTGCTTGCGGCAAAGACTCTCCAGCAGGATAATCCCGATTTGGTGATTGGTTGGGTGTGCATGCGTCGCAATTTGCTAGTCCAAGCTGAGCGGGAAGATGCTAAGCATGGCATCAATCTTGAAAATGTTCATTGGGTGTCCATGTTCGACAAGCATCCCGATGGGTTGATTCAGGCTCGCAAAGATGGCAAGCAGATTTTGATGATTGTTGATGAGGCACAGCATGATGCTGCATCATCGATGAGCCATCTGCACAACATGATCGAGCCGGATTTGATTCTTGGCATGACTGCGACACCGTTCAGGACGGACAAGATGAAGCTGTGCTTCCAGAAGATCATCAAGGATTGCGGGATTCACCAGCTTATTCAAGATGGCTGGCTTGCACCTTTCCATCACTACTCGATCCCACAGTGGGATGCTGCGACAGTTGCAGATCACTATGGTTCCGATCCTGAGCGTTGGGGCAAGTCGATTTTCTTTTTTGTGAATCTGGAGCAGTGCTACCAGCTTGGACGTGAGTTTGAGATGCGTGGGATTGACCATGAGATTGTGACTGGTAGTTCGAATCGTGACGAGCAGTTGAAACGTTTCGAGTCCGGTGAGATCAATTGCTTGATCAATTGTATGGTGCTTACGGAGGGCTTCGATTGTCCAAGCCTTGAGACGGCGTGGGTGAGAGATTCCGGCAAAGGCCCAACCATGCAGATGGCTGGTCGTGCGTTTCGGCAGCATCCTGATTTGCAGTACAAGCAGATCGTGCAGTCTAAGAATACTCGGTGGCCTATAATCAAGACTGCGATGCCAGATGAGCAGTACGTTTGGTCGAGAAATCAGTGGATGGCTTTGAAGGTGAATCCACACCTGAACAGCATCAACACGACTTCGAGACGTTTGATCGCTCGTACAATGGTCGAGATTCCCAAGTACGTTCTGAGTCGTAAGGGTAAAGCCAAGCTTCGCTTCTAATTTTTAGAGGGAGGTCTTGGTGGTTCTCGTCTCCTCTCTGAAATGGGTGGGACAGATGTAAATCTGTCCCGCCCTTTTTATATTAGTCCCCCATACTGTATCGCTTTGATTCTTGAATGTATTTGATATATAGTATGGGGGATATTAATCAGGTTGTTGCAATTGCAATAATATAGTATCAGGGGGTTGGTCGTCAACTCCCTCCCATCTGGGTGATATTAATCGCTTGCGGTTAGTTGCCACAGGGTGGTATGGGGGATTGGTCACACAATCCGTTTTCAGTTTTTTCATCAGGAGATTTGCGTTATGGTTGCCAACAACACCAACAACAGTTTCGATTACGTCTACATGCCAGTCAACGAGCTGCGTGTGGATACTACCGAGGATCCCAAGACCGGCAAGAAGACCGTTGAATCGGTCTTGGTCAAGGACGAGCCGATCGAGCCGACTGATCGATTTTGGACGAGCCTGTTCGCTCGTTACAGCTTCAATAAGTCGTTCTTCAAGTATTTCGACTACCAAGAGACGTTTGACCGCATCTCTGAGGTCGAGGGCAATGACCGAATGCGGATGTGCATTCAGCGTAGCACCGATGAGAATGGCAAGCAGTCCAACAAGCTGCTGGCTGTCAGCAATCCCAATAAGCCCATCGTGGTTCACGATGCGTTGATGGAGTTGGTCGGTGGTTACGGTGGTGAGTCGATCAACTACGACAACGGGATCGTGGAATCGACACACACTCCACGATCTGGAGCCAACACCTTCGACATTCTGGGTGATGCCCATGAGAATCGGTTCGTGATGCAGACTCCGATTGATGGCTACGGCAGTCCGAACATCTACTTGAGTCTGCTGCGTCAAGTGTGCTCCAACGGCATGATCGCCATGTCCAAGGCATTCAAGTCGCAGCTGGCACTTGGTACGGGTTCGGACAACACCATGCCGACAATCCTGCGTGCTCTTGAGGGTTTCAGCAATGATGAGGGGTTCGCTGCGATCCGGCAGAGGATTGAGTCTGCTGGCCAGTCGTGGTTGAGTGTTTACGAGATGCAGTCGCTTTACAAGCTGCTCATCAAGACTCACGTCAATAAGACCGTGAACATCAATGATCAGCGTGTCGTTAAAGGCACAAACATCATGGATTACCTCTCGCAGAGCGGTACTGATCGCTGGATGGGTGAGGACGATACTCACGTTGGTTCGCCAATCATCAAGGCGTTTCACCGAATGAGTGGTGATCCCGCCATGCACTACGGGTTGGCGAATCTCGATGGCTTGAGCAACAAGCGTCAGCGATCGCTGCCAGTCAAGTGCACTGTGTACGATGCGATGAACTTCGCTACTGAAGTTGCAACGCACTACGCAGAGCCTCAGGCTGCTCGACAGCTGCAAGCGTGGGTTGGGTCGACTGTGAGCGAAGAGTACGACATGGAGGGCACTAAGGAAGAGTTCGGCGATTTCGCTGACTTCCTGATCGACTCCAAGGTAGCAGCGGGTGCTACTGGATCAGAATTCTCTGGTGCAGGTGCTGCACTGCTTAACTAGCATCTCCTGTGATTGCCCCACCAGCTTAAGGGTTGGTGGGGCTTCTTTTATTGTAAAGGCGATTTTGATGTTTACATTTACTTTAGATATTTTATGTGATGATAATCACGTTTACCGAGTCATCTCAGACTCAGAATGCGAAGAGACAGCTCGGCGTGAGACGATTGGCTCTGCTATAGAGAAGGGATTATGGGTCAAGCGGGTTTTTGTCAAGCAGTGCTTGCCAAAGGATGAGTATGACCAGCTGATCAAGCATAAGCAAGATTTGCTTGATCAGGATAAGTTCGAAGATGATGTGCAATCCTATCGAGATGATGGGCTAGTGCCACCTAAAGAGTCTCCTGATGATGATGGTGAGCTTTGTTGATATTAATTGGCAATGTTGGCTTGTCATAATATCATAGGGGGGATGGGATCGACCCAACCCCCCTTTTTTTCTTTACTAGGGAGAATATCATGGCAATCAGGGACTGCAAAGTATGCGGTGTTCGCATCCATCCAGAGAGAATCGAAATCATACCCAATACACAAACTTGCACCAAGCATTCAAGCGCCACTGCTCGTGTGGGTTTCATGGATTATTCGCATAAGACAGCCCCACAGCTGGTGATGGTCAATTCTGATGATAAAGAAGGCATGCGACGAGCCATTAACGTTTATCGCCGCAAGAGGTGATATTAATAATATTAATCATCCTTCTATTACTGCCATAAAGTAGTGTTGGTTAGTTTTTCAATTAACGAGGAGTTTAGTATGAGTGAAAATCAAGAGAATGCAGTCCGCAACGCTTGGCTGGACTTAAGTTCATTAGTCCAACATCTTACTGTGCTTCGAGAAGCAGGAACGTTTGAAGAAAATCTGAAAAGCGAAGAACTAATCAACGCATCTACAGAATCTGTCAGAGAACTAGAAGGTACTTTTAGTTTCTTGCCGTGATTTGGGACTATAATGCAAATAAATATGTTGATATTAATCATCCTTCTATTGCTGTCATAAAGTAGTATTGGTTGATTCAGAGGCAATGCGTCGTGCTACTAACGTCTTTAAACGTAAGAGATAGGGTTAAAAAATATGGGGACTAACAGGCGGACTAACAAGCAATTAGAGAGAGCTATGATGAGTATCGGTGGCAATGAATCTGATAACATTGCCACCGCACTTCGTTTGGCTCAGAATGTGATTGTGTCGATTTACGACGATTTGAGTGCTATGCATATGAAGCTGCGTGAGATTAGCAGTTCAGATCAAGAACTAACTAGTGGATACTGGGAATTGGAAGAGGAATTCAAAAAGCTTCTTAATTCTGCGGTTAACGTCGACCTTGTGCTTGGTCTTAATAAGAAGCAGTTGTTGCATGTGATTTCTATGTGTAGTAGTTATCGCCCATTTGCCCCTCATGTGATGCTGGGTATTTTGAGCGCTGCTAGTGGCCGTTTATTTGAGGAGAAAGAGAGTGGACAAGGAAGTTGAAGTGATGATTGGTGGAGACCCTGATCGGGTTTTCTCAATTAAGGCGGAGCCTGCTGATTTGTTTTGTGTTTTGAATGGCCTGATTGAACAGGGTAAGTCCCCTATGATTAGGTATTTTGATAAGGAGTTGGGTGAGTTTACTTGTTGGCAGCCTCTTTATATTAATGATAGGGAGTTGGTTGCCACAGGTTGATGTGAGACAAGGGTATCGTACAGGTAACGCCTATTCTAGAAGCGGGGAAACCCGCTAGGTGCAACAGGGGTGAAAGTCCTCGCCATCGCGTAATGCCCGTTTTTATACAATAAAACGGATTAGTGTAGACGAGGGCGATCACTGGAATTAACCACAAATGGAAGTTTGTATCAACTTACTCAGGAAAAAACGATGAATTGGGATGAAATTGAAGAGCAGCGAACACGAGTTGAAAAATCTGCCAATCAAGCACGAGTTGAGCAGATACTTGAACATTCAGACATTGTTTGGGGCAGATACGGCTCTGACACCATTGAGGAATTGGCGGAGAAAATCGTAAAGGCTCTCATGGAGACAAGCTGAAAAATAGGTTTTTCTACGGGGATACATCCTACGGCATCACCTTTACTAAAGAAGGTGTTGAATGGGGCAATATTAATTAATCGAATCCCCCTGCCATAATATGGTATGGGGGATTTTTTCATTTCACACAGGAGATATGACAATGACGGTTAATGAACTGATCGAGCGGTTGACCGAGTATCGTGACGTACTTGGTGGCGATACTGAGGTACGCTCTATGCAGCAGCCATCTTGGCCTTTTGAGTACAGCATTGAAGGGCTGGTTTCTACCGAAGAAATGCGATCTGAAGATGACGATGACAAGACCTCTGAGACTGAAACCAAGGTCTTCATCCTAGAAGGCACACAGCTTTGCTATGGTAGCAAGTCTGCTTGGGATCAATATTAATGGCAGGCATTGGCCTGTCATAATAATGTGGGGAGATTCGGGTTCGAATCCCGTGGGCTAGGTTCGACCTAGCCGCCTAGTGCTAGCAGGCGGTCCAACATCATGGGCTCTAGTTTAATTGGTCAAACACCCCCATTTTACACCATTTTACACCATTTTTTAGGAGATAAGAGTTGGAAGAGCCATACAAGGAGCCATATAAAGCTTCGTTCGATACGGGGCAGGGATACAAGATCACCTCTGTTGTTTGTGATCAGGTTGATTTCGATAAGATGTGCGACAAGCTTGAAGGCATTATTGATCTGTCTACTGGTGATCGTGCTGATAAGTCGCAAATCGACCGCATTCGTGAGGCCAAGCATCTTCCTATGGCCTTCAAGGGTATTCGGACACAGTGCTTGTTTGATATGTTCAATGTTGAAACCGATCGATTGTCCGTATGCGTTCGCGGTTTTGGTGAGCGAACGATGCAAGCACCAGCTAACACGGAGAAAGAACTATGATCCGCACTGGAACCATTGAAGTTACCGTAAGAGTCAAACTAGAAGCCGACACCGAATGCGATGAAGAGGGCAGAGAAATTGCCGAAGCAATCGTGCGAGGCGAAACCCACCCCATGATCGCTGAAACGGAATTGGCCGAATGGTCTAAGTGGTACTACCCAGCATAGTTTTTAGAATATTAATTGTTCTACACCCCTTCCTCAGGAGATATTCATGTCCAAATATCACTTATGGCGAGCACGACGAGATCGCCATAACATTAGATGCAAGACCAATTTCGTAATCTACACCGATTCAGATGGTAAGATGCCTTTCCTCAATCCAATCGGTGTACCACTTTCACCCAGTGCCGCCAAGCATCACCGCTACTGGATCGAGTACCGCAATGATAAGCCGGTTAAGGTTCGTCCTTATCCTGGCCAGACTAAGGTCTGGGATTACTCAAATAACAAATATGTTGAAATTAATCAACCGTCCATATCTGTCATAAATTAGTATTGGCAATTCCACACACAGGAGAGTTTAATGGGTCTAGTTATTGATCACCTCATATGTTCACTATCTCATCAGTTTGAGATTATGATCGCAGGATTTAACAAAAGGATAGCTGAAAACGATCCTGTACAGGATCAAGACAAGTGGAAGCAAATGATTGAAGAGGACTTTAAAGAAGAGTCCAATGGCTATCCTTATGCTTATGCTTGCGGTGTTCTAAAAACTATGCTGGGCAGTACCACCAATGATTTGAAGCAAGCCACCAGAGAATTGCAGAATGCCCATAATGAAATTGATTCTTTTAAGTGGGCTTTGGAGCTTATAACTGATCACAAGCAGGTCGATTCTTGGGATTTTAAGAGCACTGTTAAAGATACAATCGAGTTGGTTGTTGAAATGATCACAGATGCCAAGGATAGAGGGTATTCGGAAGATCAACTTAAGGCCCATTTTGAAAAGGGTTTTGAAGAGAATGATAATGTGTGGGCCATCAGCGATGATGAATTAGTAAACGGAGAACTTGATATCCGCCCGATTGAGTCACAAAAAGAATAGGAGCAGAAATTTGGAATATGCATATTATATCACTCTTTCTTGGGTGTTGTGTTCGCTTTGTATGACGTTGTTTATTATTCATGCTCCAGTTATTGATGATATTAATTAATCGAATCCCCCTGCCATAATATGGTATGGGGGATTTTTTCATTTCACACAGGAGATACGATATGGCGAGTTGGGCTATTGATTCTGGCGGTGCTTTGCGTAATAAATGGCGTGACCAGTTGGGCGGCGAAGAGTTTGAGACTCGCCGCCAAGTTGCAGCGGATAAGCTGGCAGAGTTCCCACAATCAGAGTGGAAGCAGCAGTCGGTCATGGGTGGTCAGTTTGAGGCTCTTGCTATGCAGTGCCCTCAGCACATCTTCGATCAGCTCAAGGACCGTGATTACAAGTTTTGGTCCGCTTTGGTATTAAAGGTTTGCACATGATGACAACACCACTTTTTACGACTGATGTGATGATCGACGCAGACACCCGTCTGGTGCTGCGTCTTGATCGTAATGGTGAAATAATCAGTGCCTCATCCCCGCAATATGGGGATGGGGAGATTGACACTTTCTCAGATTTGAATAATGTAGGGGCAATTATTAAGTTGGTTGATCCCTGTGGTAATAGGTTGACAGTAGATCTTGTTCGCAAGTTCGATGCGTCGAATCTTCGTAATACTTTTGTTGTTCGTTGGGCTTACAAGGAGGATAAGGTAAGTGCTTGAGATTAAATATTTAAACCGACAGTGGTATGTCAAGACAGACCCTAACCAATTGCCTGAAGAGGAGTTGGTGTTCGAGTCTTTCGAACAGGTAAGCCGGTTTGTTGAGGGGGATCAGGGTCAGCTGTTGATTGAGGCCGATGATAGTTGTCCTCGCCCAGAGGAATACTATGCCGGAGTGGGTGAGCCCCCTAAGGTTTCCTGTGAGGAAATCGCACGTGAGGCGAATGATCTAGCAGCACGAGATTTTGTTCGTGATGGATGTCGAAGCAAAGGCATGCATTTACGAGTCTTGCGATAAAGATGGTTTTTGTAACTTCTGCGGGGAGCAATAGATGTATAATTGTCATTGTGGTTTTGGTTCTCATACTGTCGGTAAGACATTGAAAATCATACAAGCTACTGATGTTAAAGCTGGAGACGAGATAATTTGGTTGTCTGGTTCAGCAAATATTGGATACCAATCAGCTGCTAAAGTGACTAAGATTAAACGCAAAGGAGAGTTTGTCACTGTGCAGTTTAAGAGATGTGAGTGCAGTAGCGGTTTGACTGGTGTTGAGCCAATCAGCTACACTAAGAACAGGCAAGAAATTGATCCAGTTGGCTTGATAAAGTATGCTCACACTACTATTTTTGGGTTGGTTGTTAAAGATTAACCGTGTTTCATCTTCTGCAATATATGGGGGAGGTTTCACCCATTTAGGAGATAAAGATGAAAAATAAGACACACCAAGTTGCTGTTAAAACTAAAAACAACAAAGTTGTTATTGACTTGGGCAAAGTTAGCATCGGCCACCAATTGCACTCTCAAGGGTGCGGTAAGCACGATTCGCGCCCTAAACGATTGCGTACTCGGCAGTCGCAGAGACAGAAATGGACTAAGGAATATTAGCCAAAAATAAAGGAGACGCTCGCTGGAGCGTGGACATTAGTCCAAAAATGGATTGAAAATGAGTGAGAAATTGTACAGGTATGACCTGTTTATATACACGCACGAAGACGAACGTATCCGTATGGTGCTTGATGCTCCTTCTAGAGAAAGCGCATGTAGGGCAGTAATTCACGGTCTAAGTAGTGTAGGTGTTAAATATATAGATAATTTTTATCCCCTCTTACATGGTCACCTAATTGATATAGATGAAAGCGATGAGGATGATTTGGAATATTAATCAGCGGCTAATCCCTGCAATATTCTGGTAAGGGGATGATGGTCGTCCCCAATACTTACAACGGGAGATGTTGATATGGTTGCTGTTCTGGTTGGTTTGACTGTGTTGGGTAAGAAGGCTGAAAAGATAATTCGTGACTTTCTTAATGAACATGAGATCAATTGTCCCGATGAGCTGTTTCATTCTCCCCTTGATTGCGGGTCGGTTGACCCGAACCAGTCTGAGGGTGCAGAGTTGATTTTGATTCATGAGGGCATTGACGCCTGTCGTGCTTTGACCCTTGATGGAGCGTACGAGCAGAACGGTGGTGATTACGATCTTTACGAGGCGTTGACTGAAAAGCTGAGAGACGAGGGTCTCTATCTTGAGCAGTTATACCGTTGGGCTTCAACCGTCAGAGCGATCGACTGATATCAGGGGGGCGGTGGTTGTGGTGTCCACTGCCCCTCTTTTATATTCATGATACCCCCTCCCTTGCCACATGTGGGGGAGGGAATCAGACGGGGTGAAATCTGGGATATAGGGTAGGTGATGCTGCTGCTGATAAGCACAGTAACGATCACGAACCCTCCCAGCACCCTTCCCTCTTTATATTCATGGGGTCTCCTTCCCTGCCACATGTGGGGGAGGGGGGATTCGCCCCCAACACCACCACAACAGGAGAACACGAATGAAACCAGACGTCAAAGCCCTTCTTCTTGGTGTTGACATCCGATTCAACGACCAAGGCACATCCGACCCAGAACGCAAGCAGCTTCTCACCAAGGCACTTGAGCGGCTGACAATCATCACTGACTCCCTGAAGCCCGACACTCTCAACAGCATGCTGGACTGTGGCGAAGAGGTCATTCTGTGGCTTCACGAGCATCCAAAGGCTCATGTGACTCTGGGATATTGGCATGTTGAGCTGGAGTCAACAGAGTTCGGCGATGCGGATTTCGAGCGATTTGACTGGCCTTTCGGTCTGAATGGCACTGTCGAGGACTTCTGTCGTGAGAAGCGAGAGTTCTGCTGGTCTGCTCGTTGGTCGCTCTGTTGATGTTCATGGGGTCTCCTTCCCTGCCACATGTGGGGGAGGGGG
>FUIF01016426.1_pt1 | contig 11270 bp, 28 predicted proteins | sample 1003461 | NCBI WGS metagenome assembly FUIF01 (sample SAMEA80401918, study PRJEB19352) | marine metagenome
CAATAGACAAAGAAATATGGAAAAGATCAATGTCTGAATGAGAAAGGAATACGATGGCACAAATGATGATGAAGAAGTGTGATTCGTATTTGGGATTATCTTTAATAGTTGACATTATTCACTACTCCTGAGTTGCCGCACACAGTATGTTAAAGTTTAAAAGAGTGACTAACCACTCACTTATTTATATTTACCGCCAGAAAAACGCTCCCAGAAGGCCTCCAAAGCATCATCATCCATTTCCAGCACCTCCACAACGAACCTAGCGAATCTTTGCTCTCGTTCATGTTGTCCTCCTCCTTCGTGGAAGAATGATAGTGACCATAGTCTTATTAGTTCTTCTCCAGACAGAGTCAGCTTATAAAGGTTATCAAGAAATGCGGGTCGATCTTCCTCATCATGAGGTTCAATTCGTTCAATTTTCATATTTAAATCTTAAGTGAAAGTGCGTTCTTGGCCCCGTAAAGGCCGAAAAAGAAAAAGTCCAGAAAGGGGGAGGAAAAACTCAGACCGGATAGTAGGCGATCCCGTCTCCGTCCCAGGTTTCCTTGATGAGTCCCTTGGTCACCAGCTCATTCAACGCCTGTTGCGTGATGCCCTCCATGATGGCCTGCTCATATTGCTCGATCGTAATTTTCTCGCCAAGCTCAAATTTCGACATGGCAAATGCGAATGCCCATTCTGAGAACTCGCCCTCTTTTCCCGTATAGGGTGTGCCGTCTACTTTTTTATCTTTTCGAGCTGTTTCGAGATCGGGTTTCCAGTTTACACAATAGTCCATAAGTTATCTTATAAAGTCCTCGCCACAGGGCGAGAAAGCCAATGGTTCCAATGATTAGTCCTATCATGTTGAGAGTATAGCAGCTTTTTAGAGGCTGTCAAAAAGAAAATTTTCGGGTTTTTTGCGGTTTTTCGTGGCTTTTTGTGTATAATATGGTTACGACGCGGGGTGGAGCAGCATGGTAGCTCGTCTGGCCCATAACCAGAAGGTCATAGGTTCGAATCCTATCCCCGCTACCAAATACCGTCCTACACCCATATGAGCCCGACTAGGACGGTTGTCACAGGGGATTTTGAAAGAGTAGACAAAACGCTACAGCGTCAGGGGGTAGCGTACAAAACTACAGCCGGTCCTGAACACCGGAGGCGATGCACATCAAATTGGTGTCGCTCCCCTTATCCCCATGGGGTTTATATTTTTAAGCTTGAAAAGCTAAAAGTGTGGCATTTTGCCTTACTTATAATATAAGCCTGGCAGTGTGGGATTTTTCCTTACTATAAGGGGCTAAAAAAAGATACCAACACCCGCAGATCTTGCCTCAATGAGCCGCCAGCGGGTCAGGCCTCTCACGTCATCGGCTATCGTAGATCTTAGTTGGTATACTTCCACTCATCCCGTAAGAAAATGTTTCTCGATCGTGAGCTTTGCTTCTCTCACGAATAGGCGACATGATGGCTTGCTTTGCATCCCGGGAGCCTTTTCGAGGATGTGTTGTCCATCCGCTGACACCCTGACCCAAAACCATCCGCCCCCTTTGACTGTATATGTCCCGTCTGAATTGACTGTGACACAGTCTTTTCGCATTGCTTTTTCGAACTGCATAGCCTACTATAACGTTGTGGCTTGAAAAAGTCAAGCGTTTTCGAAATAATTATGATCCGGCAACCCCTGAGCAGCCTCGCGAGCACTATCTAGGGCTTCGTGGAGTTTTTCCAGATAGGGCTCCTCTTCCCTAAGGAACGTACTTCCGACCGCCGCTTCTTGTGCTTCTCCGTGGCATGAAACATTTTGGAGAGCTTGGAGAATGTCATACGTACTGATATTGCCCGATGCAATCCAGGCTCGAAGGGTAGTTTCTACGATTTCCATTTTTCGTTCTCCTATAAAGTTTCCAGAGAGGGGCTCGTCTTTCCCTCTCTGGAGTAACCCCGCGAATGGGTAAAACAACCCTTTTCAGGGCTGCGTAGTTATCTAGACTCTACCTTACTCCTCGACGTATTGCTGAGGAATACCGTTTTCGAGTCGGGTTACGTAGGCTTCTTTAGCATATGGGAAAAGATTTTCGCTAATCTCGATTGCGTATTCGTCCGCTTCGAATAGAGAATAGAAAAACTCTTCGCGTTTCTCGCCGCGAGGCCCCGTATAACTGACTCGATATGTTGTTGCTGTTTTCATGCCTCCAATATACTGTCTAATCCGAAAGCGAGCAACTTTATTTTTCTTCTTGACCTAGCCTAATTTAGCCATATACTCTAGGCAAGACCGGCGGGGGAAGCCCGCCACAACACACCAAAAGGAGATTCTACTATGGCTAAGAAAAACGAAGAAGTCGCCGCCCAGCGTGGTCGCCAGCCCTCTTTCCCCGATCAAGAGACCGTCGCGGTCCTGTTCCACGTTCCGTGTGACACTCGGGCCAACTTGCGTGCTTTGGCCGCTCATCGTGGCGAGCCGATGAACGTGATTGTCGATCGTCTCATCAACCAAGCCCACAACCGCATCAGTAAAAAGGCCGCGTGAGGCGAACGGTCGGCTCCAAACGTGGTAGCGTTAGGGATGCTGGCCCAGAGTTGTATTTACCATTCGGAAGCTATCACGAAGACGAGGAGCCTTGGAATGAGGGGATCCAGATTTTCAAAAGCTTGTTCGTCGGTGGCACAATCCTTGTGGTAATCTATACACTGTTTGAGCTAGCGTTCTACGCTTGGACTACTCCAGAGTGACGTACTAATCGCCCCCTTCGGGGGGCGAAATTCTAACTCCATGAAAATCAAAGAGCTAGAGCAGCTAACGGGCGGGCTTTCAAAGCCGAGCAAGATGCCCGGTTTCGCATACTCTCTTCCTGCTACTCGGTGCATTCTTGGATCGATCCTAGCTAAGAAAAAGGGTTCGGTTTGCTCCGGATGCTATGCCCTAAAGGGCCGCTACGTTTTCTCGAACGTGACAAACGCGATGGAACGACGATTCCAAGCGTGGAAGAATAATCCCGATTGGGTGCGACATATGATCGAACTGATTGGGAAGAAATATCGCAAGAAAACTGGAAAGGATAGAGTTTTCCGCTGGCACGATTCAGGCGATCTTCAGGGTCCGAAACACATTTCCGATATTGTGGAAATCGCCTATGCTCTTCCTGACATCCAGTTTTGGCTTCCAACTCGCGAGAATCGCATGGTTTCTCAATGGCTCTCATGTCATTGTGAGTTTCCTCCGAATCTGCTAGTTCGTGTTTCTATGCAGATGGTGGGCCAAAAGATGACTCGCAGCGTTGCAGCCGAGCACATCGCGTATAGCACGGTCGGTAGCAGCGATGGTTTCGCGTGCCCCGCTCCCAAGCAAGGGAACGAATGCGGCGATTGCCGAGCATGTTGGGATCCCAGCGTCGAATCGGTGGATTATAGCTTGCACTAATCGCCTGGCGGCGATATACTCTAACATGAAAGTAAGAAAATATCGCTTCCACATTATGTGGCTTGACGATCTCCTGTCTGAGACGTTTTGGGAATTCGAAGCACCAAACAGGGAAATGGCAATCGACATAGGTCGAGGTAAAGCATTCATGGAAGACTGGACGGCAACGGATTCGAAATCCTGGTTGGTTGAAATCTAAAAGAGAATCTCAAACAGAGGATAGAGAAATGAAGCTAATAGAGGTCACCAAAGAGGAATTCTATTCCAAGATAGGCCCCCTCGATGTAGTTGTATCTGTGCGAAACGACTACAGTAGTGATTTCAAGCTACGCAACGGGAAACTAGTGGGTCGCACGGTACCCATTCCTGGCCCGCCTTACGGCCAAACGAACAATCGATATTTTATGTTTCAATGAATTTTCCCGATCGTAAAAGACAATATGGACGGCCAGTCAAAACGCCCATGCGTTTCAGTCTTGGCGAAGTGATTTTTCTCGTGATCGTGTCATTAGTTGTTGGATTCATAATGGGGCTATGAAAACTAACGAAGCTATCGAAATTGTAACCAATCTAGCCGAAGCTAATTCTCTTTCAAATAGGTATTCCCTCACGGGAATGCCGGAAGAGTGTCATAAAGAAGCCGATCGGCAAGATCAGGCAGTCCGCATATTGCGAGAGGGCTTTTTCTTCAACACTCACGATCTGATTATTGTTGCAATTATCGGCTATGCTTGTGGCCGATTGGTTGGTGGCGTGCTACTATAGAGACATGGACATTATCACAAACGACAAAGCAGCGGACCTCATCCGTAACTCCAATGGAAAAGTTTTCAGTGTTACTTTCGTCAAACGATCCGATGGCACTCTACGGCAAGGTCGGTTTCGGTTTGGCCCCTCCGTCAATGTTGGCCGCGTTGGTGGCTCTGCTCCTTACGATTTTGGTAGTAAACGCCTAATTCCGGTTTATCGGATGGCCGGCGACTCCAGCGAATCGGACGGCAAGCGACGAACTATCCCGATCGAGGGGATTACGAAATTGACGATCGAGGGAAAAGAGTATAAGGTCGCATGAAAATCTACGTCGTCTTAGAAAACAACAAACCTGCCGATTGCAAGAATCACAGTGTGGATTCTAGTTGGGATAATCCCGTTTTCTCTACTTTTGAGAAAGCTTCTGATTATCTGGCAAATTGGCTAAACTTTGGGCCAGTCATGGACAAGCCCGGTGTCATCGATTGGTATGGCGTTCCTATGGAAATTAGGGAGATCGACGTTGAATTATTCTAAGCTCCGCATTCGCTGTCGCGACGAAAACAATTGGGTGATCGAGGGTTACCAAGAAGGAGGCGATCTTATCTCGCGTGGTAAGTTTGCGGGTCAAGCTAAGAAAGCCAAGTGGGATGAGACTAACCCGATTGGCTATTTTTCTCAGCTAAAATTCGCAGCCCAACGCTTGCTAGACGAAGAGTTGCGTGCTATACTTCCTCAGAACGGTTGGACGGGCGAGGATCTTTCCCAAGCCATCCAACAAGCAGAAAAAAGAGTACTACTAGCAGTAGAGAAAGCAATAGATGGCTTCGAAAAAGAGAATTCCTAAAGCGATCGAGCGGGCTCAGCGTGGGGCGGCGGCAATGGCCAAGGCTACTCGCGAAAAGGCTAGTGGACCGCATCGGACAGTCGATCCGTACGAAGAATTCGACGCCGATTCGGAGATGGATCCGGAAACGAAGAAATACCGGATTACGCTTGAAATTGAAATTTGGGAAAATGAAGATCCCGAAAACTTGCTGAAAGATTTTTATCGTACGGAAGAAGCAGTAGAGAATCTTGAGATCGTAGACATTGACGAGCATGGGGGTCAAAGCTAACGCATTCGAGCGAAACCCCTATTCTCTATTTCAAAGCGTTTGGGCTCGGCCAATTCAAAGGCCGGGCCCATTTTATTTTACAATTGCGAAAAATTGCACGAGTGACAGAATTTCCCCTTTATGTATCAAAAGGGTGGAATATTTTCCTAAGGGCGGAAGGGATTAGGATTTCTGAAAAACCCCTCCAGGGCAACGCGTTCCCCTGTCGATGTGACACTATCCCGCCGAGGGGTGCTTGACAACTAGAAACAGCCTTCCTAGTTTGTTCGCGGAATGTTCGAAACGGGATTTCCGCTTGCAAAACCCGGAAGCTAGGGTATAGTACAACACTGCCAGAGAGACAGGAAAGGAAAAAATTATGAGTCGCAGCCTTGGAACGTTCTACCTAATTTCTCGCCACGTCGCAATCGAGGAACACGAGGGAGAATATTTCCTGACGGATGGCCGGCGATTCGTTTCCTATCCTTCTTTCGATGCCGCACTCGCGGACAAGTCTACCCAGCAAAAACTTCAGTTCGGAGAGGAGCTTGACAATGTCACTCAGTAAGGCCTTTCGACCCGCCCCCGGTAAGAGGGAAGAGTTCCGCAACGCCGTTGCGTCGGCCTTCGAGCACCTTGTCGAGGAAGAAGAGAAGCGGATTGCCTTCGATCTCAAGCTGGCGGACTCTCTGCAACGATTGAGCAAGCTTCGGAAAATCCGTTTGACAGGGGCCGATTCCTAGGTAGAGTGTGGCGAACGGGGCCAATTCCAAGCCAACCGGCCCCCACACCTAAACGGAGTTAGACATGGATCGGGTTAGGAACTATTTTCTGATGGTCGTCGTCCTGGGGTCTCCCCTGTTTGCCTTGTTTTTCAAGGTTTGGACGGTGCTCCAGGAAATCAAAAATTCCTGATTTCCAGTTTGACATTCTCCCACGATCGGGTATAGTTCCCCATCATGAAAGCACTCGCCAAGTATATCGTAATTCTCGCTGCCACCTTGGCCCCCTTCGTCTTTATGGGGTTCGTTTGCCTTGAGAAACTTGCCGAGTTGCAGAAATAGGAGAATCAAAATATGACGATCACCGCCTTTTTCAATCCTCGCACCGAGGGGGACACGTTCAAGGGGCTCAATGGTTCGATTGGTGGTAATACTGCCGACCGTATCATTCCCAGCACGCACGATTTCCTCCGTGAGGCTGGCCGGGACTACTATATCAAACGTCTCCCGGCTCCGCATCCGCTCTTTTTGGAGCGTTTCCAGGAAAACGAGGATCATGAGGGGCTCTATCTGCCCGATACCTACTGGCTTGCTCGCTCGTCCGACGGGCAAGTAGTGTCCCCCAAGACCGTCACCAATCAGTACGGGATCCTGTCCTTGATGGACATTGCGGACGAAGTACAGCCTTTCTGCGATGCCGGCTGGGCCACGCCCGATGGCGTCTACGATCGAAATCATAGCCTGGAGGTTCTCTCTCTGCGGCTGGACGCGGGAGGCGAGATCGCCGAGGGGGAGAATTTTCTTCACTATATCGTGATCCAAAACCCCCACGGAGGGGGAACGGCTCAAGGGAAAATCATTTCCTGGCGGATCGTCTGCGAAAACACGTTTGCGGCCGCCGTCTCGGCTGGCTACGATTTCACGATTTCGCACCGAAAGGGTCGCGAGGATGAGGACAAGGTAGCCAAGGATCGCCTGGCTCGGGCAGTTTCGACTTGGGACAACGTCCAGAAACACATTTCCAAGCTTTCGGAGAGCATCAACACTTGGCAGGGAATGCCGATTGAGATTTCCGACGCTGAAAACCTCACGGACAAGCTTTTGGGGATCGAGGGCGAAAAGGAGATTTCGGGCCAGGCTCGCAACACTAAGGAGCGGATCCTGTCCGCCTTCTCCGATCCGCGAAACGGCACCTACGGGCGTTCGGCCTGGGATTGGTACAACGCTGTAACGTTCACAACGAGCAACCCGGAGAAGGGCTCCAAGGTCGACCCGATCACGCGTGTGGTTCGCAACGTAACCCCTAAGGCCTCGGGGTTCAAGACTGAGGACAAGGCTCGGGAATTGATTCTCTCCCTAGCCTAGGTTATGCTTCGCCAAGGGGCGGGTTTCGGCCCGCCCCTATTTTTTAGCCCAACATAGGATGAAATTTCGCGTTTTCCAGATTCTATTCCTGGCATTCACCATATTTCTAGCCTTCCTGAGTTGCCTTGCCTCCCTTCGTCTGCTATAATAGGGCATGGAAACTAAGAACAACGGCGGAACGTTTCGCAGCGATATCTCCTTGACCTCGGCCCAAGAGCAAGTCGCTCGATTCGAGTCTGGCTTGCGGGTTCGCACCCTGACCTTGGTCGGTGAGGAGCCGAAGAAATTCGACCGCGAGCGTTCCATCGCTGAACTGGAGGCTATCTTTGGAAAGTGATAAGTTCGAGTGCCAGAATGGATGGACCAAGGAAAAAATAATCTCTCGTATTCGCGAGAAGATGCTGGATCATCCTTCCAAGCTTCCGAATGGGGCTTGTGTTTATCGGGCTCCGGACGGCAATTGCTGTGCCGTGGGGACATTCATCGAGGACGAGGATTATGAGCCCGAATGGGATTCTACTACGGCATGGCCTTCTGGGTGCCCTGTCGATGAAATCTGGGGCTCGGTGGAGCACACTATGCCGCTCAATCTGACCGCAATGGATCTTTTGCAAAACGTCCACGACGAGCTTGACCTACACGTAGACCCGCGGCCCGCCCTAGAGGCCTGGATTGAGGAGCACGTGGAATGACGGAACGTCGCTGGCTAGTCGAGGTATACGATGCTGTAGACGTGGGCTGGTACTGCATTTCCGAGCACCACACTCAAGAGCAAGCAGAGCAAGCACTCATCGAAGAAACACAAACACGAGAGAGAACTGCAACCGCAGACATGCTACGAATCGTGTACGTTCACAAAGTAGTGAGGGGTTGGTAAATCTTTTCCAAGCTGAAAGAAGAAAACAAACACTGAACAAACAGTAAGAAAGAAAAAAGTTTCATGGCATAGGCCGGGGTCCTTTTGGGCCTCGGCTTTTTTTGTGTTTGCATGTGTAAATGTTGTGTGATCGTTGCAACTTGAGTCAAGATCACGAAAGGGGAGGGGTTTTTTCATTCTCTACGAACTAGTGCTTAGAAAATTTTTCCGGGGTGGTTCCCAAACACAGCAACGTCAAAAATAGCAAATCAGCTACTCAGAAGTTTAGTCGTTCAATAGACTTGAGCATACTGGTATCCCTTGTTCTCCTCTTCTACACAACAAAGATCTTTCCAGCCGTAATCATATACCATGCCGTTCAGACAACCAAACACGTCGAAGTGAACAACACCAATATCTCCACGAGATGTGGGTGTCTTTACAAGATAGTATCCCTCTGAAGACGGAAACTCATGTGTCCAACTGTAACTTATTATTCTTCTTGGAATCTTAGCAAGAATTTTATCTTCCATTTGAACCGAATAATAACCTTCAAGCCAAACCGTCTTTCCGGTGCAAAGACGCGTCGGCAACCATGCAAATCTAGATTTAATCAAGAGAAACTACCTCCTGGTTGATAATATCGGGAGACTCCGAGACCCTCGTTAAAACGTCAGCAATCATTCCGCCACAAGCAGTAAACCCCTGTTGAGCATACTTGATCATGCGACGCACAGTCGACACTGCAAAAGTGACGTCATTTATTGCAAGGCGTTTTCGAGCCGTATCCCATAGTGTGTACTCGCCGACCATTAGCTTGTCTCCATCGGTAATCCACTGACAAATCGTGAAGTCAAATGAAGCAATAACGAAAGCAGGCGAAGAGTAGAAGAAGCGGTGGATAGATTGCACTGTAATCTCCCGATCGGCAAATTTCAGTACGAATGTAGTATTGTTATCGTTGCACTTTTCACTAATTACCTTAAATGTGTTGCGAATTCTCTCCATCCAAGCATCACACTGCTCTTGTGAAGAAAAGAAAACGTCAAAATCGCTATAAGGTAGGTCACAAACACGTCGCCGGACTGCTCCACCAGCAAGCCAAGGTCCATTTTCCCAGTCAGGGGCGATAACTTCGGAAACGATAGCGTTGAATGTAGCGTCGCTCTTCGACGACGATCGTTCGACGAAGTTTTTTAAATTGTATAACATAATTTCGCTCCGGTCGATATCGCCGTCGCTCAATTATGCGTTGCGTTTGAGCTCGACGAAGTCGCATATTTTCTTCTACAATTAATTGTCGATGTAATGAGCCGTACTTGGACTGACCAAATGTCGGCACTACTAATAATAAAATCGCACTAACAACTTTTCCAATATTCATTTTTAACTAGTTCGAACACGGACCCTTTACTTATTTCTTTTTCAAGCCTTTTGCCATTGCCAAACTTAAATTTGGCGATCCCAGTTCTTGGATTGTAATTAACTACATAGCCATCGGCTTCGCACTTATATCGCTCGCAATCGCCAGCTAATTTTCTAAAAATATTAACTACTTCTTCTCTGCGAATACCCACTCTTTTCGATCCTCAATTTCGTTATAACCTTCGCGAATTTCCCATCCGGCCTTAGTGAACCGACCAATTACGATACTGCGTACGCGGCTATCACTGGGCATCCGTACACCAATTGCCGTTCTGCCACTGTGCCAGTGTTCTTTTAAGAATGTATTAATATCCTCAACAGCATTTTGTACCTCGGGGATGTTATCATTGTCAAATGCGGCTCCTCCAGGCGAGATAGGTAAAACTATATTTTGCATTGTCTTTAAATGTTTCATGATCGCAATCTTTGTAATTTTAGTTTAGATACTAGACTTTCTACCTTTCGAACGTCTTGCTGGTAAATAATACCATCTTTACGAATTCGGGCGTTTTTATATGAATCCTGCAAGGCTATACTAGTTGCTGCTCGACGATGCTGGCTACGTAAATAAGGCTGAACCATATTTAATAATTCGTAAGCTTCACGTGCACAGACAACAAGCGAATATTTATCTCTGATTCTGGTAGGTTTAGTGATATTATGGTACTTAATAGCTTGACTTCTGGGAGTTCTAGAAATATACCCAAAACCGGTCATTTGATGAATCTTAGAAATCAGCGTCTTATCACAACCCTAAGAATATATCGCCATCTCTGTCCTTTATTACTCCATCCATTACGATAAGCAGAAATGTGACATCCCTTGTCCATTACTCCTGCGAGCCAATGTAAGTCAGTTTTCTTCATATACTTGAATCCCGTAGTTTTGTCCTCGTTTGCAAAAACACCACGTGAGTCCTTCGATCTTACCCTTGGAGACGGTGTGGTTTTCCAAAATATAAAGGAGGTCTTTCATGAAGATCGTGTATTTCCTACCATTTTCGTCTTCGACGTCGAAGTTGGCGGCTGATCGACCTCGTGAAAAGCCCTCAATCTTCATGGTAGCTTGAAACGGCTTGTTTGGAATCCAAATAGGCGGAATTGTTACACGTTCTGATTCTCTTGCAGCGTCTTCACCGAAAAGATGTTTAATTCTATGCCAAGTTGGGTACAGTTTTCCTTGATACTTCCAACGATATATTGTACCAACATGATACATCGGTTGTTTAGTATCGGGATGAAGAGGAATTTCGCCTTGGTAAATCATTTTGGCCAGAATACTCGTGTTTTACTGCTCCACTCTTCATCAATACGCCAGCCTGTAAATCGACTGGCCAAATAATGAAGAATATGCTCTTTGTTTTTAATCTCGTGTAAGTCTATACCTACGCCCCACCTACCCTGAACATATGTGCTGTGGTAATCTCTTTGATCACACTCAATCCACATCTCAAGGGCATCTTCAATTCTATCTTCTAATCGTTCAGCTAAAGCTAAATCCTCGGGGTCCAAGTAATCTGCATGTCTTATTGCAAACCCCACAAAAGGAACCACAATTTTTCCAACTAGCATCTTTCAGCCAATCAATAGCATCTTGCAAATTATATCCGAAATCATAGCCGTGCCAATCATCGCTAGTGCTCCCCC
>FUIF01014938.1_pt1 | contig 11264 bp, 17 predicted proteins | sample 1003461 | NCBI WGS metagenome assembly FUIF01 (sample SAMEA80401918, study PRJEB19352) | marine metagenome
AAAACTTTTTAGAACACCATCAAATACATTAGAAGGTTTATACTTATACGCATCAGTATCTTGTTCAATATTACCATCATCATCATAGGTTGTAGGTTTACTAACAAAACCTTTAGATACAAAATATAACGCAGCAGGGTCATCTTCATTGTATGTATGAGGGGTTGCCCACCAATCCATACTTGTTCTTAGCCAATTAAAAATTTACAGGTATTGGAGCAGTATTACCATAAGCAGGATTAGGTGTGTTTAATGTTGGTTTTAAAGACATATCAGTACCTATTGTAAGTAATATGTCTCTTATATTGTGGGGTGCATTTTTTTCATCTTCACCACTAAAAATATATCTTTTTCTTTACCCCAAAAACCATAAGAATCTGTTGCCGTTAAATTAAATTCATAAGGGTAAGGTCCATTTTCTATAGCATCAAATGCAGGTTGAATGTAACCAAACCACCATAAATTACTATCTTGTACAACGCCTCTATAAATTCTTATGTAGTATTCTTTATAGCCTAAAGCAATCGAATCATATAAAAAGTTTTCATCGGTGTTATTTTGAACAATGTAATTAAGTTTACACTCTGAACCTAGAAATTCTCTATCTCTTGTTCCTCCACGACCATTCCAAGTTATTTCAAATCCTTCACCTCCAGTATTAAATTCAAGTGAAGGGGCAAAATATCTTTTAACTGATATTTCTTTTACATCGCCTACAAAAGCAAATAAAGGGTCAATAGATAATTGTGTTCCATTAGCTGTTATAACTTCTGTATGTACACCATTTGAATTTAAAAGACCAGTTGCTGCTGTCCCTAATTTTACTTGAAGGCTTCCTGCTGTTACACTAGCTAACTCTATTGTTACTTCATAAGATACACCACTTACAAGAATATTACCACCACTATAATCATAAATTAAAGGATCAGATGAACCTGTAGCGTGTCTTGCTGCTCCTCCATTGTCTGAAGTCCAAGACCAATTACTTGCATTGTTCCAATAATTATTAAAAACTGCTATACTTGAAAATTCTCTAGCAGAATTTAATTCAGGGTAAAGTTGTGGGTTACCTTGATTATTAACATCAGCATTATCTTTCTTCCAAATCTCAATATTCCAATCTGAACCCTTTTCTCCTTTAAAATTAGAGTGTCGAAATTTACCAAATCTTAAAGCCATAATTTATCTTCTACTTTTTCTTCTTTGTGCTTTATCAAACACAATTAATAAATCATCACCTGATATTCTTACGTCAGGTATAACTGTGCCACCTAAAGCGTGGTTAGGTATAACTGTTCCTAATTGATTCGGAACGAATAATTCAGGTCCTCTTTCCCCAACTAAACTAACTTTACCTAAAGGTGGTTGACCTCCGTTCGCAAAAGTTCCACCCATCATACCAAGCATTGTTTGTTTAAAAGACGATAATCCTTGACCTGCAAAAGCACGACCTGCAGGAGCAACTCCTAAAGCAGAAAATATTGCTGTCATTATAAGGGCTTGGATAACCATTTTTGCCATCATTTTAAGCAAATCTAAAAATAAGTTGCTTAAGTTTTTAAATTCATTTCCCCTGATACTGCCATTTGAGCAAAGGCATCAGAAAAAGCAAACCCTACATCTATAGCAAATCCAGTTAGTGTATCTTTTACATTTTTTACTTTAGCATCAAAATTATCAACCATTTGTTGCATAGCATCTGTAGTGTTAATCAAAGCTCCTTGAACTACATTTGATATAGCCGTTGGTGCTATTGCTGCTAAACCAGGCATACCACTAAATGTTGTTCCTGCAAAAGATTTACTTTTACCACTTAACTTATCTATAGCACCACTATCTAAGTCTTTTTGCCTTTGAAAAGCTTCTTGTCTATCTAGCTCTTTGTTAAGTGCTGCTTGAGCTGCTGCTGCTTTTTCTAACTCTTTATGAAGAGCAAAGGTTTCAAGCATAAAGTTGTGTTGGTCTTTTACTCTATCCTTTATTCTTGCCTCATCACCTAATGTATCTGCAAAAGATGCTATTGCTGCAAATATCGCTGAACCTGCGATTACATCAGTACCTATAAATGCTATAGCTGCTCCAATACCTTCTAATATACCCAACAACACTCCATATCCTGCAGCTAATGGTGCACCAAGTGCTGCTATACCTGCTAATAATAATAGAACTGGTCCTGCTGCTAAAGCTATACCACCTATTGTTACAATTAACTTTTGAGTATCTCTATCTAATTTTCCAAATACAGCAAATAAATCTGTAACAGTTTCTATCATAGGCATTAAGATTTCTGCTAACACCTCACCTAATTCTAATCTAAATCCTTCAAATGCACTCTCTAACTTTTTAACCTTAGCAAAAGTAGTCTGACCCATAAGGTCAGCCATTTCTTTTAACTTATCAGTATTAGTCTCATAAGCACTTGATAATTCTTGTACTTTTTCTAAATTATCTGTTAATACAAGTAATTGGTTGGCTGCCGTAGTACCAACTAATTCTTGTGCCCTGTTAAGATCCATTTCACCTTCAGCAGCTTCCTCTAATACACTAGAAAACTTTGTACCAGTTTCATTTAACTTCATAAATATTTTACGAAGTCCTGTACCTGCTTTAGATGCCTTAATACCATTATCCATTAAGACACCCATCATCGCAGATAATTCTTCTATGTTAACTCCTACTGCGTGAGCTGATGCTCCTGCGTGACCAAATGCTGTTGCGAATGTATTTAGTTGAATTGATGAATCTGATGCTGCTGATGCTAATGTGTTTGCTATACTTGCAGCGTCATCTGCTTCTAAGTTAAAAGCGTTAATATTGGCTGCTACAACTTCAGAAGCTAAAGATAAATCTTCTCCTGTTGCTAAGGCTAAGTCTAATATAGACTCAGTCATACCTTGTATTGCATCAGGCTTAAATCCTTTACGACCTAATATTAACTGTAAGTCTGCTACTTGAGAAGCTGTAAAATTGAGTAGTAGAACCTAATCTCTTAGCTTCTTTAGTAAGCATTTTAAATTCATCTACAGTAGCACCAGTTACTGCGTTAACCTTCATTCATAGCGTTCTCAAACTGAGAGAACGTAATCAAAGGCTTGTTTACCCATAGCTGTTAAAGGTGCTGTAACACCAAAAAGTCAGCAAAAGAGCCGACACGAGCTGCATTAGAAGCAAAACCTGCTATTGATTTATTTGCTTTACCAAGACTTGTTTCTAAACCTTTGATATTAGCAGCTACAATTATCGAAATAGTTTTTACTCCACCCATTTTATAACTTGATTTTTTTAGGCTCTTCTATTTTGTACTTTTCAAGAACCTTTTTAATATGCTCTTTACTAGCAACATCTCGTTTGATTTTATTTTTTTTATCCCAAGGGAAAGGCATTAATTCTTTTGGTTTTAGTCGGTGTTTTGAGTGGGGTACTATACAACTATGTACAATCATTCTAGTTTGTTCCCATTGATTTTGAGAAAGCTGTTCGTTGTACTTTCTAAATCCTCTTATCTTATTGTCTAAGGAACGTGGGGTTAAATCATATAATTCTTCATCACTTAACCCCAACATTCCCAATCCAATTTCTTCTAACTTATCCCAATCTACTTCACCTGTATCTTCATCAATAATATCCTCTCCCTCTTCTACTTTCCCTTTTTCTGAGGTTGGTCTAATTGAAACGCTTCAAAGATTTCATTTATTTTTCCGAACTCTTCATTGTCTATCCATTGTTCAATATCTCGAACCTTGTACTTAAATTCTTCTCCGTTCTTCTTAGCACCATATTTTAGACCATAGTAAGCGATAATACCAATGTGGTCTATCTCTGAACCTAGTTGATCCATTTGGTTTAACTTTAAATTACAATCGTTACAGATGTCTTTTAAAGCTAAATAACTAAATCTAATTGGTCGTTTCTGACCACCTAATTCTACCTTTTTCATTTTTTGTTACCTTTTTAATTTAAATTGATTTATAAAACTTTCTTTAGTGATATTGAACTTAGCCAAATTGTTGTTGCACCTACAGATGTTAGAACAAAATTAGCGTGATAAGCTTTAAATTCAATAGTATAAGTTTGTCCTGCTGTAGATGGTATATCTATTGTTGTAGGTGTGCCACCTAATTGAAAAATTCCTAACCCACCTTGTGAATTAGTATGCACAGTATAAGTCAATGAATAATAATCGCCTACAATTAATAAAGCTGATTTATTAATATTTGTTGTGTTTGATGTTGTAATAAGTTTGGCATAACCATTTTCTATTACACTAGATGTACCTGCTTGATTATAAATAGTCCACCAATTAGTTCCATTATCAAAACTTGTATCACCAATTAACTCAGGTCCAAGTCCATTTGGATATATATTATCAGTTCCAGTAAATGTAGCTGAACAAACATAATTATCCTCTACACCTGCATCAAAATTTATACTAGATACAAGTGCGTTACCTTGCCAATGTGTAATATCGGTTGGGTCTTGATAATTAGTAGCACCATCTCTAAACTCTATTTGCCAAGATGAGGTAAATATAGAATCATTTGTTGCTGTTGCACTTGCTGATGGGTATAAATAAAAATTAAAAGTTTCCACAGGACCAGCATCAATCGCTTCTGTACTTACATATCCTTGTATTCTAGTCCAACTTGAAGTGCTTAACCCTGTTATACTCACAGTACTATTAGTAGGTGCTGTAGTTGATAGCGTACCATCTCCCTCAAGAATTGACCAAGTTAATGAACCTGCAGGAAATGTTGTTGGCGTTCCACCAACCAATCTAAATATTTGAAATTTACATTCTGTCTTAGCTCCTGTTCCTGTAGTCCCTTTTACATAAAAAGACCAAGTTATTTTTTTATTAGCTAATTGCCCTGCATTTGCTGCGTATTGTAATCTTGCTGCTGTTTGACCTGAACCTGTAATAATTTTTGAAGCAGTAAAACCTCCAAATGGGTCAGCTTGTGAATTATCTTGAGATGCAGTTCCGTTGGCTGTAAAATTATCAACTCCAATTTGAACAAGGTTAGTGCGAATAATGTTTCTAATTCTATCCGAAAAACTTAAATTAACTGTATTTCCTGTTTTTAACTTATCGAAAAAATCAGAACCATCTAAGGGTGTGTCAGGATTTATTGATTGTAATGAATCAGTAGACATTTCAAAAGATTTTAAACCAGGTTGAGATTCAGACCATCCGTTTGAATCCTTATTGGTTACATCTCTTAAATCTCTATTTACACTAAGTGAAGCTGATGTACTAAAAGCTACAGGGTCAAATATTGCAGATGATCCAGGTGTTAATACTTCTATAATAATAGCATCCTCGTTAATAGTACCTGTTCCACTTACAATTTGTAATGTTGGCACTATACCATTTGCACCATTAGTAAAGTCTCTGTAAGTATAATCACCTGAAACAACATTTGCTGCACTTTGTGTATAATTATTATCTGTTACTAATGCTATTGATAATTGAGATATTAAACTTGATGCTGTATTATTGGCATTATTAGTAGTAACATCATCTTTTACAAATCCTGAGCCATTAGTAATGTTATTTATTTTAACATTACCTTGTGTTGCTCCATCAGGAATTTCTAAAGGACCTATAGTTTTCACATAAATCCTAGTAACTTGTTTAGCAGGAGCTGTTGTCTTAGCATAAACCAATAAATCCGAAGCGTTTTTTATTGCCATAATTTTTGGATTTAAAGTTAATATTAAGCTACTGTTAATTCGTCTGTTCCTGTTAAAGTAAGTGAATAAGTTGCATTTTCTTCTACTCCTGCATCAATAGATATTGAAGATATTAATGCTTTACCTGAATATACACCTTGACCTGCTACACCAAAAGATACTGCTACCATAGGAGTTGCACTAATCATTTCTGTAATTAAGTCTTTTATATCATTTGTTCCTGCGAAATCAGCAAAACCATCTCCTGATATTTCCCAAGATTTTAGACCAGGTAAGTTATCTTGCCAACCTTCACTTGCTTTTGTTGTTGAATCTCTTAAATCTCTTGTAATTGCAAGAGAAGCACTTGTACAATGTAGTAATACATCTGAAGCTGCTTGAGTATCATCTGTATTTATCTTTACTACTACATCAGTTGCGTTTAAAATTGCCATTTTATTTAATTTTTAATTATTAGACAGTTAAAATTTACGTTTTTGTAGAATTTCTCAGAAGTCTTAAAATAGTCATCGTCTAAATCAAGAAATCTGAATTTCGCTGTGTAGCTTACACTATCTTCAGTATAAGTCACCTCGTACAAGTCTAAGGCTTCTACGGCTGCCTTGGCTTGATTATATGTTGTGTTATAGGTGTCTGCAAAACAAGCGATGCGAATTGATACATCACAAGAGTTAAGAGAACTACCTTTAGATAAAAAGTTAGACACATTAGTTATTTCAAATGTAGAACAAGGATAAGACACGCCTTGTGGTATAATAACTGGAAAAACCTTGTTATTACCATTAGCTGTCGTAAAAGCTGCTGTAGCTTGTAACCTTGTAATTATTTTCTTACCTATAACTGCAAACATATCTTATCTAAAACCTGCTTGTTTAATCATTTTATCTACTAACTTATCTAAGTCTTTCTCAGCTTGAAGATAAATCTGAGATTCCATCTTTCTAGCTGTTGCCTGAAAAACATCAGGTCTAGGGTTTTGTATTGCGTTACCTTTAATTTGCATCGCAGGTAAGTTTCTACTATCTTTCCCTTTAATTTTTATAGGTGTGGTTTTACGAACAACTGGACCAACAAATAAACCTGGTTCTCTCGATTGACGAGCTGTAATTACACCAATAGTTTTCCAAGTTGGTGTTCTACCACTTTTTCTTTTATAATCAGAGTTACTATTAAACTCTCTTTGATAAGCCTTTTGAATACCTCTAGCTAATTTATTAGCAGCAGGTCTCAACGCTTTATTTATAGCTGTACGAGATTCCCTAGATGTTTTACCTAGTTTTTTAAACTATCTTGAACATCTTGAATACCTTGAACTCGTATTACTCTATTATCAGCCATAACTATATTGGTGAAGCTGTTGGTAAATCTTGCTTTACAAAAACTTCAATAAACTCTTTTCTAGGGTCTATAACGAAACCTAATATCTCGTATATATCACTAGATTCTACTTCCTCAATAATCCAATTAGCTTTTATACCTTTTGTCTCAGTTGAGTATCTTATAGTATAAACAAACCTACCATAAGATTGTAATTCATCTCCTTCAAACTTTTCTTCGATGTCTCTAAGGGTCTTAACATTCTTATTTGCCCAAACTGTAGCTTGAACAGAATAACTGCTTGAAATCCCTCCAAAAGCATCTTGGCTTGAAGATATTGACTTTAACTTAATTCGTTGGTTAAAATCACCTGCCTTTATTTTTGCAATAAAAGCCATATACTATAAATAACATTTATAAGGTTGTAGTAATATCTCAGAAGCCATTGGAAAAAGCTCTCTTGCGATCCTCTCTGAAATAATACATATCACTTGCAATTAATTTAATAGCTTGTTTGATAGCATCAGGCACATCACTTGCTGCCGTTCCCATACCTGTAGTAAAACGAAATAAATAATTTCCTTTTGTGCTTTGAGAAAATTCTACAGCACTTGTTGGTATTTCTTCTACAACTACATAACAAGGGTTTGCATATCTATCAATATAATAATCAGATAATGTTACTTGTGTAGACGCATCTGTTAAAGCATCTAAACTTCTATAAAACAAACCATCATCGTCTGTTGCTGAATGGCTAAGGTCAATAGTAACATCAGGAAAATATAAACTAAATTTAGAAGGTAAATCTTTTAAAAATCTTACTTCATACCTAGCGTTTATAAAATGTCTGTTACAATAGTGTTCAGCCATTTGAGTCGCAGCACTTATATATGTAGCCAACAAAGTATCTTCGTCAGAAGTATCAATTCTAAGTTGAGATTTTTAACTCAGCAGTTGTAACAACTTGAGTAGTTGCAGCTTCTACTAGCTCTAAATTACCATATCTGTTTTGACTTGGGTTTAGATACTCGTAGTTTTCAAAGTTATATATATTGTGCAAGTAATCGTGTGGCATCTTATTGTATAAATATTATAAAAGGGAAAGGGAGTTACCCCTTTCACCTTTTTAATTAATTAGAATCCTAGTGTTCGAACTCTACTAAACATCTTGAGAACGCAGCAGGGTGAGTCAAGCCAAATGAAATGTACTTGTTAATCACCAATCTTACAGCAGCTTTGTGAGCTTGTGTAAAGTTATCTACTGTGATGTCAAGACCTCCGAAGTGTCCTACCATCAATTTAGAGAAGTCACCAAAGATAGTAACAACATCAGAGTTACTTGCATCTTTAGCACATCCATTACTAAATATAGTTTTGTAACCATTGAAGTCCATACCTTGCATCGCAGCACTTACGCTAGTAACTAAACTTGCTTTTTTCATATCAGGCATTAACGCAGGGTTAGTAACATAAGCTAAGTTTCCTGCTAGTCCTTTTGATTCAGCAACTTTTTGCTCCATAGCAAGTAAATCACCTAAAACAGAACCTGCTGCGAAAGCAGTAGTAGCTACGTTATTTACACCTGTAACATTAAATAAAGCAGTATCTGCTCCTGTTACGTTAGTTTCAGCAAACATAGCAGAGTTTACTGCATCTGCAACTGAACGACCTAAATCACGAATAATTGCTTGTTCAGCACCTGAACCAGTTTGAACGATAAGTTGCTTAGATAAATCTACATATCCTGAGATTCTTTTTGGAGAAAGAGTCAAAGAAGAGAATTGCGCACCTACGTCACCACCATCTGCATTTTCAGCAGTAGCGTATGCAGCGTTGTTAGCACCTACAACTGGAATTTCTGTGTTAGCAGATAAACCATTTAATACAGTTGCACCTACTTGCTCATAAACAGCGTTTTCACGAAGTCCATCTTGGAAAGCACCTAAAGTAGTTGGAGCAATAGAAGAGTTAGCTTCATCTACAATAGCACGAGATTCCAACATAGAAGCAGGAATACCAATACCTAAGATAGCACTACCTGAAGAACGAGCTTCACTTACTGCTTGTTCGTGTGCTTCTTTTTCAATACCATCCATATTTCCATTTAAGTAACCTTCAACTGCTTTAAATACAGAGTAGTTTCTTGCTTCTTTAGGAACGATGTTTTTGTTAGTTTCAAAAGAAACTGGAGTTGAAGCTATTTCAGCGTTTAATTTTTCTTGACGTTCAACTAACTCAATGTCTTTAGCTAGTTTGTCAATGTTTTCCATCATACCATCGTATGAAGTTTGCTCGTCAGCAGTAAAGTCACGAGTCTCGTCTTTTGCCAAGTTTAATAAAGCATCAGCTTTTCCGATAAGCTCTGCTCTCTCTTGACGAATTTCAATCGAATTTTTCATATTCGTTTTTTTAATTTTAATTCGTTACTTAATAAATTTAACTTTGAATCATCAAATGATTCCTCAACCTTTTGCTCCACTTCTTCAACTTGAGGGGTTTCTTCTATAGCAGCTTCCGTTTCAAAAGCTTCTTTAGAACGAAGTGCAACGTCAGTATTAGCGTAAGCACCAACACCAACTATAGAAACATCAACAAGACGACCTAATTTTTTTAATTTCTCTTCTTGTTATATCTCCGTCTTTACTCCAATCATCTTCTTCTACTGTAAAAGCAAATGAAGATTCATAAAGTAAACCTCGTTTCATTAATTCTGCTACATCATTACCTGTTGTTGTATTAGGTAAAGTAGCATCGTATCGTAATCCTCTTTTATCTACAGATAGTTTTAAAGTACCACCCATATTTCTATCCAATATTAAGTTTGGATCGTGATTAAAAGTTAAAATTACATTATCGTCTAAACGACCTTCAAAAGCATCAGGAGATATAGTTTCTCTAAAACCTAAATCTCTACTATCTGTGTCGAATAAAGCAGCATACCCACTAACTCTTTTCTCATCTTTTTCTTCGTCTTTTTGTGACTTTATATTCTGCTCTATATAATCTAATTTCCTTGTTTTCCATAATATAGCTTTTTTCCTCTTTCATACTTTTCTTTACAGGGTGATTGCTTGGTAGCAAATCAGTGTCGTGTTTACCTGAACGAAACTTTCCTTTTTCCATAGCGTATAAGAAAGAGTTTACTCTTGCATAAGCCCATTGTTCAGGTGACTTTACACTAGGTCTTACAGAACTTGGATTTGTTTTGTAAGCACCGATACCTCTATTAAATACTTTACCTAACTTAGCAGGTGTTACTTTACCATTCCAAGATAGATTCATTTTACTTATCTTCTCGTTGTGGTCATCTGCTTTTTCTGTAAACCTTTTTTTTACAGCTCCAGTTAAGGCTCTTTCTTCTTCTCTAGCTATCTCTTTAACCTTTTTCTTTGACCAACTAAATCCTGCGTTTCCACCCCATAATGCCCAAGCTATTCTCCAAGCCGTTGGACCAGAATCACTTTCTTTTGCAGAATAATGTTCAGCTTTATTATTTTCGTGTCGGCTAAAAAAACTAAACATTCTTTTTATACTTGAGATACTTAAATTACCATTAATTATATCTCTAGCACGAGAAACTCCTGTTTGAGTTCCACCTCTACCATATTTTTTTCTCCACTCTAAACCTTTACGAGCTTCTTCTCTCATTCCCTCAGTAGGGGTAGTATTTATATCTTTTAATGCCACTTAGTAAATTGCTACTATATCTCTTGCAGTAGTGCTAGTTCTATAAACTCTATCTACATATATACCTTTTAAGAAAGTTCCTGAAGGTACATTTTTTAGTATAACTGTTGAACCACCTGATAAATCAACCTTAACGTGACCACCAGTTCCAATATATAATTCAGCTCTTTCTGAATCTAAATTTGAACTATCATTTGTTGTTATTGTAGCACCTAAATAACCTTTAGCTGCAATTCTTTTTCTTGTTCTTTTTCTTCTGAGCTTAGTGCCATTTTATTCTATATCTTTTCTTGTTGTTGCTTCGCCTAACTATCTAAAGGCATCATATTACTTTGCATATAAACATTTTCACTTGCTCCACCCATAGAGTTCATATCTTCAAAAGTTCTAACCTCATCAGGTGAAATAACACCAATGTTTACAAGTGTTCTATAATAGTCTGCTCTTGATTTAGAATCACCTCTTAAAAGAGCAGTTAAGTTGAATTTAAAATATTGTGAACCTTTCTTATTGAAAGGAATTAACTTTTTGATTAAGTGCCATCTCAATACGCTTAATCCAAGGTG
>FUIF01013547.1_pt1 | contig 11258 bp, 17 predicted proteins | sample 1003461 | NCBI WGS metagenome assembly FUIF01 (sample SAMEA80401918, study PRJEB19352) | marine metagenome
TAAGAAATAATAGGTAAAAAGAAAAACTAGGCAAAAGGTTGTAAAAAAGAAAAAAAAAGAATAAAAAAGAAAATCAATGAAAAGGGGAGTACTGATGACAGACAATAAAGATGTAACGGTACACGTCACAGGCGTCTCCATGTCGGGAGGCGTTAAGAATGACAATAAGCGATCTGCTCCAGCAGATCAGAAACAATCTGGAAAAGAGACGGCTTGAAATAGCTGACAGTATGCTTCGGGGTCGAATGTCTGACTTTGAAGCATATCACAAAAACGTGGGTATTGCAGAGGGGCTAGAACAAGCATCTGACGTAATACATGACACGATCAAAAGCATAAAACAAAGAGGATGAATAACCATGTCTCATCAACATGACCGTATATACACAGATGAAGAAACCAGTGCGACCATTGGTTCCCATCAAATCCCAATTCCCATGAATTGGAAGGTCTTGGTTCAGCCAAATACAGGTAAAAATGAAGACCGCAGGCGGCATTCTGCTGCCAGACACCTCAAAGGACAACGAGGAATACCTGACCGCCCACGGCACCGTCTGTGCAATGGGTGACTTAGCGTATCGTGACCGCGACACAGGAGAACGCTGGAAGTCTGGCGTATTGCCACAAATCGGTGATCGCGTGACCTACGGTAAATACGCTGGTCAGAAAATCGTTGTGAAGGGCGTAAAGTTTTTATTGCTTAATGACGATGAGCTAACGTCCATTTTACCAGACGGCGTCGAAGTCGCCGCATATTTGGGGTAGAGCCATGTCGGAACAAGAGAAAATTCTTGAAGAAATCGAGGCCGAAATCCAAGCGGCCAAGGAAGGCAAGGAAGATGATTTTGAAATAGAAATCACCGACGAGCCGAAGCCAAAGCCTGAGAAGCCACAGGAAGACCCTGTGGAGGCCGCTGATGATCAGGAGCCAGACTATGGGCCAAAGGTGCAGAAGCGCATCAGCAAGCTCGTAGCGCAGCGCAGAGAGGCTGAAATACAAGCGCGGCAAATACAAGAGCATAACGCGCAACTGCAAAAGCGGCTAGAGCGTCTGGAGCAGGGATCGCAGCAAAACGCTGAACAGGAATTTAATTCCCGATACCAGCAAACAAAGCAGGCGCTGCACAAGGCGGTTGAAGAGGGCGACACAGAGGCCCAAGTCAATTTCCAAGAGCAAATGGCAGACATGAGAGCGGCCATGCGCGTGGCACAGGCCACCGATCAGTATCGGCGGCAGGATATGCAGCGTCAGCAGCAACGCCAACAACAGCAGCCACAGCGTCAGCAACAGGCGCAAGGCAATCAGCCACCTGAGAAAGCTATGGGTTGGTGGCAGCAAAATAACTGGTTTAATGCCACAGGTTTTGAACGAGAAACAGCCGCTGCACGGGCCATAGATGTGCAATTAGATTTGGAAGGGTTCGACAAGAATAGCGACGAATATTACGCGCAACTTAACGGACGTTTACAAAAAGTATTTCCTGAGTTAAAGTCAGGGCCAAGTCCGAAGCAAAGACCAAAAGGTAGGTCTCCAGTCGCCCCCACTACGGGCGGGTCTTCAGCTTACAAGGGCAATCGTGTGCGTATGACGCAAGAGCAGCTTAGAATGGCTAGGGAACTTGGTATAAACGATGAACGTGGTCTCAAGAAGTATGAAGCCGAAATTCGCCGTCAACAGAGGGAACAATAGTCATGCCTGAAAAAAGAAATGTTCGTGCAGAACAATCACGATCTTCCACCCGCGACGAGCAATCTCGCACAGAAGCGGCGTGGAAACCACCAGCACTGTTGGACGCACCAGAAGCCCGTCCCGGCTATGTCCAACGCTGGGTCGCAACCTCGATTCAAGGGAAAGACACCCCCGACAACGTGTATAAAAGAATGCGCGAAGGTTGGGAGCCACGCTCTGCTGACACTGTGAAAGAAAAGTTGTTTCCGACTATCAATCATGGGCAGTGGACAGGATCAATTGGGATTGAAGGAATGTTGCTTTGCGAAATGCCAAAGGAACGTCATGCCGCGCAAAAACGGTATTACGAAGGCAAAAACGAAGAGCAAAATGAAGCAGTCTCAGGAGAGCTTGATGCGTTTGGACGGCGTAGTGGGCAGACGTTCTATCAAGAACGTAAGTCCGAAGTAAGTCGCGGCAGAACACTTTCTGCCATGAGCGATTAACCTTAACGCTATAGGAGCGAAAAATGGCAAATGTAGACGCCGCATTCGGGTTTGTACCCGTCCGTCACATGAGCGGTAATGCACCTCGCACCAATAAATATACCATTACGTCTGGTTTGGCTGAGAACATCTTTTCGGGTGATCTCTGCATTCTGACAGCAGATGGGGTTATCACACCTCACACTGCGACAGAAACCAACAATATCGGTGTATTTGACGGTGTGTCGTACACTGCCTCTGATGGTTCATATGTATACAGTGAGTATTGGCCGTCAGGAACAACAGCTACAGATATATGTGCATATGTTTATGACGATCCATATATCGTGTATAAAGTCCAGTCTGATGGAGCGCCTGCACAGACAAATATCGGCAACTGCGCCGATGTTGTTGCTGGAACAGGTTCCACAATAACTGGAAGGTCAGCGTTTGAGTTGAACTCAACAATGGGTACTGGCACAGCAAGTGCCAAAATCATCGCATTGTATGATTCACCAGATAATGCTTTCGGCACAAACGCAGTGGTTGAGGTGCTTGTAAACGAGCATATTCTCAAAGCCACCGCTGGTATATAAGGAGGGCATGAACAATGGCAATGAATAGAGCGAGTTTTGCAAAAACTCTAGAGCCGGGTCTGAACACTCTCTTTGGACTTGAGTACGACAGCTATCCCGCTGAATACGAGGCCGTCTTTGAATCGAATAGCTCTCAAAAGGCTTACGAGGAAGACGTGCTTTTATCCGGGTTCGGCCAAGCGCCAACAAAAACTGAGGGTGGAGCGGTCTCTTATGACAGTGCAAGCCAACAGTGGACTGCGCGTTACCAGCACGAAACCATCGCCTTGGCGTTCTCAATCACTGAGGAAGCTGAAGAAGATGGTCAGTATGGTTCGCTGGCTTCGCGCTACACAAAGGCGCTGGCACGTTCAATGGCATCGACCAAAGAGATCAAGGCCGCTAACGTCTTGAATAACGCTCAAGCCGCTGGATTTACTGGTGGTGACGGTCAAACCATGTTGAGTGCATCGCACCCAACACAGAACGGCAACCAGTCCAACGTGCTTGCCACGGCGGCTGATCTGTCCGAAACATCTCTTGAGTCGATCCTGATTAACATCAGCGACATGAAAGATGATCGTGGCCTTCGCATTGCGGCACAAGGTATGCAATTGGTTATTCCAACTGCTTATCAGTTCACCGCAGAGCGTCTTGCTGGAATCAGCATTGCGTCCAAGCACTGCCGATAACGACATCAACGCGATTAAGGCTGGTGGTTATCTGCCACGGGGCTATCACATCATGCGCCGTCTGACCGATCCAGATGCGTTCTTTATTACCACTGATGTTCCAGATGGTCTGAAGCACTTCACCCGTTCAGCGATGAAAAAGGGTATGGAAGGCGACTTTGAGACTGGCAACGTGCGGTATAAAGTTCGTGAGCGTTACAGCTTCGGTTTTACCGACTGGCGCGGCATCTTCGGAACCGAAGGCGCAGCATAAACAACCCACTCTCCTCTTCCTTGTTGGGTCAAACTGGGGCGGTCTTCGGATCGCCCTTTCTTTTTGTTTAGACCTGTTGTATTGTGCCGACATCCCTGACAGGTGCGCTCTGCGCCTGACTTAACCCACGACAGGAGATCGACATGGGTACTACAACTTTCTCAGGCCCGATTAAATCAGGCACAATTAAAGAAACCAGCGGAACAACTGTTGGTTCTAACATGAAAAACACAGGCTTTGTTGTCCTTTCGCAAACCGCTGCGATTGATCAAGCAGCAACAACAACCACCACAGATATTATTATCCCCCCAAACAGTCAGCTTATCTCAATTGATGTGACTGTAACCACAGCGTGGAGCGGTGGAGCCACAACTCTTGGCCTTGGCGGCGTTGGTGCGGCAACCTCTCTAACTGCTGCTGGAGCCATCCAAGGCAACGCAGTGGGCATCGTGGCGGCAAGTCCCGGTACTGACGCAACGCGCACGTCAAAGTGGCTAAACACAGGCACAGGCGATCATAGGCTGATCGTGACCACAGCAAACACTGGGAATGGTGTTGGCGCAGTCACCGTTGTCTATGCACAAAGCAACAACGTAACATAATTTATTGGTGGGGTTTCGGCCCCACCAGCAATTTATAGGAGGGTCAAAGTGGCTAATATTACAAGCATAAAAACGCTTTCTGAAAATACCAGCGAAGTAGTCATGGCATTCCAATTGCAATATGTTGATACTGGCGATGAAGATGCCGTTAAAAAAGTTGATGTCTCAACTTTGACAAAAAGCGCAAACGGTGCGTCCTGCAATTCGGTAAGTCTCTTGGAATGCTGGTGGATAATCCAAGGCATGACAGTCATGGTGGAAGCAGACGCAGGCACAGATGTCATTATGATGCATATGGCGGCTGATGATATTGGATACCAAGACTTCAGCAAGTTTGGTGGATTGCCATCAACGGTAGAATATGGAAGCACAACTGGTGATGTCCTATTTACAACAACTGGCCTTGGGGCCGCTGGCGATACATATAATATCGTCATGCGGATGAAAAAACATTACGCATAGGATTGCTTCATGGCACTATCAGGCACAGTAGCGTTTCGCCCAGATGTTGAAGAAATCATCGCAGAGGCATTTGAGCGGTGTGGGATCGATCCGCAAACCCAAACAGGTTACAAGGCTGTGTCTGCACGGCGCAGCCTAAACCTGTTGTTTAGTGAATGGGCCAACAGAGGCATCAATTACTGGGCAGTAGAGCAAAGAACCCTGACGCTGGTAAAAGACCAGACAACGCCGTACACGCTTCCTGCTGGCACTATCGACATTATGGACGCCGTCATTAGAGATAGCGCAGGCACAGACACGTCTGACCAAATCATCAATCGTGTGTCCATTGCGGATTATAACCAACTGCCAAACAAAACATCTTCGGGAAAGCCATCACAGTATATGCTGGACAAGCAATATACGCCGTTGATTTACATCTGGCAAATACCAGACGTGACCACATACAGCTTGAATTATTGGTCAGTAAACCAGCTAGATGACATCACAGCCAGCAATCAAGACGCTGACGTACCGTACCGTTGGAGCGACTGCATATGCGCGGGTCTTGCAAGCAAGCTGGCGCTGAAAAATGCTCCAGACAGGTTTCAAGTGTTAAACGAAATCTACGAAAGGGCATTCACGTTTGCGGCAGCGTCAGATAACGATGGCGTAAGTTTGAGGGTTCAGCCAACTGCGCTGAATTTATATTAATGGCAAAATACGCACGGGGCAAAAAATCTCAAGCGATAAGCGATAGAAGTGGCCTGCGGGTTCCCTATACGCAATTAAAAACGACTTGGGACGGCCTGCGCGTATCACCAGAAGATTGGGAGCCAAAAAACCCACAGTTAACGCCTGCTAAAAATGTTGTTGATGCCACGGCCCTGTTCAACCCACGGCCAGACAATGACCCCGAAAATGTCGAAGTATTCATAGGTTATAATTACGATATATTTGCTGATCGCAGATTAACAACTAATGTTGGGATTGCTGGAACAGCGTTTACGGGGCAAATATCCAACTTTGAAGTAATCAACACATCCCAGACTGGCGTTGGTGGCACAGCAGCGGCTGGCAGCACGTCACTGTTCATTACGACAGACTTTAGCGCGACAGGCGTGGGTGGGTCTGGCGAAGTTGCTACGGTCAGCGCGTCTTACCTAGAATATGCGATAACTGTCGGAGCTATAGCCGCTGGCAACAGATATTATGTTGATGGCGTTCTCCAACAACAGCTTTATTTGCAAGAGGGACAAACGTATCGCTTTGACCAATCTGCGTCTTCCAACAATGGTCACCCATTAAGGTTCTCAACCACAGCAAATGGGACACATGCTGGGGAAGTGAATATACAACAGGGGTGACAACCTCTGGAACAGCGGGAAATGCTGGGGCTTATACTGAAATAACTGTGGCGGCTGGTGCGCCAACACTTTACTATTATTGCACCAATCACAATCTAATGGGTGGAACATCTTACACCCCAGCATCAGGGACTGTTTCTCTTGCGATAACTGTTCAATCTACAGCCGCTGGCAACAGATATTACATAGATGCTGGAGGCCCAGCGCCAACTATAAGCCTGACAGAAGGCAGCACATATCGCTTCGATCAAAGTGCGTCCTCCAACAATGGGCATCCGTTGCGATTTAGCACAACAGCAAATGGGACGCATGGTGGAGGCAGCGAGTACACAACAGGTGTGACAACCTCTGGAACGCCGGGACAGGCCAATGCTTACACCCAGATAGTTGTGGCTGACAACGCACCAACACTTTATTACTACTGCACTAACCATAACTTAATGGGTGGTCAGCTTAATACTCCAGCATTGACAAGTTCGGGTGGCACTGTCCCAATAGAGCTTGATGAGATCGCAACTGGTGTTGGTGGCTCTGGCAGCGCAGGCACAGGCGTCATTGAAGGGTTGCCGACAGTCACAGGTGTTGGTGGTACAGCATCTGTTGGCAATGTTGTTTCTGTGGAGGCATTCGGTTGGGGAATAGGCGAGTGGGGCCAAGGCGGCTGGGGTGATCTTAATGGAAGCCCACACACTGCTGGTCTGGGCGGCATTGGTGGCGTTGGAATTGAAGGCATTTCTGCGGATGCAATAATCACTGAAACTGGCGTTGGTGGATCGGGTGCCGTGGCAATTGAAGGCATCCAAGCCGATGCAATATTTGATGAAGATGGGGTCGGTGGTGCTGGGGCCGTTGGGTCTGAGGCCGTTGCAATTGACTCAAACCTCACAGTAAGTGGACTTGGCGGCACTGGGGCCACTGGATCAGAGGCAGTGCGTCTTATAACAACATGGGGCGAGGCTGGATATGGAACGGGTCAATGGAATTGAGGATGAATAAATGAGTTACACAACACTCAAAGCCCAAATCCAAGATTTTTTGGAAGATGACTCAACAGAGTTTGTCGCATCAATCGACACGATAATAGCGCAGGCTGAAGAAATGGTATTTCAGCGACTGCCAAATTTGCCATGCTTTCGCCAAACGTCTGCTGCGGCTAATCTTGTGCAAGGCACGGCGTCATACACAATTCCCACGGCGAGAATGATCCGACAGGTATCAATTACCGACACAAATGTTGTGACGTATCTCGACCACAGGGTGGATTCTTACATCCGCGACTATTGGCCCAATGCGGCGACACAAGGCACCCCACGCATGTACAGCACAAATAGCGCAGGAACGGCTGGCACGGTCATTACACTGGCTCCCACGCCCTCTGCGGCCTTGGCCTACAGCGTGGACTTTATCGCGCCTGAGACGGGGCTGAGTAACGGTAATCCCAATACTTGGATCGACACTAACGCTTCTACAGTTTTATTGGCTGCGGCTCTGTACGAGGCTTCTGCGTTTTTAAAAGCGCCAGAGACTTTATCTTTGTATAAAACCCAGTTTGACGAAGCTGTCCAACTTACTGTACAAGAGATGCAACGCGACTACGCAGCAGAATACAACGGAGGCATATAATATGGCTATCACACAGGCGATGAGTACGCTGTTTAAAAAAGACGTGCTTCTGGGTGACCACCACCTAGACACTGACGTAATAATGATTGCGTTGTACACAAGCAGCGCGACACTTAATGCAACAACGGATGGTTACATCACTTCTGGTCAGGTTACCAACGGCAATGGCTACACCACTGGCGGCGTTGTGCTGGCAAACAAGGCAGTAACAGAAGACACCAACAGTGCCAGCACAACTGCTGGAAGTGGCATTTTTGATGCGGATGATCCACAGTGGACAAGCGCAACATTCACTGCTCGTGGTGCTTTGATCTACAACAAAACGCTGGGCGATGCATCTTCAAACGCAAGAGGAGCAATAGCTATTCTTGATTTTGGCGGTGATTTTTCTGTATCTGGTGGCACTTTCCGCATCGTGTTTCCTGCTCCTGATCGAAACACCGCAATTGTAAGGATCGATTGATATGGCTTCATCTTATGATAATGACTTACGCCTCAATGAAATGGCGACTGGAGATCAGTCCGGGGCATGGGGTACGGTTACAAATCTGAACTTGGAAATGATTGCGGATGCCTTTGGTTACGCCACAGAGTTGATTACCACAAACGCTGACACCCACGAAACGGTTATAGCTGACGGCGCGGCAGACGCTGGTAGAGCAATGGTGCTGAAGTACACAGGGGCGCTCGACAGCGCGTGTACAATCACAATATCTGGTGGCGATGCTTCGACATTCACAGTGTCCAAGCTCTGGTACATTCACAACGCCACCAGCGGATCGCAGAACATTATTATAACTAGCGGCTCTGGAGCAAACATCACGATTGCCAACGGCCAGACAAAGTGCGTCTATACCGATGGTGCTGGCGCTGGTGGCGCGGTCATTGATACCTTCGCGGCCCTGTCTGTTGTTGATTTGTTTGTTGATGATGATCTGACGGTTGTTGGAGATATTGACCTTGAGGGCAGCATCGACGTTAACGGCACAACAAACCTTGATGCCGTGGATATTGACGGTGCTGTTCAAATTGATGCAACAGTAAATGTTGGAGTTGATGACACTGGTTATGACGTTAAGTTTTTTGGAGATACTGCCAGTGCATACATGCAGTGGGATGCAAGTGCAGACGATTTAATCCTTGGTGGCGCGGCTGGATTGGTAGTGCCTCAAGATAAATTAACTATCGCGTCCACCGCTGTCACAAGCACTGCGGCTGAATTAAACCAACTAGATGCCATTACTCGCGGCAGTATTCTGTACGGCAATGCTTCTGGTGAGACAGCTAGGTTAGCTGCTGGTGGCGCTGATACTGTTCTGACTTCGGATGGAACAGATTTAAGTTGGGCTGCTGCTGGTGGCACTTTTATGGGAAGTGTTGTTAATGTAACCAGCAGTGGTGAAACCATCCTAACTGCTGCTCAATCAGGTTCTTTGGTTGTAATTTCAAATGCAGCAGCGTCGATAAAATTGCCTACGTCGGCGGCAGGAGTGTTTTTTGGACTTAGGAATACTACAGAAACATCTGTTCCAATAAGAGGCCAAACAAGCGGGGTATTTATAAATTCTCTTTTAGCACCTGTTGGTATAGCGGAAACAAATGGTTTTGCTATTATTGTAGGGATTGACAGCACTCATTGGGCTGCTGATTATGAAGTTTCAACTTCAAACGTAATAACTAAATTTGTAAATACCACTAATTCACAGACTTATTCTGTCCCCTTAACTATAGATAGCACTACTACGGCGATATATATTGCTATTATGTCTGGTTGTGCCGAAGTAGGGTATGGTGGCACAGGCTCGCCACCCACATACACCAATCCGGGGCAACCGGGATCAGGTTTTGGAGAAACCTTAATAACATCTAATTTGCCAACAACATTGACTGTGGCTGGTGCCTATGCCGTAGCTAGTGCTGCCTCCACTGGATATGGGACTGCGGGGCGCATGACCGTCACTAATAGTGGTGGGACTACAGTAAACATTGTTGCCCAACCCGCTTATGGAGCCACAAACTACCAATATACTGCTAATAGTGCGCAGTTTATTGGAGGAACAGTAACGGGGGCTACATTTAACGCTGCGGGTGGTCAGGGGAGATCATACATTGGGGGAACATCCAACCCTTACTACAACAACAGTAATGGTAGATATCCAGGAGGTGGCGGGTCAGGATCAACTGCGGGTGTTGGTGGTAGACCAGCAAACGTAGACGCCACCGCTGGCACACTAAAAGATGATAATGGCGGTGCATGGTCACCTCAGTATACTGGACAAAACGGGAGACACGGTGGCGGCACTGGCGGCAATGATGGAACTGCAACTGCGGGGGGTGCGGCTGGTTCTAAGGATGCAAACTCTATTACTATAACGCCTTATCTTGGAAAAGAGTTTTATATTCCTCCCGGTCATGTAAATTCAAAACCAACATCTGAGGGTTACGATAGTGGAACTTTCTTTGGCGTTTCGTCAGGCTATGGTGGGACAGGTGCATCTTTTGGACGAGCGCCATCAGACCTAATTAATATTCAAGGCGCAGGAAATAGACCACTGTTTGATAATCAAACTGGTGGAAGAGGGGGCCGTGCGTTCTACACGGCAGGTCGTCTTAACCCGCAATGCACAATAATTCAGTTTAAAGGATAGAAATATGTCTACTGAACACGCATATGATACCGTTGTATTGGATTTGTATTCCAGTGATTTGCCTATGACTAATGACAGGGTGATGGCAGTAACGAAACAACTGCTTGAAGCAACAGATTGGATGGGTCTTTCAGACACCCCCACCATGTCAACCGCTTGGGCAACGTATCGTGCAACTTTAAGAAATCTTGAAAATTCTGCAAATTGGCCCTCTGTACTTCTTAGCGAGTGGCCTCAAAAGGTGGTTGAATGAAACTTATCCCCCCAGACTGACAACTATATAGGTGTCATGTACTTCATGCTTAAAGGGCAATGGACAATGGAACATTGCCTTAGACCAAAACCCAAACGAGCCATACAATCGCGAACAGAACAGCCAGCTCTGCGATCAAACTCCCCACACCCAAGGGTATGAGTGTTAAGATCTTGAACGCAATGGAGATATACAAAATGCAAAAAAGAAAAAGACAATGAAGGGAGGCAATCAGGCGACGTCTTCTCTCTCGTCTTGCACCATGTGAAAGCATATTTCTTCAACAGCGAACCAAGCCAAAAGGTTCTTTAGTTGATACATAGAGTTGACAAGACCTCCGTTTAATGAAGCGAGGAACTCCAGTACACTTTGCCCGTGTTCCTCCGCTGATTTCCAAACCATGTCCCAGATCTCGTCCTCGTGTGCATCATGAAATGCAGAAGTGTCAGAGTAATATATAAGTTCGCTTACTGTCCCGTTCACACAGCCATGCTCTACAACGTCCTTGATTTGGTCCTTGTCTAAATTTTTTTTGATCCAGTCTTTAATGTTCATTGTCATTCTCCTCTATCTCGTGGACATCAATTAAGGTCCAGCACTTTGATATTATTGCTTTTGTTTCTGCTTCGTATTCATCATCGGCTTTTACA
>FUIF01017800.1_pt1 | contig 11253 bp, 22 predicted proteins | sample 1003461 | NCBI WGS metagenome assembly FUIF01 (sample SAMEA80401918, study PRJEB19352) | marine metagenome
GCGCGGCGAAACCCCCGAGCCTAGGCCCCAGAAGGACCCATTAAGGGGGCCACCCCCTAGATACGCCCTAGGGACCGGAGGATCGCCCCTCTGAGAGCCCGTGAGAGCTCCCGGGGCAGCCTTTCGCGCACAGTCTTTGCCACATCATCATCAACTTCATCCCCCGCCGCTATCCTCGCAGGGATTGGACCCCATTGCTTCTGGATAGGCAGGGAGGCCTTACCTCTACGCTTGAACACATGACCACCAAGACTATCAACCTTGAACGCCCCCTTGTTGGTCTGCCTTCTCCCCCACGCACTGTGGCTCACGCCCAGCTTGTTCTGCTTAGGGTTAAAGTCTTTCAGTGGGATAGACCCCCACCGCACCACCATGACATACGCCATGGACTTGAGTGATGACCTGAAGCTGGCAAAGAAACCTCGCTGCTTCAGCTTAGCCTGAGACAACCCTGCCTCATTCGCCACCGCCCTGCGCACCACAGTGGAAACCTTGGTGCCCGTCTTATTCACCGCCGTGTTAAGTGCCCGAGGAACAAACTGCTTCTCAAAGTCATTCAACCCTTTGATGATCTCATCGGTGTTAGATTTGATATTTATATTCATCTGCCAACCTCTTAAAGATTCGTTCGATCTTGGTATGCAGAGAAGGACGGTGCTCACGCATCAGTGCATAGTCTCTAGCAAACCCCACCTTGCCGTTGGCAACATTCATCGCCAACCAGTAATTAGCCTTAGTCAACGCTCGACCATTGGCAACTACTTTAAACGTTTTCCATTCAGGCGTGTGGTCTTGGCTCTTGCAAAACACCATCCACTCGATGTCCTCATCAAAGCACTGACCAACCTGTCGCCAGCCTTCCGATGACTCTGGAATCCTGCCTAAATAATTTCTAGCCATTACAGCCTCCTGTTTTTCTATTCCCTTTAGGCTTTATACATCGTAACGGAACTGGCCTGCAAGGGGAACGGAACTACGGAACCACCCCTTCTATAGAAAGGGGGTGGGTTCAGTTCCGCTCCTGCCTTACTTTTGCCGATGGGGAACTGAACGGAATAATTCCGAATAGTTCCCCTAGTTCCCCTAAGTTATCCACAGGCTATTTACGCATCATCATGGCACTGGCCTGAGTCTCATCGACCACAATCCAGCCATGCTCATGAGCCTGAATGATCTCTGCATTGAGCAGGTCAGCGATTGGTTTTCCTTGCTGGCTTGGCTTCACATAGACCTCGGCTGACGACTCTTTGATGCCTTGATTGGTCACCAGATAATTGATGAATGCAGAACGGCTGACATACGGAACATCATCCCGAGTCTCGCATTTAGAATCGAACCAGACGTTCTCAAACGTGCGGCGATGATAATCAATCCGGCTATCCTTTTTGGTCGGCTGCTCAACTGGAGTCGCCGCCTCGATGACCACCGCACTGGTGACAGGCTGACCGTCCTCATCTTTCCAACCAGGTATCTCCACGCTCTGGAGCTCAACATAGACAGGCTGAGCCAGCTCAGCATCCTTACTCTTGCGCTGAACGATCTGCATAGGCTGATCGCCTTTGCTCGGCACAATGCTGATCTCGATATCGAGCGCACCTCGCCAAGCAGAGCTACCACGCGCACGATGTTGAGCCTCATCAGATACACCAGTGTGGTGAACCAGAATGACCGAGCACTGGAATTCAAGCATCAGCTGGTTGCAGGCATCTAGCATGGTCTTAGCATCCTGAGCACTGTTCTCATCACCAAGCAGGAATCGATGCAGCGTATCGACCACAATGGCCTTCGGCTGGCGCGGGAGCCTGCGCACCTGCTCGACTACCTTCAGATAACCTGTTGGTGTGTTCAGATCGCACCCATCCTTTGAAAGCCACATAGAGAGAGCGCCAGCCTTGTTCTGGTGCTTCCACGCAGCGATACGCCCACGCAGGCCGTGGTGACCCTCACCCGCGAGATAGACCACATCCCCACCGCGTACACGGTGCCCATGCCAATCCTCTACACCAGCCGCCATACGCAGGCACCAGTCGAGCACAACGAACGTCTTACCGCCGCCAGATGGACCGTGAACCATGACCAGAGCCTGATCTTGCACCCAGCGCTTCACCAGCCATGAGATCGGTGCAGGCTGAGCCGAAAAGTCATCAGCCGGAATCAACCAGCCATCATCCTGCGGCATCAGCAGAGCTGCCAGATCGTGGCCCTCTTGCACATAGTCGTTGGCATCCCCGCGCTCTGGTGGCATCACCATGCGAGCACCGTACTTGGCGCAGGCTTGCTCAGCATAGCGCTGGCCCACCCCAGACTCATCATTGTCAGCCACGATAACGATCTCCTGACCGATGCCGTAGAGCTCGCGCATGGTGCCTGTGACAGGTACCAGATTGCTCGCTGAATATGACACGACACAAGGCCGACTGGTGACCTCATAAATTGACGCGGCAGTGGCAAAGCCCTCAGCAACATACAGAACACCGGGCTCATCCATCGTGCCAAGCATCCAAAAGTTACCGCCTGTTTTCCCGCCTGAGTGGTACAACTTACCGCCGTTCTGATCAATGTATTGCAGACTGGCGAGCTTCCCATTGGCATCGTACAGCGGCAGGACCAATCGCCCATCCCCTGTATTGCGTGCGCCATGAACACCAATCCCCTTGCGCTTGAGATACTCATGCTCAGGACTGGCGGCATGCGCCCCCGACCAGATCATCTCCACAGTGGATGCAGCCACCTCATGCTTGCGCTCAAGCTCAGCATCGCGCAGAGCCTTAGCCTCAGCCATGCGCTTTGCATTGGCCATCTCTTCGAACTGTGTCAGCTTGCGGCCAACATCAGCCCGCCAAGGGAGCTCAAGGCCAGAGCGCCAGCAACCAAAGCGGCCTGCAGGAACGCCATCACCAAAGACCAAATACCAACCCGGCTTATCGCCTTTGCCTGGTGAGCCTTTGGTGCCGGATTTGAAACGGTGCACCTTGCCATCCATGTAGATGTCATCCGGTGGCGTTAAGCCTGCCGAGATCATCGCATCGCGCAATTGCACCTCTGGTGGATCAATTCGTTTTTCAGGTGGCGGTGTCCACGGGCCGCCCAGTGCTTTCGATAGATCAGCCATAATTATTTTTATTTTCCAGTTAGATAATCAGACAAAGCCTTTAAGACCTTGTATGTAGGATTCGCGTTCTGGTTATCCCGAACACCAATAACAGTGTTCAGATGAAGCCCAGTAGCATCAGCAACCATGCTGGGCCTGCGATCCTTTAGTGCCTCCTGAATCTGTTCAAGTGTAAGCATTTTCCTAGTCCTTTATTAAGTTTTCACATTTGCTTGTTGACACCATAACCTAAACGACTTAACCTGACAACACTCCCTGACCGGATAGGCCGACTAGGGATGCAACAACAAAGGAGCCAATCATGGCAATTAACCTCAAGAGTACAGGCAGCCTAGCTGCCAACGGTGTGAAGGTTTTAGTCTACGGCGCTGCTGGCGCGGGCAAGACTAGCCTGATCAAAACACTGCCCAACCCAGTGGTGCTTTCAGCCGAAGGTGGCCTGCTTTCCATTAGCGATGCAGATATCCCCTTCATCGAAGTTAAAGCATGGACGACCTGCGCGAAGCCTTCACCTGGCTAACCGAGAGCAAAGAGGCCGCCGACTTCCAATCAGTCGCGCTCGACTCGATCTCAGAAGTAGCTGAAGTGGTGCTGCACCATGAGATGAAAAAGAACAAAGACGGACGCGCTGCCTACGGTGAGATGAACACCACCATGCAGGAGCTGATCCGAGCATTCCGTGATGTACCCGGCAAGCACGTCTACATGAGCGCCAAGCTGGAAAAGTCGCAGGATGAGATGGGCAAGATGCTCTACAACCCTGCCATGCCAGGCAAGAGCCTGACCCAAGGCCTGCCCTACTTCTTTGATGAAGTCCTCGCCCTGCGCGTTGAGAAGGATGGCGAAGGTAACACCCAGCGAGCTCTGATGTGCGACAGCGATGGCCTATGGCTGGCGAAGGACCGCAGCGGCAAGCTCGACATGTGGGAGCTCTGCGACCTCAGCATGGTGATCAACAAGATCGCAGGAGGCAAAGCATGAACAACCTCAGCGAACTCAGCAAAGCATGGCTGGCCGCAAAACAGGCAGAAGCCGAGGCAACTGACCAGCGCCGCCAGATCGAAGATCAACTGCGCTTACTGATTGGTGTTGCAGAGAACCTCGAAGGCACCGAGACAGCAGAGCCCGATGGCTACACGATCAAGGTGGTAGGCAGAATCAGCCGCCGCGTAGATGGCGACAAACTGCAAGAGATCGCAGCAGAGCATGGCCTCAGCGATCACCTCTCCAGCCTTTTCCGCTGGAAACCAGAGATCAACATGACGGTGTGGAAAGCCGCCGACCAAAGCATTACTGGCCCATTGGCTGGTGCAATCACGGCCAAGCCGGGCCGCCCATCTTTCACAATCACTCCAAAGGAGAAATAACATGGCATTTTTAGGCGATACTTATGACGCAGCTGACCTACCAGAAGGCAACAGCAGCTACGACCCAATCCCTGCAGGCTGGTACACCAGCACCATCACGGATGCGGAACTGCGCGACACCAAGAACGGCACAGGCCAGTACATCGCAATCCGCTACGACATCACCGGACCTGAGCACCAGGGACGCGTAGTGTTCGGCAACCTCAACATCAAGAACGCCAGCCAAAAGGCTGAGGAGATCGGCAGGCAGCAGCTGGGCGAGCTCATGCGCTCAATCGGACTGGCACGAGTGACCGACACCGATGAGCTGATTGGTGGGCAACTGCAGATCAAGGTCAGCATTCGCAAGAGTGAGGAGTACGGCGATCAGAACGAAGTCAAAGGCTTCAAAGCACTGGCAGGAGCCATGGCTGCAGCGCCAGCACCGACTCAGCAGGCAGCCGCACCAAAAGCACCATCAGGTGGCGCAGCGCCTTGGGCGAAATAAAAAAAAGCCCCTCTGCATAAGAGGGGCAAATTCACTAACCCAAGGGAGGCTCAATGAAGATTCCAGAACCTGAGAATACTATATCTGCACTGATTGACAAATACCATGAGTCAACTGCAGAGCCACCGCGCCCGCACATGGGCGCATCAACCCTCGGCCACCACTGCGACCGCTGGCTCTGGCTGAGCTTTCGCTGGGCCGTACAGCCAGCCTTCAAAGGCCGCATCCTGCGCCTGTTCAGACGCGGGCACAACGAGGAGATGACCATTGTTAGCGACCTGCGAGCCATTGGTATGGACGTGCGCAACGTGTCCGGCAAGCAGACCCGCGTGGACTTTGGCTGCCACGTATCCGGCAGTATTGATGGCATTATCGAATTTGGCGTGCCAGAAGCGCCCAACAAGCGCCATGTGGCCGAGTTTAAGACCCACAGCCTAAAGAGCTTCAACGACCTAGAGAAAAAGGGCGTGATCGAATCCAAGCCGATGCACCACACCCAGATGCAGGTCTACATGCATGGCACAGGCACCGACCGCGCACTTTATGTGGCGGTGTGCAAAGACGATGACCGCCTCTACACCGAGCGCGTGCGATACGACAAAGCCATTGCAGAGAAGGCCATCGAGCGAGGCCATCGACTGGTGAAAGAGGAGCGCCTACCGCCACCGATCAGCACCGACCCGAGCTGGTACCAGTGCAAATTCTGCGATGCGCACGAATTCTGCCACACCACCAAGATCACCAAGCACGCCAACTGCAGAACCTGCGCCCATGCAACACCCTTGCAGGACAGCACATGGCGGTGCGAGCTCCACCAGGCTGATGGCATCCCTGTGGACTTTCAGCGAACCGGATGCGAGAGCCACGTACTGCACCCCGATCTGGTGCCCTACGAGATGCGCGAAGCCGAGAGCGAGTGGGAGGCGATCTACATCATCAACGATAAAGAAGTGATCAACGGCAACCCGAAAAACGGCACCAACCGATTCACCAGCAAAGAGATACTCGCCAACCCAACCATGGTGGCCAGTGGCGATGAGACGGTGAATCTGCTCAGAGAAACATTCGATGCGAGGATAACAGAATGACTACCCGCCAATGCGATGAGTGCAAGTACTCATACCACCGCGACTGGGATACGCGCATGCACTGCCACAAAGGGCACAACCCGCGCTTTTATCAGCCCAAGAGCCCGACCGATCAATACTGGGGATACAAGCGCGACTGCAACGACTTCATCCCGATCATTCCAGACACTGCGCAGATCACCGTGACCATCGAGATCGAGGGCCGAGCGCTTGAGTTTACCTTCCCGGCCAACTACTACCGAGGCTCAGTGATTGAGCAGGCCGTTCAGCATTTGGAGGCATACTTACATGCTACGTGATTATCAGCAGAGAACTCTGGACCAGCTATACGCTTGGTTTGAGGCTGGTAATCGCGGCAACCCTTGCCTGGTGCTGCCGACAGGCTCAGGCAAGAGCCACATAGTCGCAGCGCTGTGCAAGGATGCACTGCAGAACTGGCCAGACACCCGAGTGCTGATGCTGACCCACGTCAAGGAGCTCATCGAGCAGAACGCCGAGAAGATGCGTCAGCATTGGCCGGGCGCACCGATGGGCATCTACAGCGCCAGCATAGGCAAAAAGCAGCTAGGCGAGCCGATTACCTTTGCAGGCATCCAATCGATCAGAAAGCAGGCCAGCCGCATAGGGCACATTGATCTGGTGATCATTGATGAGTGCCACCTAGTCAGCCACAAAGCCGAGGGAGGATACCGCACCCTTATAGCCGAGCTCATGCAGATCAACCCCAGCATGCGCGTCATAGGCCTGACCGCAACCCCATTCAGGCTGGGGCATGGCCTGATCACCGATAAGCCTGCACTCTTTGATGACCTGATCGAGCCCGTCAGCATCGAGGAGCTGGTGTACAAAGGCTACCTCGCCACACTGCGAAGCAAAGTCACCAAGGCCAAGCTGGACACCTCTGGCGTTCACAAGCGTGGCGGTGAATTCATCGAGAAGGAACTGCAGGCAGCCGTGGACAACGAGCAGGATAACTATGGCGTAGTGCGCGAAGTGATGGAGCTCGCAGGCGACCGCAAAGCATGGCTATTCTTTTGCGCAGGCATCAAGCACGCGCAACACATCAAGGATGCGCTGATCGATTGCGGAGTGACAGCTGAGTGCGTCACAGGCGACACACCCAAGGCAGTGCGCGAACAGATCATAGCCGACTTCAAAGCAGGCAAGATCAAAGCGCTCACCAACGCCAACGTGCTGACGACCGGATTTGATTACCCGGATATCGACCTGATCGCCATGCTGCGACCCACCATGAGTGCGAGCCTTTACGTGCAGATGGCAGGCCGAGGACTACGCCCAAAGAGCCACACCGACCACTGCCTAGTGCTCGACTTTGCCGGAGTGGTATCAACCCACGGCCCGATCACAGCAGTGCAGCCACCGAAGCGAACAGGCTCAGGCGAGAAGGAGGGCGAGGCACCCGTCAAAGTCTGTGAGAACTGCGATGAGCTGGTGCACTTGAGCGCCAAGGTGTGCCCATCCTGCGGGCACCCATTCCCAGAGCCAGAGGCCAAAAAGCTAGAGCTCCACGATGATGACATCATGGGCCTCGAAGGGAGCGAGATGCAGATCACCAGCTGGAACTGGCGAATGCACACCAGCCGAGCGAGTGGCAAGCAGATGTTAGCGTGTACTTACTACGGTGCATTATCTGATAAACCAGTGACCGAGTATCTGCCGATCATGCATGACGGATACGCAGGCCAGAAGTCAATGCGCCAGCTGGTGAACATGGCGAGCTCATCAGGAGCGCACCTGGCTGAAGCCGCAACCCTGCAAGGTGAGGACGGCCTGACCTACATCGCCAAGCAGATGAACGAATCACAATACCCGGCGATGATCGAATATCGCATGGATGGCAAGTTTGCTCGAATCATGAAAAGGAAATGGACCGATGACCACTAAAGAACTAGAGACTCTGATGCGCAATATAGCCGACTGTAATGATTACCTGAACGGCAGAAAGCATACCGCTGCTATTGCAGAGATCGCAGGCCATGCAGCCAGACGTGCAGTCATAGAGCGCAAGCAAAACCTATATGATCGTTTGATTGAATCCGGCCTTAAATTGGAGATCGAGGCATGATTAAACTCGACCAGCATATTCAACCCAGAACAATCGAGATACGCCGCATATTTGATGACAACCGTGAAGCGATCCAAAAAGACTGCGAATCTCTGGAGCTCAGCATCAGAGAGATTGCAGAGAAGTGGAACGTGAACGATCGCAATGTGCGCAAATGGATGGATCACCTGAGAATCGATACAGCAGAACGCACCAAAGCAAGAAATCGTGCAGGATTCGCCAAGATCAACCGCAACAAAGAAAACAAACCAAAACAGGAGGATGCTGTGCGCTCACCAAAGCTGCTCAGCATGAAGTGGTAATGGCAAAGAAACGAAAGCCCTACAACAAAGCCAAACAGATGAACCGCGTAGCCGATCACCTGCTGCGCAACATCGTGGTGTGCTATGTGGACCGACTCAAGGGATGCGTCATGATGGACACCAAGCGAAAGCACCTGATCCAGCCCAACGAAACATTGGTAGCCGCGATCAGCCGACCACACAAGTGGAGCTGCTTCATTGCAGCCTTTGGCCGAACACCGATTGATGAGTACTTCAAGAGCGAGAGCATTATCACGCCAGCGAAGTATTACCAAGAGGATCTCGCACCCATATTCGAGGCGCACCACGCAGAACTCATTAAACGAATCCCTGAGCACCAGCTCTGCGGTGTAGGCTGGATTGCTGACCCTTTCGGTGGCGATCTGAGCGAGCACCAGGCTGGTGAGATATTTTCCAAACTGGAGGCATGGGCATGAGCAGACCCCCAAAACCACAACACCTGGTGCAATGGCTGAAAATGCGAGAAGCACTCGGACCAGAACCACGGTGCTGCCACACCTGCGACCACTTCACAGCAGATGGCCGCTGCGAGCTGGCAGGCGAAGCGCCACCTATCGACTACATCAACAACGGATCAGCGGAGTGCGAGCAGTGGGAACTACCAATACCGTTCTGAGAACAGAGCACGAAGAACAGCGAGAACTGGTGAAGTGGTTCAGGCAGACCTTCAGAGGCGTGCGCATCTTTGCCATCCCCAACGGAGGCGCTCGAAGCAAAGCCACAGCCGGGCGACTCAAGGCCGAAGGAGTCTCCAAAGGAGTGCCCGATCTCTTTATACCCGAGTGGAACCTCTGGGTAGAGATGAAACGCGTGAAGGGAGGCAGCCTGAGCCCAGATCAAAAGGACTGGATAAAATACCTTGAAAGTGTGGGATATTGTGTTATTGTGGGAAAAGGTGAGATTGACGCAAGAGAACAGATACTCGCCCACTACAAACAACTGAGGGAAACACAATGACCGAAAAGAAAGACCGCTATGTCACCATCCGACTACCTGCCAGCATCGATGATGCACTGCGCGAGCAGGCCGATAAAAACACCCGCACCCTGATTGCTCAGGTTTTGCATTACATCAAGCAGGGCATTGAGAAGGAGCGTCAGTCATGAAACTAATGATCGCAGGCGCTGTTCTGGTGGCTATCGCATTTGGACTCGCAGGAACGGCAGACGTAGAGGAGGCAGAGCGCCAGCTGAGCCATTACTGCGAGATGGTGCAGATTTACAAGGACACCAACGGAGAGGCAGGCTGGCCTGCCTATGAGGGCGAGAGTCAGTGTCGAGGAGGCGAGTGATGGAGCTAATTGCAATTTTAATGATTATTTTAGCCGCATATTGCTTTGGAATCCGAGCAGCAAATGATTCTTGGATACGCAAAGCGGGTAAAGATCAGCGAATAGAGTGCCGAGGCAAGTTGTATAGAGTGCAGGAGGAACCCTAATCCACCAACTCAAAATGAGGCGCATCAATGAAGGGCCTGCGCCCTTCTGATCGCCTTGTGTCGATATAGTGGTTCATGGCCTCCTCCATGGTGCCATCCCACTGGCAGATGTCCGGCACATTCCAGGCAGCACCCCAACGGATAGCAACGCCCTGCTCCTTGGCGGCCTGCCTCATTGCCTCAGCAATCTCATCATAGACAGCCAGCTCCCAGCACCCGCGACCGTTCAGATACGCCATAAGGTCAACGGCATGGCCTGTCAGATGCTTAGAGCGCATTGTCTGACTCGCACCTGCAGCAACCAACTGCTTCTGCTTGGCCTCAGAGCGCAGGCCCTCGATTACCCCGAAGTCGATCTTGGTGATCTGGATGGCGCGAAGCACCACCACAAGCAAAGACTCCTCAACGCCTTCGAGATTGCGCAGAGAGCGTTCTGATAGTTCAAACATACTTAACCTTTATTAATATCTTTGGTCATGCGACCCGTCACTGCTTTGGCGATATCACCCATATGCGGTGCCGCAAAGTAGAACGCCAAAATAAGCATGACCGCGCTATTCATCTCCATAGCGCCCTCCATCATGAACTTGGCGAGCTCCTCAACCTTGGCAGAGTCCTCAACGAAGATCGCCACAGCGCCAGCTACCTGCGCCAGAATGATATCAATCAACCACACCCCAGTGATTGAGAGAGCGATCAGCCTGCGTGCTAGGTTTTGGCCTTGCGTGGCAGCCATCCACCCGACAACCATCTGCCGGGCCTCTGTGCGTTCGCGTGCAGCCGCGTCAGCCTTTTCTTCATCGGTGTAGACCAGTTTATCCAGTCCACTCGATACGCCATCCACAACGGCTGTGAGAGCCTTGTCAGAGCCGAACAGTTTTCCCCAGAAGCTCATATTAGTTGCTCCTTATCTGGTGCTCTTCGAGCAATTTAACCCGCACCTGCAGGTCATGGATATGGTCAATCAAGTCCTCGCGTAGCTTTTGACGCGCCAGCGCATTATCTGGTGAAGGAATGATCTGACCATTAGGATCGACCAGCATCATCATCTGGCCCTGAAGGGATTGGATACGCTTATCCTGCTCAGCGATAGACTGAATCAACCAACCCAGAGCTGCGAACAGAACAGGCAGCAAAGGCACTACCCACTTGCTGAAATCTATTCCCTCGCGTCTATCTGGCATGGTTATGACCTATCAACCTTATCAGAGAGCTTCATCTCTATGGTGTCGAGCTTTTCAAATAAGCGGTGAATCGAGCGCTCGAACTCGTCACGCTTAACGTAGTTTCCAGCCACCAAGACCTCAATGCGGCTCACCTTGTCTTGTATCGCCATCAGCTCACGTTGACGTT
>FUIF01015549.1_pt1 | contig 11250 bp, 10 predicted proteins | sample 1003461 | NCBI WGS metagenome assembly FUIF01 (sample SAMEA80401918, study PRJEB19352) | marine metagenome
GGCACAAGGACACTGGCCTTTGATCTCGTAGAAGCCGGTGCCGGCGAGGCCCACCTTCCGACGGCGGAGCGTCTGTCCGTCCGGCTCGAAATGCTCGTAGTAGTGCAGGTTCTCCCAGCCGGCCGGGGCCTGCTCGCACATGCGCGTCGAGCCGCGCGTCTGCCCGTAGGTCTCGTACTCCTTGAAGTGGTCGCCGTTCTGACCGAGCTCCAGGCCGACGGGGCCGAGCAGGTAGGGGTTGATCTTGGTGATCTCCCCCATCGTCATGCCGAAGTCGAGGGCGGGGAGGCGCTTGCGGCCCATGGCCTAACCTCCCTGCTTGTACGGCCTCGCGAACTGCGGCGCCTCGAATCGGTTTTCCAAGTACTCGTTCAGCACCCCCTCCCATTCGCCGAGGGTGGTGTAGAACAAGGGCTGCGGCCGGTTGCGCGCCTCGCCTTCGCCGGCGTCCAGAAGCTCCTCGGCTTCGATGACGCGCTTGGCGACGCGCAGCTCGAGGTACGTGGAAGACCAGACCGGCCAGTCGATCGGGAGCAGCGATGTGTCACCCGACACCTCGTCGGTCGCCACCTCGATCTCGATCTTGAGGCCGTTGGTGGTGGTCTCGCCCGGCTTCGGCTCGATCTTGATCCGGTTCCCGACGAGGCGCGCCTGGGGAACGCTGTTGAGGCCGACGCCCATGGTGGAGATGGGCGCGCTCTTCCGCTCGTTGCGGAGGATCGGGATCTCGCGGCCGAGCTCCGGGTACACCCGGTAGACGTTCTTCAGGGAGCCCGCGCTCTCGGGGAGGTCGTAGTACTCGACATCTTCCGTGAGGTCGGCCTGGTACGTCTCGACGCTCCAGCCCTCGTGGTGAAGGTGCAGCTTCACCTCGAACAGATCCTTCTCCTGATTCCAGAACATCAGGAAGTCGGAATCGTCGTAGTACTCGGCGGCGCCCGCCTCTTGCAGCAGCGACTCGATGCGGCCACGCGACGTGGCCCACGTGGCGCGCGTACGAGCCATGGCGGCCTAGGCCGTCGCCGAGAACGGGCCCTGCTCGGTCCGCTTCTGGAAGCCGATCTCGTCCACCAGCGTCTCGGGATCGGCGTCTTCGACGATCTCCAGCCACTCGCGAATGAACTTCTCGCGCGCCTCGTTGATCCACCAGCCGATGTAGGTCTGCTTGATCCGGGCGAGCTGCGCCTCGTCGATGCCGCCGATCAGCACCTCGGCGATCTGGTTGGCGCCGACGTTGTTGTAGTGTTCGGCGGCGCGCTCGAGGGCGTCCACGACGATCGCCTTCACCTGGTCGGGCGTCTCGTCGCCCGTGAAGAGGCAGAGCCCCAGGTTCTTGTGGATCTCGTAGAACTGCGTGGCCCAGTGGCCCGCGAGCGTCACGTGTTCGCCCGGCCCCAGCACCTTGATCTGTTGCCGGTGGCCGTAGGTGACTTCGATCGGGAACTCGGGCTCGTCGAGGCGCTTGCGGCGCAGCACCTCGGCCTCGTCCTTCACCTCCTGGCGCAGCGTCGCCGGGAGCGGGTTGTAGAGGGTCTTCTGACCGTCGAAAAGGAGTGCCGGGTCTTCGCTCATTCCTGCTCGTCCTCGTGGCTCATGGAGCTCGGCATCTCGATGCCGCGTTCCTTGTTCGTGGGGAGGATGGCGTCTCGGGCGGAAGTCCGCGAGTCCTGGCCCGGGTAGCTCATGATCTTGGCGTCGCGGCGGTAGGCCGGGGCGTCGAGGTCGCCGTCCATGGCGTCGCGGATGAAGCTGCGATTCGCGCCCACGAAGTCGGACACGTCCTCCGCGCGGCGCTTCTCCTGGGCCTCCTGCTCGTCCTGCTGGGCCCAGTCGATCCGGTCCTCGAGCTGCTGTGCTGACAGGAACCGTGCCACATCGGCTTCGAGCTTCCGCACCACGCGGTTGTCGAAGTGCTGGACGGTGAAGAGGACGCGATGCACGCCGTCGCGGCACCGCTTCACGATGTACCAGGCCGCCCGCGGGATGCGGTCGCCCTTGCGGACCACGTAGCCGTCGTCGAGCCGGAACGCGCGCTCCGCGAGGAGCGGGCGCCCGGTGAGCTGATCCATCGCCCACCAGCGGAAGACCGGGTAGATGGACGGGTCGAAGTTGGCGAGGCGCCGCAGGACGGCGCGATCCGCGCGCGGCCCGTCGTCGCTCTCCCAGTCGCCCGGGTAGCGCCGGCCTACCGCACCCACGCCGACACGTCCCCGCTGACCGGGGCGACGGCGTTCACGCCGACCTTGCCCGGGGAGTCGCCGGAGCTCTCCGCCGTGCCCGCCGCGTTCGGCTCGTTGCCGAGAAGCTGGGAGCCGGAATTCACCATGTAGCCGCGGCATCCGTAGACGAAGCCGTAGAACTCCACCCACTCGTCGGTCTGGTTGGAGCCCGTGGTGATGTTCTTGTCGGAGACGAGGAACGGGCCCACCGGAACCCGGTCGATCGCCACGCTGTTCGGAGTGAGCTCCGGCATGTCAGTACCCCACGCAGAGGAAATAGCAGTCCGCCGTCCCCGAGCCCACGCGCGCCGTCAGCACGTTGCCGGAGAAGGAGAAGATCGGATGCACGGCGTTGGTGATCGGGCCCGCGTAGACCGCAACGATCGTCTCGAGGTCGCCGATCGTCGGCGTGACGTTGCTCGTCGTGAGCGAGAGCTTCACCAGGGAGGCCATGTACTTGCCACCGAACCGCATGCGCGGTCCCTGCACGGTGTCGGCCGGGATGCGGGGGCCGTCGCCCAGCACGAGGACGCGGCACGTGTTGGCGCCCGCCGGGTCCAAGACGACGGAGCCGGGCGCGTCGCCGTCGCTTCCGCCATCCGTCTCGGCGTTGATCTCACAGTGGATGGCGCTCGGGATGCTGCCGCCCACGTCCATCGCGAACGCCGCCACGACCTCGGTGAAATCGGTCTTGATGAACTGGTCCGCCGCCGTGGTGAGTGTCACCTCGAACCACTGGGCGAGGTAGGGGGCCATCGCGAAGCGCGGCCCGAGGGGCGTGGCGGAGACTTCGGCCATCGTGGGCCTCCTTGGGGAGAGAAGGTAGCGGGCCCGGGCGGTACGGCTCGCCCGAGCCCGCTACGCGACTACTTGCGGGCGATGACGAGGAGCCAGAGCTCCGCGTCGCCGGTCGCCTCGATGCCGAGGTCGCCGGGGTTCGTCCCCACGGCGACGCCCGACCCGCGGGCGTTGGCCTGGAGGTTCACCCCCCGGTCGGTGGCACCCTTCACCTGCGCCCACGCGGCGCGGATGTCGGTGTAGCCATCGTCCGAGAGCTGAGCCCACTCCGTGGCCGAACCGGCGCCGAGGGTGCCGGTCACGTCCACGAGGACGGCCTTGTACTGGCCGAGGGCGGGAACCTCGAACTCGCCCACCACGCTGTGTGCAACTGCGGCCATGATGCCTCCCTAGCGGTTCGCCACGTTGCCGAGGCCCCGAGAGCGCGAACATGCCGTTCGGCTTGCGGACCGCGTAGTTGTCGTAGCAGCGGTAGTACATCACGCCGGCGTCGTGACCCTGCTGCCACTTGATGACCGGGCCGAACGTGGTGTCGAGCTGCATCTCGCCGCCGGGGGCGACGAAGTGCTCGAGGCTCGACCACGTTCCACCGTAGATGGTCGTCTCGGGGCAGTTGTACGTCTCCATCGCCTCGTGGTCGTTCCACGTGAGACGCCGGTAGCCGGCATCGAGGTTCAGGTTCACGTACTGCTTCTGGGCCTGCACCAGCCGGAAGTACTTCCGGCGCTGGTTCGGGTGCCACGCGAGGCGGAAGTCCCGAACCTGGCTGTTGGACATGCCACCCACGATCATGACGCGGTTCTCGGACTGGAGGAGGAAGTCCTCCGTCACGTCGCCTCCCGAAGCCGGGACCACGTTGCCCTTCATCGTCGGGTACGTGCTGAGCGACAGACCCAGGGTCGTGCCGCTCGTCTTCAGGAAGTAGTCGAGACCGAAGGTCTCGCGCTCCGACGGTGCCGTGGCCGAGGTCTGCCCGAGGATCGAGGGGAAGATCGAGGCGTTGTCGTCGTAGGTGACGTTCGACGCCATGATGATCCGCTGATTCTCGAAGTCCACCTCGGCGATCGTGTCGCCGCCCACGGCCGACTGCACCACGTTGGAACCGTTGATGACCGTGATCTTCATCCCGGGCCGGAACCACATGACGTTGCCGCCATCGACGTTGACGTTGGTCGCACCCGCGACCGCGCCGTTGACCAGGCTCAGCAGACCGGTGCCGGACCGGAAGAGGCAGCCCTCCCGGTAGGCGGTCATCCGCTGGAGCTTCTGGTCGGCCGCGTACTGGATGGCGTTCACGAACGCATGCTCGGAGCGCGACGAGATCGCGCGCGAGAGGCCCGTGAACTTGATCTGCCCGACGAAGACCTTGGGCGTGAGCGCGGCCTGCTTCACGTCCTCCACGTCGGGATCGGGGAGACCGCCGTCCTCGAAGATGAAGCCGTACTGCTCGTCACCTTCGACGTTCACACCGAACCGGAAGTCGTCGCCTCCGATGGTGTAGTCGGTCGCCGCCGCGATGTCGCCCATGATCGGCGACTCGATGTTCTGGAGCTGGGTGACGTTCCCCTTCGAGTAGACCCGAAGGAGGATTTCATCCAGCGTCGCGTCGGTGTACTGGGGCACCGATTGCTCTCCTAGCAAATGCTAGGCGCGGCCCTCCCCCCCGAACATGAGTTGCTTGGCTTCCTCGTTCCGAGCAGCCCGCCACTCCTTGTACGTCTTCGGCGTCTTGTCGGCGTCCTTGTCGCCGCCCGTGTTGCCGCCGTCGCCGCCGTCGTCGCCACCACGTCCCGAGCTCGATCGCCCGGCCGAGGTTCGACCACCGCCAGTGGGGATTCGCGCAGCCTTGCGCTTGGTAGATCCCTGGACCTGGCTTGCCTTGAGGTTCAGCGTCCGCAGGGCGCCCTTCGCGGCCGCGACGATCTTCTCGGGCGTGACTTTCTGCGCCGGCACTTCGGCCAGCTCCGACTCCATCTGCAGCCGCAGGGCCTCGCGGTGTTCGGTCTTCACCTGGTGCTTGTCCAGGTAGCTCGACACCTGCTCGGTCTTGAACTGCTTCGCGAGGAAGACGGATTCGGCATCGGGCTGGCTCTCGCCACCCTGATTCGCCGACTTCGGTTCGCCACGCTCGACGCTGGTCGATTCCGTTTGCACGGGTGCTGCTCCCATCTTGGCCTTCACCTTGTCCCAGGCTCCCCGCATCTGCGGATCGTCCTTGCACATGGCCTCGAAGGCGTCCATGAAACGCTTGTCCCACTGGAAGGCCCCGGTGGGGTTGGCTTCGCCCTCGTAGGCTTCGGCCAGAAGGGTCTCGAACGGGTTCGGCGCCTCGGCCTGCTCGCGCAGGACTCGGTTCTCCCCCTCGAGCCCCGCGATGCGGGTCTCGTATCGTTCCTTCTGGCCTGCCAGTCGGGCGCGAAGCGTCTCCTGGGTGAGCTGCTTGCCTCGACCCTGTTCGTCGCTTTCGTCCTGGGCCCCTGCGTCGGCGTCCAGCTCTTCGTCGTCGTCCCCGTCGGGGTCTTCGAGCGTGAACTCGTCGTCGTCGTCGGCTCCGAAGACGGGGATCTCCTCGTCCTCGGCCCCTTCGTCGCCGGCGTGTTCCGAGCCTTCCTGCTCGTCCGCCTCTGCCTGGTCCGTGGTCCCCTCGTCCGTCTGCTCGCCGGCCTCGGTTCCCTCACCCGAAAACGAAAGCACCTTGCCCTCGTCTCCGTCGCTGCTCGTTCGGGATGCTTCTGTCGGAAATGCCATCGGTTCCCCTGACGCCCTGGCTGACGGGGGGCGAGCCCGGGCCCGTTACGCGGGCCAATCGAACATTGCTAGGCCGCCTCGACGGCCGGTGAACTCCTGCTTGCCCCACCCGTTCTGGGCGGCCATCGCGCGGGCCATCATCTCGGCCTCCGCCTGCGCCGCCATGTCGCGGTAGAACGTGTGGAACTCCATGAGTCGGGTCTGGACGGCATCCTCGTAGGTCACCATCCGATCCGACTGAATCTCTGCTTTCAACAGGTCGCGGAAGATCGAGGGCTCGTCAACACCCGGTAGCGGCTTCATGGCGTCGATCTCGCCGGCCGTCACCACGGCGATCATCCGCTTCGCGCGGCGGAAGTCGCTCGTGTCCCGGATCGTGAACTCGTCGATGCCGATCACCTCGAAGGCCGTTGCGCGCTCCGCTGCGCTCATGTTCGGGCCGAAGGCGCTGAAGGCCTCGATGGCGTTCTGGCGCTTCGCCTCCGGGGACCGTAGCAGGGCGGCCGCCAAGTCCACGGAGATGTTGAGATTCTGCAACAGGCTCGTGGTCTCGAACGTGACCAGGGCGACGTGGGAGGCGCGATCGCGTGCGGCCGCGGTGAGTCGGGCCATGAACTTCGGGTCTTCGGTCTCGCGCATCAGCAGGGCGCGCTCGATCAGAATGTTGCGGGCGACGACGACGCAGCACTCCTCGAAGTCCTGCAGCATGGGCGATCGCCCCATGCGCTCCTTCTTCTGCATCATCTCCAGCATGATGCCGGCGCGCATGCCCGAGGGCGCGACGCCTTCGCTGCCGTCGGCGGTGCCCGAGAGCTGCTTGATGCCCGCGACGGCGACGCCGCGGTGGCCGAACAGGGCCTCCGGGTAGCTCTCCGGCCGGATCTTCTCCGGCTTCGCCCCCGAGGCCGTGGCGGTGTATTCGATGACCGCGCCCGGGAGGCCGCCTAGCATGCCATCCACGACGCGCGCCTGACGCGGCAAGAGCCACTGACCGATCGTTGCCAGCTCGCGGAACATCTGCTCCAGCGAGTCGATCGCGTTCACCTTCTTCTGCAGGGGAAGCACCTGGGAGCCCAGGGGCGTGCCCCAGAAGCGGCCGAGGATCGTCCAGTAGCGGGAGATGGCGTACTTGTGCCAGCGGTCGGAGAGGGAGCCGTCGTCGAGCTCGTAGACGCCACGGGCCCCGTCGGCATCGGTGTTCTTCTCGCTCGCCCGGGAGCAGTACACGAGGAAGTCGTCGGCCTGGATGATGGTCCGGCCCTTCGGGAAGCGGTGGTTCGGCTTCATGTCCCAGATGCGCACGAGACACTGGTTCGCGCTGAAGCCGGCGCCGCTGTTGGAGAGGCGCTGCGCGAACTGCGTCCACCCCTCGGGCGTCTCGATCAGATCCTTGACGCGCTCCCACCAGTAGATCGGGAACTGGATGCCGTTCGACTGGGGAATGTCCTCGATCTTCTCGAGGTACCAGCCGTTGGCCTTCGTGCGGCCCTCTTCCTTGCTAGGCCCGAAGTTTTCCCAGATCCAGCCGCGGGAGGCGTAGTAGTGCGTGTAGCACCACTCCAGCTTGTCGTTGTCGTCGTCGGCGCCGGGGTCGGGCTGCCAGTGGAACGGCGTGAACATGCGGCCGCGGAGCTTCTGCTCGTAGCCGTAGCCCTCTTCGCCGGTGGGCACCTCCATCTCCACCATCTCACCGCCGATGCCCTCTTCCTCGCGCATCTCGTAGCGCATGCCCTTGGAGAGAGCGCCGTCGCCCACGTCCACCTCGAAGATCGCGGTGCCGGTGATGAAGTGCGACGCGGCAATCTGTCGCTGGTGGAAGGGCATGTTGATGCCCTCCCAGTCGAGGTCGTGCACGATCTCGCCGATGGCGGCGGTGTCTTCGTCCTCGGGCGAGTCGGACGCGGGCGTGATGCGCGGCTCCGGCCGCACCTCGGTCTCCAGCGCGATCAGGTTCGCGTAGGAGTCGATCATCTGATTATCGACGGTGCGGGGGATGGCCTGCTCGATGCCGCCCGGCAGCGACGCCTTCGCGCTCGTCTCGGTGTAGGAGAGCGTGTTGGTGTCGGTGTTCCACAGGAACGTCGCGTACTGGTTGCCGATCAGGTAGGCGAGGTTGGTGAAGTAGCGCAGGCAGAGCGACCACTTCGCGTTCTCGGCCTCGTGCACCTGGTGGTTGAGCTGGTGATTCAGGAGGCGACGATCTTCCTCGTCCTCCGCCGGCCAGTAGCACGGCGCGAGGTAGTCGCCCGGCGCGAAGATTTCGCGCATCTCCTCGCCCCACTTGCTCACGACGCCGGCCCTTCAGCGGGGAACGGGTTCGACCATTCGGCGTTGCCGTCCTCGTCCTTGTACGTGCCGTCGCCCTGCTTCGTGCCGTGCACGATCGCGTTGTCGGCGTAGGGGTCGCGGAGGTGCACGTCGCGGAAGCCGCTGACGATCGCGCCGGCGAACTCGCGCGCCTCTTGGATTTTCTGGTCCGTGTCCTCGTCCTCGCCTTCGCGGAGCTCCTGCTCGTCGGCGAGCTGGTGCATCAGGCTCTCGCGGAACTCGGTCTCGCCCTGCGGCGGGTACGTGAGGAAGGGCGTCGGCTGGGGCGCGACGACCGTGCGGACCAGGGAGTCGAGCATCATCTGCCGCAGCTCCGGGCTCTCGAGCGCCTTCTCGAAGAGGCTGAAGATCGGATCGCGCGGGTCGCGGGGCTTCTCACCATCCATGGACGTTCCTGTAGGCCGAGCCGATGTGCTGAGAGTCCTTGTTGCCGAAAGCCTGCTTCTTCATAGCAGCCTCCAGGCCCGCGAGTCCATGCGCGTTTTCCCAGTTCTGGCCGAAGGTTACTTCGGACTCCTGCTTGGAGGGCGGGCCCTCCTCGAGCAGCACCTTGATCCCGTACCGCGACTCGTCCATCGAGTGGTCGCGCTTCTTCGTGGGCTCCAGCACCGAGCGGGCTTCGCCCCCGCCCTTCACGTCCTTCGCGGCCCGCCACACGTAGTCCTTGACTTCGTTCAGGAAGCCGTAGCCGTCGATCTCGTCGTGCACGTAGCTCTCGCAGACGTAGTAGCGGTCCTTCTTCATCAGGCCGCGGAAGTCGTCGATCGTGCCCTTCACCGGGTACCGCGCGTCCTCGAGCGCGATCGGCCAGTGATCCATGATCTCCTGCTTGTGTTCGCTCTGGCCGTCCACGATGTAGATCGCGATGCGGTCGAAGAGCGCGGGCAGCACGGTCTTCAGCGGGTCGCTGCCCACGGCGATGCCGAACGCCGGCGCCAGTACCTCGCAGATCCGCTCGCCGAGGCCGTCCATGTTGGCCTGGATCGTCTGCTCCACCGCGCAGTATTCGGCGAGCCGATAGATGCGGCCGCTCGGGTGGTACCCCTGAAGGCCTCCGCTGAAGTGCTTGCCGGTGTCGAAGGAGACGCAGAGCTTCATCTGCCGGATCTCCTCGTTAGGCGGTAGCGGCACCAGATGCTTGTCGCGCTTGAATTCCTTGTAGATCAGCCCGGAGCGTCGCACGCGGAGGCCGAGGTACTGCTCTTCGTAGATGTCGCGCGGGAGGTCGCGCTCCGCGCTCTTCCGGGCCTCCTCGCTGTAGGAGGGGTTCTCGGTCACCGCGGCTTCGCGCAGGTAGTAGGAGCTCGTGTAGTCGGGCGGGTTCTCGGCGTCCAGGCGCAGGAGATGCGGCTTCTTGCCCGAGAGGCGGTCGGCCGTATCCCACGTCTCCGAGGCCGCACCGCCGTAGCCGTCCGGCGTCGTGTACATGCAGGCGCGCCCGGTGCGGCGAACGTGGGAGGACCCGAGGGAGTCCTGCAGGTTCTTGATCCGGCGGTTGAGCGCGCGGATGGCCTTGCGCTGGAAGGTGTCGGCGCTGAGCTTCGCGGCCTCGCCCACCACGATCAGGTCGAACTCCTTGCCAAGCACCTGGTCGCCGTCGCCGTAGTCGGCCGAGAAGCAATCGACGGTCGATCCCCAGATGGTCTGGATCGTCATGTTGTGTTGCTGCTGCTTGTTGACGCACGTGGCGACGCCGCACGCGCCGTCGGCGCCGAAGAGCTGCCGGAAGCCTTGATAGGCGTACTTGAACTCGTCGTGGCAATGGCCGTAGGTGTCGGCCAGCACGGCGGACTTCGTGAATGGGATGACCACTTCGAGGAGGAGCTTGCAGCCGCCTAGCACGCTCTTCCCGACGCCGGAGCCGCCATGCACCACCTGCCACCGTTCCTCGCGGGCCAGTAGCTCGAGCTGCAGATCGCTCAGGCGGGCGTTGGGGTCGTACTCGTTCCAGGGCGCACCTGCCCTGTGAAGGAGCTCAACCTTTGCTGCGAAAGGGAGGTGCAGATATGCACGGCCCTCCACCAGATCGGCGAACGTCACGTCCACGTGACTCGCTCCGTCCGGCACCGGCTTCCGCACTTCGACGCCATCGAGCGACAGCATCACCTCGAGCCAGCGCGCCGCGCCGTCGAGGCCCTTCGATCGCTTCTCTTCGAGCTTGAGGATCGACGCGGCCGCGGCCGTCGCGTCCTTCTGGTCGGCCGATCGCAGGAGCGTGGAGCGCGCGTTCGCGAGCGCCAGATCCACGTCGTTCGACTCTTCGAGGAACCGCTTGTAGAGCGCGATCGTCTTGTTGCGCAGCATGCGCTCGGCCACGCGATGCGGAGCGCCGCCGCGCAGGGCTTCGGTCGTCCCTCGCCACTCGGACTTCTGGTTCCCGCGCTCGTCGTAGAAGACGGCGCGATAGGAGTCCGTGGGCGTCATGCCCATGAGGACTTGGAGGTGCACGAACTCGCGTTCGTCGCCGTCGAGCTGGTCGCCGGGGTTGAGGAGGAGCTGCCGCTTCGGTCCGTCGTCCTTCGAGGACTCTTGCGCGAACGGGGCCTCTTCCGGCGCCGTCATCAGTGGGCCTCGATGATCTTGATATGCGACTTGCGCCCGGTCGTGGTGCCGCCGAGCAGGGTGAGCGTCGCAGCACCGCGGATGCCCGAGACCGACACCAGGTCGGCCGCGCCGGGGTTGATGACCTTCGCGGCCAGATGCAGCACGTAGGCCGTGCCGGCCCACATGTACTGCTGCACGTCGAGGACCGCGGCGTCCGCCGTGGTGCCGTTCGCGCCGACGCGCATGCGCCATCGGCTCTGCCCCGACCCCGAGGCCTGGGAGAGCGGGAGGAAGACCTCCACGTAGTAGTCGCGCGAGCCGTCGGCGCCGGGGAACAGATGCCCGTCCGCGGTATCGGCGCTGTCCCAGGTGACGGCCGTGTCGCTGCCCGGGATGGTCTGGTCGCCGCCGCTCTTCTCGATGAACTTCTCTCGGAACGGGATGGCCGTCGGGTTCAGCGAGCCCTCGATCGCAGCCGCGACCGTGGCGGCCGTGAGGCCCATCGTGAAGTCCTGCCCCGAGCGGGTGACGGTGATGCCGCCGCCCGAGACCAGGTTCACGTCGCCGAAGACATCGGTGCCGCCGTTGGCAGAGACGGAGTGCACGCCCTCGT
>FUIF01015550.1_pt1 | contig 11237 bp, 26 predicted proteins | sample 1003461 | NCBI WGS metagenome assembly FUIF01 (sample SAMEA80401918, study PRJEB19352) | marine metagenome
GATTCCCTGAGCAACCCAACTACCGCGACCGCTGCCGTCGTCACCAAGCACCTTGCCGATGATCAACCCGCCGTCGTCCTTGCGAAGGTCGGGAGCCACACCCACGACGCCGCGGTCGTTCTCCTTCGCACCGATGACGCCGGCGCAATGCGTGCCGTGAGCGTTTCGGTCCTGGTAGTCGAACGACGAACCGGTGAAGTCACGCTGCGCAACGACTTGGCCATTGAGGTCTGGATGATTGATCTGGCAACCAGTGTCGAGCACTGCCACACGGATGCCGGCGCCTCGTGACCGCTCCCAGGCCTTGGGAACGCGACGCTGTTTGAGGCCCCAGGTGTATTCCTTCTCGGAAAGCGCAGCGAGCTCCGCATCAATCGTGTAGGGCGGCAGTCGATGGAGGATGTCACGCGGCATAACGAAATCACCTCTGAATCACACGCACAACGAGAACGACGGCAACAACGAGCGGCCACAACACCGCGGCGCCCAGGGCCGCACTCGTTACGAGTGTCCAATCGACCCAATCCATCGCGCCTTGCACGTCTTCACCCATCGCTGCAAGCAACCAACCGGTAACGAACACCCACAAGCCGATCACGAATCCAATAATCACGTAGAGCGTCACTAGCGCGGTCATGGCGTCGTCTCCGATCCCGGCTCCGCTGTTTACGACGCGGCTTCCGCTTCGCTCTCGTCGTCGCCCATCAGCAGGTCGAGGATCTTGACGATGATTGGCAGCAAGGCCACGAGTTGGCCCCAGTCGATGCCCTGCGCCGTGGCGTCCTGTTGCAGCTCGAATGCGTTGGCCTCAAGCGTCGCCTCGTCGATGTCATGCTGCGCGTCCGACGTTGGCAGGTCGCCAACAATCGGGATCAACACATCGATGGCCCACTTGATGACTTCCAAGCGTGCCGCCAGGTCGGCTGCGTCTTTGAGCCGCTGCGGGACCTCGAGCAGCTGCAGCAGCTCTTCCGAATGGCTGAGCAACCAGCGGATGAATCGCAGGTCACCGAATCTCAAACGCATGATGGTTCTCCTTATGAAGGTGGGGCAGAGCACAAAAAAAGACGGCGCGTGCGAGGGTGTGGCCCCACACGGCCGTCTCAGTGTTTTGGCTCACTTCGGATTCGCTGGCCGGCGAATGGCGAAGCTGCCCCTTTGAATTGTCTGGTCGAAGTTTACGCCCGGTCGTCTCGGGCTGTCAATCGTTTGGGGGGATAGGCGTTTTCCAGTATTCGCTGGATTGTACGCATTTGTTCCAAGAGCCACTTGTTGGCTTTGCGAGCACCACCCTGCTTGCTATGCTCGTCGATTGCTTGGGCGACCACTTGTTCTACCGCCTCAATCTTGGCGTCCCAATTTTTTCGGCGCTGCTCAAGAATGGCTTCGGACTCTTCGTCGGAAAAGTGCTCGAAAGCGTCATCGAATAGACGCAACACCTCGTCGTCGCTGCGCGCCAGCAGTATCTTTCGCCGGACGCGGCCTCTGGCAGCTTGATCCGTCAACAGCCGTTCCTCCGGTGAACTGGGCGAGACCTGCGCCGTTAGACGACGTCCGTCGCTCGGCTGAGCAGATAGCGCCGCAAGGCGCGTCGCACTCGCAAGCGACCGGCGAGCGGCATCCAGACATCCGCGTCGTCGACCGTGACGTGCAGGGCGTCGAAGATCCGCAGCCGGCGACGTTTGAGCTTCATCGCGACGGTGCCACCATGCGCGGTCAATTGCAGCCAGCCATCCTCGGCCGCTTCGAGTTTCGAGTTGGCGTCGTTCTTGCTTAGCTCGCAGCAGAGGTTGTTGGCGAGCATGCGGGCCATGCGGCGCACGCTTCGACGTTTCGTTACGGTGACCTGTTCAGACATAGGTTTGCTCCTTACGTGTGACACGTTTCCTCAAATACGTCTCGGCGACTCGCGTCTATTCGTTGTTGTCGACGAACCGCAACACTATTTCGGATCGCTGCGATAACAATGATGGCGACGATTGGCAGGCAGATGATTTCACTCAGGTACATTGTCGCCTCGCTTTCGTTCAAAACATTTTCGCTTGTTTGTCCGCCGCCTCTTTCAACTGCCGGTCGACCTCTCGTTCGAGTTGCTTGGCTCGGCTGAGCGCGTCACCGCTGCGAGTTTGGAAATACTCACGTTGTGCGGACCGCATCTCTCGGACCAGTTGTTGTAAGCGATCGTGGTCAGTCATCACTCGCCGCCGCCTTTCGCATCAAAAACATCATGCAGAAAATGCTGCCTGCATATGTCGCACATTTGGAAGTGTATTTTGTCTCGCAATGCTTGATTTTCTTTTTTAGCCGTTCATTCTCCCCCCGCAGGCGTTCGTTGTCGGCCAACAACCGACGCAATACGCCCGGTTCCATGATTACGGGACACCCTAACGACTCAGGATAATCGTTGCCGTCGTCGCCGTAGTACCACACTTCGCCTTTTTCGATACGGCATAGCGTTTTGTTTTCCGCCCGCAACCTTTCGACTTCTGCCGCAAGGGTTACAACAGCATCATTTGCTGCTACCGACTGGTAGGCTTTCGGGACACCCTTTGCATAGTCCATCGCTTCGTCAATCGTCATCGTCGTCGCCTTTCCAAAACCCCTGCCGCCCGCCAACCAGCTGCACCAACTATGGTCTGGTCCCGAGTAGCCGACGAACGGCAGGGTGTGTTGTTAACTTAACCAAACTCCGGTTCGGTCTCCGACATCCTTGGCCTGTCGCTTTAGGTCGTCTAACGCCTCTCGCTTGCTGTCTCCAACTCCCTCAATGCGTTCCGGTAATCTATCCGGTTCTTTCAATGTTGCCCTCCATCTGTCGCCGACCCTTTCGACGTTCGTTAATCGGCGTTCCTGGCTTCGCACATGTGACTGGTAGTCAACCTCGCACACGATACACACAAGCAGCCACCCAACAAATATCGCCGCCAATGCGTAGACGACCGGCATGCATACAAATCCCACACTCTCGCTCCCTTCGTTGTTAAAGTGCCGTCTCTCCGGCTGTCACGCCTGTTTGGGTTGCGATAACCACAGGCAGGCATTCGGCGTCCTCCCTGCCTCACAAAGAAAAGTCGTTATGCCCGGCCTTGCCGGGCGTGATCATGTCCGCCGTTTGGTTTGACGTTGAATCTCACTTATGGACGGAATGGCGATCACCTCCCTTCGTTGATGACGAGCAGTCCTTGAACAGTTCCAGCACTGGACCCAGGCCCACACAAATGTGGTCGCACATCTTGACCATGAGTTCCGGTTCAATATCCGGCCCGAGCATCATTACCGTTGCTTTGCCTTGTCCGACTGCCCAGCCAAGTTCAAGGTGTGCCGACCGACCGCAAGGCTGAACTAGAACAAATGTGTCAGCCCACTGCATGGCATCGAAGTCGCTCTTGAAACCTGACTCGGCGATCGGATGTTTGAGCGCTTCAATGTACTGGTGCCCATTCCACGACTTCCATTCCGGGTCAATCTCTGACCAGTGAAAGCCGTTGTCGCCTTCTCGCGGATTGCGAAAGTCGTAGACATGGTGTCCTAGGCGGCGCAAGGCCTGCACTACGCCGGGCTGCGCGAGATTCCGCCAAGACGACGCAACGTAGACCTTACGAGTTCCTTTCAATGATCGCTGAGCTTGTGTTTCGTTTTCTGCTGTTGCCACTTCGTGTCTCCCTTCGTTGTTAAAGCCGCAGCGGCCCGGAATGGGCTGGCACCATTCTCTCACACACTCTCGGTACAGCGGCGCGTCACCCGCTACCTAGCTTTCAGTGCCCTACCAAGCTGATTGTTTAACGTACTGGTGTTGTGTGTGATGGTATCCGGTTCATGCTTGTCTATAGCGGGAATATGCCCGCCGCCGCTGCGGTTGTTTCAGTCGTCGCCTTTCGTGAACTCGTACTGCCCGGGATCGCCGTAATCTAGCCGTGCATCGGCAATCGGCGACCGAGGATTCAACGCTTTGCGTTCTACCGTTTCGTCAACTCGCTTTGCCATCACGTCAGCCGCTCGCAGTTTCAGTTGCAATTGACCGACTTCTTTGTAAAGTGCTTTCGCTGCTGCATGATCCTGCGATGTGTAGACTCCATACTGTGGGTTCCTGGCTGACACCCACCGCATCGCTTGGTCAACGTCCATCACTAACCGCCTTCTGTTTGCCGTGGCTTACTAGGCGTGCCACCCAGTCGCTCAACATAATCCGCTAACAATCTCACAACTTCCAAAACTGATAATCCACCACGCTCTTGCATCCTCTCGTAATCTTGTCGTGAATACTGCCGTTCGTATTCAGCGTGAGCCAGCCTCAGAATCGTTTCGCTCATTTCAGGCTTTTGACGACGCACACGGTTGTCCGACAACTCGTCATCTCTCTGCATCACGCCCATTGGTTCTTTACGGCCCACGCCACTATAGTGTCTAGGTCTAAATTCGCTCGCCATCACTCACCTTTCGCCCTATGAGTCCCACCAATGCAATAGCCGGTGGAACAGAATCCACGCATACCCAGCGATCACAAATGCGAAGATCCCGAACAACATGCCACCGATGTCTTTCAACTTGCTCACGCTACCACCTCCCGCGCTTCGCGCGCTTCAAGCTCCGCTTGCCACTTCACGCGAACCGCCTCAACGACTTCCGCTTGTGGCTTGGTCTGCGGTTCACGGTAGCCGATAACGCACTGTCCAATCTTGGCCAGCGCAAACGCGTCGTACTCGTCATCGCTGTCGAACATCACGCCGTAACGTTTCGTCAGGTGCGTCGGCACTGCCGGCAGTTTCTTGCCGCTGCCTTTGTCGGTCGCAAATTTCTTGAGGCTTTGCGGCGCGACTTCAGCCGCGGTTACTTGATGCACACCTAATCGACGGCGCAGCAGCCCTCCAAGTTCAGCAAGTTGCACTGCGCGATTTGGACTACCGAAGCTGTAACCCTCGATGAGCACAATCGACGGCTGGCCGTGTCGCATCATCGACTTGATCACCTGGTTGACCAGCAGCTTGTAACGCAACATACGCTCGTGCATCGTGTCGCCAAGTGAATCCGAAACGAACCGCTCGGTGAGAATCGTGTCGCCGATGAGCACGCAAACCCCGAACCCACTGAGACTCGGGTCGAGCCCAACTGCGATTTTCTGGCTATCACCGCCCATGTTTATTAGTTCCCGTCCGTGATGTTTTCTGCCTGTTTCGCCTGCCTTATCTGGTTGCGGCAGCTGGCGGCGGGTTCGCTTGTGCATCTGGAACCTGAACAATCGCCAGCCAACGGTTGAGGTTATGACCGCAATCGGTGAAGTGATTCTTAAGCACGCCCGTCCAGTACTTCGCCTTGTTGTCGAGTCGCTTCTTCGGCCGCATGATGTCCAGTGTGCGGCGCAGATCGTCTTCGTTGAACAACGGCGAATGCCGAGCGAGCACGGCCGTCTTGAGAACCAGCGAACGGTCGTCCTGGCTATTGACGGGGATGACATCCCGGATTTCCCTGCATAGCTCGACGGCTTTGCCCCAGTCGTCTTCCTCAATCGAATCCGGAACGGCAACGACCGACGTCTTAGACGTCGACGTCGACGTCAAGGGTGGGTTAGGTGGGTTAGACATCTGGTTTATTGCGACATCGGGGGGACATGACTCGTTTTTTTCAGTCGATGTCCCTTCGGTGTCCCCTGGTTGTCCCTCGCATGTCCCTGGTGTGTCCCCGTCGGATTTGGCGTAAGTCCTTTGTTTCCGTTTCTTCAAGCGGTCTTTGATGTAGTTGGGCGCGTGCTCTTCCCAGTCGTGGATCCGCAGCCGACACTCGTCGTCGCGCTCCAACCAGCCCGAGTCAACGAGCGCATCAATTAGCTCGCTTTCCTCACCTTCCCATTCAAAGTAGCCTGCGATTTCCTCGTCAGAGTACCTACCTACATCGCCCTCATCCGCGCATTCGGTCGCCAATTGCCAGAGCGTTTCGAGCAGACCAGCGGCTTGCCAGAGTGGCACCTTGAGACGGTGTTTGAGCCGTTTCGTCTTGATGTGGTTCAGCGTGCCCGCCTTCATCGTTTCGTTTGCCCTCCTGGCCGCGTCCGTGCGCGGCTGTCCTACTCTTCAACTCGTTTAAACTCGATCACCCACACCCACGGGTTCATGTCCCAGGTATAGCGACCATCATCGCGCTTGGCGTTGATGGAATCCCATAGAACACTAAATGCGGCTATGGACCAGCTCATCCGCTGGTAAGCGCATCGCATACGAACCTCTTTTCCAACGGACGCGTTGTCGCGATGTGCCTTCCACCAATCGTCGACGCCCTCAGCCCTCGCATCTTCTTCGCCGATGTCCTGCAATCGCTCGAGTCGAACATCGGTTACTCTAAGCGTGATGCGCGACGCCCAGCGTGGCATGTGGATTGAGGGCTTCCATTTCTGGATTGGCGCAAACTCCAACATCTTGGCTATCTCGACTCGATTACCGATGCCACATGGGTCACCTTCGCCGCTACAATCACAGAGCATTGCGCGTGCTTCGTTGTCAGCCTTGTAAACCACGCAGGCGCCGCTTTGGTCGTCTGTGAACGACGCCCATGTTTCGCGCACCCAGAGGCGCTCGCCTGGTTGACCGTAAGGACAACGTGCCATCAAGTGGCAGTGGGTGACTTCGTTCCAGAGCATGCGTTTGTCGCGATAGCGCCAGTCGTAGCCGAGCGTGTCGGAAACACCGAAGTCATCTAGCTTCACCACGCGCCGCGTTTGCGTCTTCGATCCACCGAGGACTGCGCGGACCATCTCGCCGGTAAAAAGAATCGGGTGTTCAGTGATTGTTGCGGTGCTCATAGCGTCCTATCACTCCTCGAAGTCGTCGTAATCGTCCGCCCAACAGTCTTCGTCGCAGCGCTCACAATCGCACTCGACTTCGCCGTGATTGTGACATACGCAAAGATCGCCACCGCAGTAGCAGAATCGGAAGCCGCTGCCACCACAATCACTTAAAGCCCAGTCATTGAACAACTCCTCGTATGTCCCTTGGGCACCACACCAACATTCGATCACGTCGTCGTCGACTTCAGTTTTTTCGCACACGTCTACGCTCCTCGCGTTCCATCCGCGCCGCTGGATTGCGGTCGGAGTAGTCACCGTCATCTTCCGGTTCAAACATCCGCAGGCAGGCTCCACAGCGAAACGTCCGAGCCTCACCGTTTACGGCGGGTGCCGGCTTGTGACACCAAGGGCATTTGTGATGAGGCGCCGGGTTGGCGCTGGCCGTCGTCTTGCGGCCCTTTTTCTTATTGCGTCTGCTGGTAGCGCTCATGCCGTCATCTCTGTTATGATTGCACGAACAAGGGTCCACGGTTTTCCGAGTGCCGACCGCTTCTCGTAGAACTTGCAGAGCCGCACGCGACCGCCGTACGTCTGGGTTCGCGTGTATGAAACCTTCCAAAGTCGTTTTAGGTAATAGCGAGTGGACAACACACTCATCGCGAACCTCGTTGTTTAATGTCGCGGGCCTTGCACCCGCTCGCCCTGTGTTCGATTACTACAGCCCAGGGAGCTAAGGGCGATGCCGCGCTACTGGCCATACAGCATCGTTTCAGGCCGCTTGGCACCTCGCACCAGCCTGCGAGTCGTGGCGCTACCCACTCAGTTCTCGTTGATCAAGCTACGCTGTAATGCCTCGTAGCGCCATGATTCGTTCAGTCAACTCGTCGCGAAGCGCCTCAGCAGACTTCACGTCGAGTCCGATCCACTCGGTTGGATGCGCGAAACGAATCACAATCGTGCGGTGAGCATCGTCGGTCGCGATGGCGTAGGTCAGCTCGCCGTCGTCATCGGCACCGGTGCGACCGTCCGGAAATCGACGTTGATAGACGCCGGTTTGCTGTTCGTTGAATCGACTGAGCAAATCGCTCCTTTCGCCTTCCCCATGGTGTTCCAAGCTCATCAGGTCATCCTTTCGATGTGATTGTTCAAAACCAACCGCCGCGCGGCACACGGCGGCAACCGCGCGACGGGGTACCTACACGTGGCAATTGGCTTCTACACTTCTGCTGCGTTGGGCGACGTCTCGAACAACTGTCCGTCGGCCCCGTTGTCGGTGGCCGGCATCATCGGCGCGTCACCGTCCTGCATCGCAGACACCGTATCGGTGACATCGCTCCGTGTTGCACGTTTGCCGCTGCTGCCATTCAGCTCATCGACATCACCCTCGGGCACCGCCTCATGGGCGCCAGTCAGCACGCCATAAATGGCAGCGAGCATCTTGCGGGTTGCCTTGCCAATGATGGCGTCGGTGCCCATGCCGCTGTTGACGCGGACGGGAATTCGGCAATCACCATCTTCCGTCTTGACGCGATTAAGTTCTTGAATCTCGCCTTTGACTGCCCATGAGGCACGGTAGCCAACGAGTGCCCCTTTCTCGCCGACTGTTTGCGGGACTTCGGGCATTAGTCGTAGATCCGACAGTCCGGGATACTCGCGAACCAATCGCGTAAATCCCTCTTTGGTGATGTAGGGCCGACCGGAAATGATGTTGACTTCATTCCCGATCATCCGCACGCCGCGTAATGTGGCTTCGATCAAACACGCCTTGACCTTCGCGACGGGATAGCCACCGTCCCGTTCCTTGTCGGTTCGGAACCCCAGCGACGTATCCTGCAGCGCCATGAGGTCTTTCATCATCTCGTCGGAAATGAGTTGTTCCATCTGCCGAACAGCACTGGCCATGACCAGCGCTTGCTTGAAGTTTCCGTACGACTCGACAACCTGCAAGCTGGCCTCTTTCGCAATCTCATCCAGCCTGGCTAGCTCGCTCTCGTTCTGGCTCAGCGCCAGTGCATTGCTTTCGCTCATGGTCTTAACTCTCCACTTCGTAGGTTGATTGCTGGTAAAGCCATCCGGGCAACGACAGTTCCGTGATTTGCTTCTCTTCCGGGTCCGACCACTCGTCGTGCTCGTAGCTGGACGCAATTCGACGCAGTAAATCGCACAGCTTTTCAAATGCGAAGGTGCGTGCTCGTTCGTCGAGCTGGTAGACGTGACAACGGTAGGGCGGAGTGGACGAGACGACGATGAACACGAACGTCGGCCGGTCCCACGCAGCGCCTGCACGCCATCGCTGTAGAATTCGGCCTGTTGGTAGTAGCGGAACCGAGCAGCGATACGCGCGAACCCTTCTGGTGACAGGTCGCTGGTTGTCTTGACGTCGATTGCGAATGAATCGGTCAACTTGTCAGGCCGGCACTTGCGTGGTAGGCCAGTTAGTTCGCAGTTCCAAAAGATACTGGTCTCAGTCTCCCCGCGCGACGTCAGCAGCTTACGAGCCAGCTCGTTTGCATAGACCGCGTCGAACATGCCGCGAACGCCGGCCAACTCGGTCGGCGTCAAGAGAATGCGGTCGGTGTTTTCGGCCACGAACTCGGTCCATGCTTTACCCTTGCGGTGGCCCTGGGCATTGAGCACGTCCGCAGGGATCTCCAGACAAACGTCCTCGATGATGTGCGGCTCGAGGATCGCCGCGTGTCCCACCGTGCCGATGTCCTGCAGCTTGGTCGGCTTACGGGTAACCGTGCCGGTGATGTGCTTGGCCTCGAACAGCCTCGGCGACTCGTCGTAGTCCTTGGCCATCGAGTTGCTGAGAAACGCCGTCATTTCGTGGTAATTCTCAGCCGTCAGCTTGAGTCGCTTTGTCTGTGATTTGGTTGCCGTCGCCATGATTCGCCTACTTTCTAGCCAGCCTTCGCCATTCGTTTTGATTCCTGGTACGCCTTCCACTCCGGAGACCACTTCCACGGTTTCTCGTAATATGCTTGCAACGCCTCGTGGTCGTAGTCGCGATGCTCGATGAGCCAGCGACCCAGGGCCGTTACGTTGTCGTAGGTCTCATGCCATTCGAGCGCCATCGCTAACCTGCCTTCCGCGCCGCGAGATGACCGCGAATGCCAGCCGCAATCTGCTCCAGCTTGTCGGCCAGTGACAACGCCAGCTCGTCGTTACGCTGCTTGAGCAGCCCTTTGGCCGTGTCGTCGACGTGCTCCAGCAGCTGCTCGACAAACTCCACGTCCGGCTGGTCGGTCGTCAGGCAGAACGGCAACGTTCCGTGGATGTCAGGCCACTCACCCAAGTAGTCGGAAACCGTGACAGGACCATCCATTGGCAGGTGGGCTAGGCATGCTTCGCGACGCTCGTGTTCGTCGGCGTCTTGCCAGGTTTGGATGTCATAGGGTGAGGTGGCCATTTCAGTTACTCCATGAAAAAAGCCGGCCCGACCAGTTGTTGGTGGCAATCCAAGCAACTGGGCCGAACCGGCAAAGTTTCTAATGTACCCGTCGCTTGTTGCCACGAGTGCATTATACAGCATTTACGGTTATCGTCAATGCCGCATTTATGATTTTCGTAAATATCTAGGTCTTGGAGAGAACTCCGATAGGATAGGAAAGACCGTAAATCTCTGCCAAAATGGGTAGTGCATTGAGTGGCGGGTCGCTTTCGCCCCGCTCCCATCGATACACAGCTCCGTACGTCGCCCGTATGCCCTTCTTGGAAAGCACCTTGGCAACTTCGTGTGCAGACAGCTTCGAGCGCAAGCGTAGCTCTCGCATTCTCTGACCACATCGACCCGCGTACGAACTCATGTCCGGCTCCACTGGTTTGGGAGTCATTCGTAGACCTCTTGGGCTGCTTAGTTTTTGCCACCAACGAAGTGCCCATTTTAGCCCAAATCCTTACGCATTAAAGGCTTGCCTGATTAGTTGAAAAAGCAGCGGTCCCGATTCGAACGGGTCGAGCGGCCCATCGCCGCCGCTGCTAGCCGCACTAGGCGACCGCCTCTTCTTTGTCCTCAACCGCGTCTTCATCGGCGGGCGGTTGCTCGGTGTCAGTTGGTGCCTCGTCCCAGTCCTCGAGCATGCCGAGCCGGTCGGCGTCGGATTCGATCATCGCTGGCGTAGGAACCCAACCCCGTGAACGCCGTACGCAACCGACGGGCTCGTTCCCGCGATGGTGCCGACGATGCGGATATAGCCCCGCGTGTCCTCGCAATCGATCGTGATCGTCTCGAAAGCATCGTCGCCGTCGTCGACTTGCGCGCCGAAGAGATAAAGCCCCTTGTCGACGGCCAGCTTATGCAAATCATTCCGGTCGGAAGGCTGCAAGTCCTGCCAAACGCGCTGCGGGATCGGCAGTAGTCCAGGCGACGGGATGGCCTGCAAGATCACCTGGCGGTGCGTCGCGCGCATCCCCGAGTGTGACAATGCCCGCTACGAGAACAGCATCCTGGCACTTAACT
>FUIF01009926.1_pt1 | contig 11230 bp, 14 predicted proteins | sample 1003461 | NCBI WGS metagenome assembly FUIF01 (sample SAMEA80401918, study PRJEB19352) | marine metagenome
TCTTGGGCGGTCTGGTTCTGATGACCGTGACAAGATTCATCGGTTTGCCAATTCGTGGCGGACTTCCGATGATTACAGGTGTAGGTCTGATTTTGCTGGCGTTCATCGTGGAACGCTACGCAGATTACATCCTGCTCCCCACGGCAATAGCCAGCGGCGTGGTGGCGACAGTGACGGTTCTGATGTCTGGCTGGAAGTTATGGAAACACCGATGGATACTATTTCCTCTTGGCTCGACTCGTTCTTCGCCAGCACCGGAGCCTTCTTCTTCTTCTACGTCCTCGGCGGAGTGACTGGTCGCCCGCTTTATGACTGGGTTATGAGCAAGGTTCGCTGATGGTAGCAGTCGCTACAACTTTGCCTTGTGGCTACTCAGGCGTTGCCTGTTCGTTTTTCACAGCAAGCCAAACTGCTCTTACTGGCACTTTTAACGATTCGTCAGAAATCAACTGGGTCGATTTTTCAAACAACACATCTGGCTTTACGGTTCTTACCGGCGTCGGTCTAACAACTTTGAATGCCTTGCAAAACAGTGTGAAGTTTACATATGACGGTGGCACTAGTGGTCAACGTGGAACTGCTGTTGTTGCTATGAAAAACTTGTTAAACAGCACGCACTACCTCGAAATTGAATCGACCAACGGATCTGTGTTTGAGTTTATTGGCGACGGGTGGACATCTACTGCTACTAGCAAAAACCAACTTTTTTTGTGGGACGACGATACATCAGGCCACAGTGTGGTTGTTCGTAGCACAGGTCTTGCGGCAAACGTGACTGCCGTGGTTGGCTCGATTGATACCGAGGGTGGCATTTTTAGGATCAAAAGCGATGAGTTCAGAAGTATATTCATTTGATATTGTGGTTCCGGGCGGATCAACCTCGGCAACCCTTACCGATCACCATGCTGGCGCGGTTGTGTCTGTGTTTGCAGCCAGCACTTGCAGCGCTGGCACGCCACGGTCAATCTCGTCGATTACCTGCGGTGGCAAATTAACATCATTGGCAATGCAACAACGGCTGCTATTGCTGACGGCAACAACGCACAGTACGAACAGACGGAACTTGGCGGCACAGCCCTTGATGGCGGCGACATCGTTGTCACCATGAGTGATGCAGTCGATGCCAGCGGTAACGTGACCGTCACCATTTATGTAGCACCATGAGCCTCGGACTAACCTACACCCAGATCAAGACGGAAGTCGAGCGCACGCTTGGCACGTATGCTGATGCTGACGTTGCAGCCATCATCAACCGTGGCTTGCGGCAGTTCTATACGCCAATGCCTCTGGCGGGTGAGCGGGTTATGCACCGCTGGACCTTTCTTAAGACTGTTGAAACTCTGGATACAATTGTGTCAACTGAGTCAGGAACTGCAACAGTGTTTGGGTCAGCGCTCACCTCAGTGAGCATTAATCTCAGCACCGAAGATGCCGCATCAATATCTCATGTGAGCATCACCCGCACTAGCGGCGCTGTAGAAAAGCACCTTGTTACTGGTGTAGACAATAGCGCAAGCACAATAACCCTTGCTGCCGCCCCCGGATACTCCGAGTCAGGTCTGTCCTTTAGCGTCCACTACAACGGGACATACGCTTTGCCCGCTTCGTTTGCAGGTATAGATGGGCCGCTTGGGTACGACACATTTTACGGCGACGATCCCAACATCCATGATCTTGAGATTCCAATTTCTTCGGACAAGACTGTGCGTAACATGTTCCAGCATCTTGAGGACCGCGATGACAAGCCACGTGCTGCGTCGATCTTTCAGACTGGCGCAACAGGCACGGCAGGTACGTCGTACCGCATTCGGTTCTACCCAGTACCAGACAAAGTCTACCGCTTGGTGTACGACCAAATCAACGAGCCAGCCGCGCTAACGTCGTCGCAGGTTCCGCTAGGCGGAGATCTCCATGCTGAGACTATTCTCGCTTCTTGCTTGGCTATCGCTGAGCAATACTTTATTCCTAACTCGCCGCACGGTTACAAGCAAAACTACATGGACCGGCTTCGTGCAAGCGTCGAGTTGGATCGTAACGCAACCCGTTCTGATAACTTGGGGTACTCGGGCGACCCTGCTCAAGAACGATTTATAGATGCCCGCCAAGGTAGATTCCGGCCTGATAACCGGGTCACTGTTCAAGGGACACAATACTAATGTCTGCACATCGCATCGTTGAAATGTTGCGCCAGTCGATTGATGCGGCTGGCACTGGCGGGGAACTCAAAGCCCCAATCTTGGTTGTTGGCACTGGCGACCCCACCTCAAGCACTGAAGATTGCTACCTGTATCTTCGGCTTGATCCGGATGCGGCCAACAAAGTTCTGTTTGTAAACCACACTCCCGGTACTGCAAGCAGAAACTTCACTGGCTTAACTAACTAATTGGAGTAGCCCATGTCTGTTGCCGTTGCCCGTCCCGGTTCTGCTCTAACAACGAGCAGTATCACCGGCGCTATTATCACGTCGCTTACGTCCCATACTTCTGGGGCGAATGGCACAAAGTTTTACATTAAGACTACTAGCGCAAACTTTCAGTACAGCGTGCCTGTAGTTGAAACGACGGGCAGCGGCGACGAACGCGTGTCCTACGATCACGGTGACAAGGTCTATGGTCAGTTCAGTTTGTCTGGCGTAATGCTCGCTGCTAGGGCCGTTGGCATTAAAGAACTTGTAGATCAGTTAGACAATACTGCGACTGGTGACAGCAAATTTCTTGTCAAACTTGAGTTCGACTTCTCGGCAGACAGCACCCATAAAATGGGGGCCATGCCTGTCATTATCCAGCAGATCCAGATTCAGTTTGATGGCAAGTCTCCTGTAGTGGGTGTTGCGCTTTCTGGACAAACCATGGCTAAAAATACCAGTACGTTCACCAACGATGCAGAGTGATGCTAACCCGTTTTCAGATCCCGATGTCAGAGCGCAAATGGAAGCGCTCAAGGATGTTGAGGCCGATGTACCGACGCTTGAAAAGCAAGCGCAGGCCGCTGCTGAGCGTACTGGTAGCAATGTTCTTACCCAAGAAAACGCGCCAGAACTATTTAAGGCTTCGTCGGGCCAGCCTCAAGATCAAACGATGACTGACCTGTTGCGGGCAATCGAAGAGTTGCCAAGGCGGATAGCCGAGGAGTTGCGTCGGTGAGTCTCGAAAGCGGCATCTCGATCCGGAACAGTATCTACAAAGGTACTCAAGCGCAGTATTCGTCCGATGGTCAGTCGGACAGCATGCGGGTCGAGGCCATGGTTGTCATTCCCAAAGAAGATTTGCTGACCGACCGCGACGGCCCAGCATTGTTGCGGTGGGCTACCAACCGCTACTTTGAAGAGGACGGGTCTAGGTATTTCTCGCCGGGCCATACAGCCTTGCCACTCCAGCGGATCAATGTCAGGCAACTGGCCCGCAACCTCGTCAGTCTTACCATTGACTATGGCGGCAGGGCGCAAGTGGGAGCGCCAGCAACTATTGCCGACTTCACTGCGGTCACAATTCCAGTCACCGTGTTTGCTTCGCCTGAAAAAGACAAAGAGCAAATCTATGAGCGCGGCTTGCCTATGGGTCAACTCATCAGTTCTGCGCGATTTTTGATTGATCCAGAGGCTGACCCTGACGGTGATGATGCACAGTATGGGTACTCATCAAGTATTGCTGGCATACCTGCCGAAGCAATTGACCAATTGCGCACCGACACCCACGAACGAACGGCAATCAGAATTAGCCTGCGCAAACTTTTCTACGGTGTGAACCCAGTAACAACCTACGCAAGCAACTTGCGCACCACCAGCACAAACCCAATACAAGTCGCAGGTTTGAGTTGTGGCGCAGGCACGTTGCTGTTAGAGGGTGTGACCAGCAATGCTTCTAGTGTTGTTCTGTTTGACCCTACTGGTGACGTACCCTCTGAACAACTTTTGTTCGACGTGTCTTTCCAGTTTTTGTATGATCCAGCAAAGTTCCCGGTGCATCGCTTCTCTAGCCTTGAACAAGAATCGGGCGGAAGAGCAACTAGGGACTTGTTAGTCGTTGACCAATACCAACAAACTAATTGGGATGTGTGATGCCAATACCCAACCCGCTCACCCCAGACTTTGCCAAGTACATCGAGGCGCTGGAGCGCAAAGTTGACAAGGCTGCGTCGCAGCAAGAAACCAACTTCTCCACTCTCTCACGACTTGATGATCGACTTGTAGGTCTTGCATCGTCGGTAGGTGGCATTGTGGTGCTGCCCGCAAAGATTGTTGGCGGCAGTGCTAGCAGTGTTAGTTTTTCTTTTGCCGATGAGTTTGCGCTGGATAACTACTTGCCTGCTGGCGCTGATGGCTTGCCCAGTTGGCTTACCTCTGCGCCACCTACGTTTAATGTTCCGAATGTTCTTAACCGTTATGCGCAACCGCCCGATGGTTTTATACACCACGGCGTGGCAGCAGAATTTCCCGAAGGGTTTGTAAGTGCGGTCGGGCTGCAAGAAAGCGGTGGGCTTGTTTACTTTTTCCGAGGAAGCATCATTCCCGGCACAGCAGGGGTTGCGTGGTATCAAAACCCTAGTGAGCAACTTGGGCCAGTATACGCCCTCGCGTATGTCAAGCCAGACCTGACGGTGTCTTGCAAAACGGAATTGGTGTAATGGGCGCAGGTATTGTCGCTGGATTATGTTGCTGCTCAAAGGGCAACCCCCCGATACCCGACGAGAACCAATACTACGAGTGCGAACCGATGGTCTGCGAGCAAGGTTTCAACAACTGCTTTGCGCCGCCAGTCAGCCTTTGGTATGTCGTGTTTACCCCCGAAGATATAGAACTCATGGTGGGCGAGTTTGAGATAGACCCGGAAACTTTTAAATGGGTATGGGCCGGGCAAATGTGGCAATGTGTCAGATTTCTCGGCAGCGAATCTGAAAAGCCTCTAGCGCCCTATTCAGAAACTCGGACCTTCAACGTCGGTGCTGCATTCAACACGATATCCGAAGACTTTCCGCCGCCTACCGCTGTTGTATTGACCATGCCCGACCATAGGATTACTGCCAATAACACAGGAGAGGTAGCGCAACCAACCGCAGAAGATAGTCTGACCTTGCAACGCAGCGATGACGGCAGCGCTTACATCACAAAATTTCACATGGTCAATAGTTTTGTCCATGAGATGCATAATCAATTTATAATCCAACGCTATCTTGGCGAGGCGTCTATCGGAAACGCTGTGCCTAACATCGTGAACGCAACGTTGGGAAACCCTGACCGAGCGTTTAGTTTGGTGCAATATGCCGTTACTCCGGGCGAAATAGGCGGGCAAGTATTGACTGTATCGTCAACGTCTGATTTTCCCTACCCAGTCGGCAACAAGCCATTTGAAAAGACAGCAATTCTTTCTGCTCCTTCATCTGTTGCCTTGCGGTACGACCTTGATTTGGAATCACTGGAACTACCAAGATACCCCCTGCCCATAGGTGGGTACGCTCCGGATCAAGATTACTTCCTAATTAGTTCGTCCACAAACTTCAATGTTGTTTTTGTGTCCGGAGAGCGTGTGCGTGGCGTTCCACACACCGATGGGGTTCGTAATTTTATGGAGGGCGACAACAACGAATGTGAAAGGTTCGGCCCAGCAACGTATATTCCAGAGGAAGCCTTCAGTCAACAGGGGGGCAACGCCCCGTTCTGGCCTGATCCACAACTGCCCCTGCAATCTACTGGTACGGTCGAGTCACTGTTGACCTCTAGAAGAACTGTTAGACAGTTAGAAGTTGATTCATGCAAGTTGCTTTCTTCTGCAACTCTTAAAACTGAGGGTCAATCTGCTGCCTGCCCAACAGGAAGTTTTGTCGTGTTCAGTTTGTCGGACGCCGGGTTTAGCCCCAAGCCGGGACGCTCGTATGTCCCGCCACGCACAATTGGGCAATTGTCTTTGCCTGCGGAAATCGGGGATCGTGGTGTCTCGTGGACCCTGTTTAGTGTGGGCTAATTCCGAAGATAAATAGAGAGGCGCGGTGCGCCAGTCTTACAAGATAAGAAAGACAGGATAAACAAGAATGGGACTCAAGTCCAGTTTGCGCCTAAATCTTGCTAACGACGAAGCGGTCACGAAGCCGCAACTTGTTACGTCCTACAGCAAGGCTGGCGCTGTTCTTTTTCCTGACCCAGATCAGAGTTACGCTCTGGGCAGCGCGGTAGCCACTTTGCAGTTTTCTGCTGATGGCGAAAACTTTGTGAACTCTTCAACCACCTTAAGCAACAGCACGCAGGGTGTATTTAGTATTGATGTTACTGGGGTGCATAGCCTCAGATTTGCTACAACCACAGGCGATGGAAGTGCTGATCCATCTGGCCGCATTTCGGTGTACCTTCAGTAATGCCAAACTACAGACGATGGAACGGTGGGGCTACGGCAGTTGCGCAAGTCCGCACCACACAAATCACGGGCGCTGCTTCGGGCAGCACCATTACCACAACACTGACGGCAGAGGACGGGTCAACGCAAAGCGTGGTCACTACTATGACCAACAGCACGCTTGCAGACCAAGCCACTGTCTACCGCAACGCACTTGCGGCAAGCAGCCAAAGTGAGTTCCAGAAACTGACATACTCGGTGGACGGGGTTGTAGTCACCATGACAGCCAGCATTGCTGGACGCCCATTCAACATGAGCATTACTGGCACGACTGGGTCAGCCAGCGTAAGCAACACAGCAGTCACCGCCAGCGCTGGGCCTAATGACTTCAACACCGCTGCAAACTGGAGCGGTAGCACCAAGCCTGCCAACGATGACTTGGTTGTTTTTCCGGTGGATCGTTTGATGTTCTGTATGGCCTTGACCAAAGCGCAATTGTGCTGCGGCAATTCTCAGTGACACGCGGGTTCAGCGGCAACATTGGCACTAACACTGCTGCACTTAGGATTCAAGTTGACGATGGCGATGGCGAAGATTCACTCAACTTGGGTGGGTCGGGAACGTACTACAGTTTTGACGGCGACTACCCAATCGTCAACATTACTCGCAACCTAAACACAACCAAGGTTGCTGGAGAACTGCGCGAAGTAAACATAATTGGCCCTGACGTTGGTGGAACCATAACTGTTGACGCAAAAGATGCACCTTCATCCGAAGGCGCGGACTTACAAATTGTCAATGTAAGCCCTGCTGCAAAGATTGTTATACCAGACACTGCTACGCAGACTGGGCATATTGTGCAAGACAGCGGCATTGTCGAACTGTCTGCCGTTACTAAATCTGCAAAGAGCAGCCTGTTGCTTTCTGGCAGCGGAGAGTTCATTACAAAAGGCAGCGGAAGTGTCCACGCAAATAGTGCGAGCATTACGCCTGCTGCGATCACAGTTCTTGGCGGACTTTACCGGCACGAAAGCGACGCTGACTTTTCAGGCATTGGTTCAGGCGGAACTAAACTCGCTGTGTTTGGCGGGCGTGTAGACATGAGCAGGGTGGGCGCAAACACGGGCGGCGAGTTCCTGTCAATTGGACCAGCAAAAATATTTGGTGGAACACTTGACCTGTCCGCTGACGGCAACTTGGTGCAGTTTACTTCGCTTGCCAAATCCGGCGGTACGGTTGTCCAACCTGCATCTGCAATGGCTAACGCAGCCAAGAGGTCGTAATGTCAAAGCGTACAGACGCAGGGCGCAAAGCCTTAGAAGAAAACCGTAAGCGCACAAAGGCTGCGTTTGATGCAGCAAAGCAGGCAGAAAAAGACACTGCCTTCCGCAAGACTGAAGCGGCTCGTCTTGACGCGGAGGCCAATGCGGAAGTTGCTGCACAGGATGCCAAGCGCCAACGCAACACTCCACAAGCCAAAGCGCAAAGACTGGCTGAGACTAAGGCTGCGCAGCAGGCCAAACAAGGCGAAGCCAAAGCCAAGGCTGATGCACGTCGTGCTGCGCGGTTGGCGCGTCGTACCAAAAAGGGTACGCGCAAACGACCTGTGTCACTGCAAGAGGCTATCTCTCAGGCGGCAGATATTCGGCAGCGTTCGCAAGAGCGTGCTGACGCCAGAGCCAAGCAGGCTTCTGGAACGCAGGTTGTTGATGCAGCGTACGACGATTCCGGAAAGATCGACACCAGTGGTCTTGAGGACAACACGATTGTTCGCACTGCACAAGGCACATTCAAGAAGTACAACACTGAGACTGGCGGACTTACCGACGTAGCGTTCGATCCAATTTCTGACCAGTTCGGCCTACCTGAACAGCCCAAGGCTGGAGCGTTTGACTCCGAAGACTTCACGCGCAATCAACTCACGGAGTTGCGCAAACTGGGTCAGACAGACGCACGGTTTGCCGACATGTTTAGTGACTTTCAGTCGCGCCAACTTGAGATTATGCGCGACCCAAACCTGCGACCGGAGGAACGTCAGGCTGCCTTGCAATCTTTGAGCGATGAGATTGGACAATCGTACGATATGACTTCTGGCTATCGACGCGACCTGCTTGCTGTTGAAGCCGAGGGTCAACGGCTAGAAGAGCAAGCCGCTGCACAAGGACGGATTGACAAGCAGCGAGATGAGATGCTTGTTATGCGCGCTCGGCACAGGGAGCAAGCCAATGACCGTGCAACGCAACGTTTGAAGGCTGATCGTGACGCTGACAGCCAGACGCTGCAAAACATGAACGCTGGGTACGCAAACTACTCAACTCAATTTGCTGCGGAAAACGAGTTCAACCCCAACGCGCAAATGATGCCTTTTGACCAGTGGCGGACAACAACCCTGCGTCAAGAGTTTGCAATGCAAGAACACCGAGATCAAATCCGATCTACTGAAGATCGAACAATTGACATCGAAAACCAAAGAGCAATCTTGCAGGACCAACTCAATACAATTCCTGATCTTGCAATTACTGCGGCTGGCAAACTTGGTGGGTTTGAGGCAGGACAAAGGTTTGCGCAGGGCGAATTCAATAGAATCATTGCGATGGACCACCAACTCAAGTTGGAATTGTCAGCGCTGGGCGAGCAACGGAGAGATATCAGAAACATGATTACGGACGCTCCTGATCCCCAAGCAACTGCAAGCCGAGCCGGATCTATGTCTGGATCTGATGAACAACAAAGGTTCTTAAACGTACGAGATCCATCGGTTCAAGCAATGGCTTACGCATTTCCGTTGACGTGGAAACTCTGTTTTGCGACTTGACAAGGGCACGAAAAAATTCTTAAACTGCGTGACGCTCTTTCTTCTACTGTCATGGCTGGCAGGCCGGACGATCGGCCCGCAATCGAAGACTCTCTACGCACAGAGTTAGGACTCAAACTGTCTTCGGCTGGCCCAGAATTTACTGGACCCCTTGGCTCTTTATTCGCCAAAGTTTTGCGGAACGAAACAGAATTTGTTTCGGGCGTTCCTACCCCAGACCAGCAAGACAGAGCAGTATCCAAAATTATACTTGTCATGACAAGGCAGGCCGAGTTGAAGAAGCAAGAGTTCCAACTTCAGCAGGAGAATCGGGAAGCGTCAGATCTTGAGGCTTTTGGAACTGAAAACATTTTGACAGGCGAACAACAAGTCAACCCGACATTGAAGTTTCTAGGCGACTCGCCAATGCAACAGCGCGCAAGGGAAAAAGAGGCCCGAGAATCCGGGCTGAGATAAATTATGAGCAACATTCAAGACCCTGATCTTTCAGCAGCGTCTCGCGCATTTCAGCCGCAAGAACAAGACATTATTGACTCCACCGCCAAAACGGTTGATGTCTTGGCGCAAGGCTCTGCGGCTATGCAGACGCCCCCACCTGTATCTGACAGGGACCGGAAAGCGATCCAGCGGCAAAACTCATTCAACAATATCTTTGCTACCGAAGCAGCGACAGACTGGGCAAAAGCCCAAGCCGCAGGCGGAAGATACAAGAGGTCAGGGGAAGCGTACACCGCAAAAGACTTTGCCAAAAAGTACGCGCCAAACATTGCGAAGTACGCAGCCCTGTCCGTTACTGATGATGACGGCAAAGAAACTGGTGTCATCAATGTGCGAAGAGACTTGCTTCCTGAGCGCCTTGGATTGATGGGTGGCAGCCTTACCCGCGACCAAGCAGACAGTTTTGTAAAAGCAAACCGTGCTGCTGGCACAGATGGTGGCGCTGCACTATTCGCTTTTGACTCTGACATGCCTATCTCAGAGGTGATGCGATTTGTAGAAGCAAACCGTGAGAACAATGCGCACGCTCGGCACGCCGCGCAACTCGCATACGAGCGAGCAATTATCTCAAGCGACATGGGTCTGCTTGAAAAAGCCAAGGTCTTGGTTGGCGAACAGTTTATTGGTGGCATTGCAGCAGGCACTGCAAAACTTGCTACCGAGTATCCAGCCCAGTTATACGAAACCCTGATGTACAAGACGATGGAGATGGACGCTTGGTTCAATGAAACCATTGGCGTCAGCCCCAACAACATCGACAGCACCATCCTAGAAAACCACATCGCAAAAAACTACGGTGGCACAGTCGATAGTTTCTTGGATGACATTGGCTTTCGCAAACATGCAGCCGTTACGGACTTGGCGGGCTACGAAAGTTTCGGCGTCATTGGCGAAGCGTTGCCGCAGTTTGCTACACAAATCGTTGCGGGTGGTGGCCTCGGCATTCTGCGTGCTGGCAGTGCGTTTTCCAAGATATTTGCTAACAGTAGATTTATTGCTTCAGGCAGTGTGTTGGGGGCAATGCAAAGTCAGGCGCAACAGTTTGCGCATTACAAACGCATGGGCTTAAGCGACAGTCAGGCGACCACAAACGCAATGATTGATGGCCTTCGGTTGGCCTACTGGTAGCCGTCAGCACCAGCATGGTCAACGGCGCATCAAACATTTTGATGAAGTCACCTGTTGGTCGCAAGGCTATGGCGACTGCTGCGCGCAACCACTTCTTGCGAACGGCGGGCTACGCTGCTGGCGGTGCCATCCAAGAAGGATCTCAAGAAGTTGTTGAAGGCATCATGTTTGATGGCATCAACGCCATCTTGCAAGAGTTGAAGATTCGGCCAGCAGAGGATGTGTTTGGCGATAGCGTTTCAGGCTACCTCAAATCAAAATGGATGGACTTCTTCGCTGGTGCTGTGCTTGGTGGCGGAGCCGGTGCGCTGCTTGGCCCTAAGAGTTTGCGCTCAAGAGTCAACTCCTTTGAAGTTGCGTACCGCGCTGGGCAGACCGACGTAAACGCTGATACGGACAACCAACTGCGGGTTGGACAAAAGGCTACATACGCTGATGGTCGCCCGATGCTTGACGAGCGTGGCAA
>FUIF01010281.1_pt1 | contig 11222 bp, 11 predicted proteins | sample 1003461 | NCBI WGS metagenome assembly FUIF01 (sample SAMEA80401918, study PRJEB19352) | marine metagenome
CGTCAAGAAAGTATTTAAAAAGGTTTGGTCTTCTAAACTCTTTAAAGTAGCTCTTATCGGTATAGCTATATATACAGGGGGTGCAGCCTTAGGTCTATGGGGAGGCACCGCAGCGTCAACCGCGGCGACAACCGCGGCGGCGGCTAGCGCACCCGTAACAGGAGCAGCAGCAGCAGGCACAACAGCCGCGACAACAGCCGCGACAACAGCCGCAGCAGCACCAGCGGCGACGTCTGCAGCCATGACAGCAGCAGCGCCCACACTAGCAGCCGCGACACCCACAGGAGTTGCAAGCGCGTTAACAGGCGCGGCGACAACCGCAGCACCGGTAGCGGCTACAGCAACCGAAATAGCAGGCGCATTAACAGGCGCGACGAGTGCAGCAGCACCAGCGGCGACGTCATTCCTAAGCCAAGTTGGGTCGGGTCTAAGCTCCATTGGTAGCTTTATGAACGCGAACCCAATAGCTGCAACTATGGGACTTAGCGCGATATCTAGTGCTTTTCAGCCAGATCAAAAGGATCTACTGAGAGAACAAGAAGAAATCAGAAAACGCGAATTCGACGAACAATTAGCAAGCCGTCGAGAAAATTTAACAGGTTACGAGAATCTACCACTATTGCATCAAAACAGAACAGGTGGTAGCGCTGGTACGCCGGGATGGAATAGACGCACAGGGGGCGGTTAAGATATGGCTTTTCTACAACAACAAGGGCAACCGGGACCACCGGGTCAGAGCCAACCAGTACCAGAACAAGGCGCGCCAGGACCAGACGGTCGCGAAAGTACGTTAGGTAGCGAACAATCCACAGCAGAAGAACAAGATCACTATGAACGTGTTGTTTTAGCTGGTGACGAAATCATTTTCGGTGATGGAAAAGCGCGCGAAGCCGTCGTAAAACAATTAAAGTTAAACGCAGATCAGCCCGCGCAAGGACTAGCCGACGCTACGTCTATGCTAGTTGTTAACATCGACGAACAATCAGGCAACCAAGTACCCGAGACTGTTATATTACCTGCAGCGACAGAACTGTTAGAACACATGGCAGACTTAGCCGAAAGCTTAAAAATGTTCGCAATAGACGACGCGGTGGTTAATCGTGCCGGTCAAATAATGATACAAAATCTAGGTGATGCGTACGGCGCAACACCCGAAGACATTCAAGCTATGATGGATTCAGTACCACCCGAAGAAGCAGAACGCTTAGCGCTTGAACAAGACAACTACGCTAAGAAGCAACCACCTAAAGGGGTAGCATAATGGGTAACTTTTTTCAGAAAATGATAGCAGGCGCAGCCAGCGCGGGCGCTCCACTCTATGCAGATATGGCACGGGAGAAACTTCGCGCGGATATCGGGGCAAAACGTGACGCGGTATTACATCAAAATCGTTTAGATATTGAGAACCAACGCCAACAAGCTACCACAGCGTTACACGACGAGAAAATGGTGCAACAACAATCACAATTTGAAGCTGAAATGGCGCACAAAAAAGAGTCGGCCACGGCTAGCGCCGCCGCTACAGATATAGCGAACACCAGCGCAAAAAATTTAGCACAGTTAAAGGCAGACTACACCAGCGCAAAAACGGACGAGGAACGTTCTACCATTGCTAAACTAATGGCGGCTGAACAGGGTAAACCGGTAGAAAATTTACCGTCTACAGCCACAGGCAGCGGTAATACTGCAGCTATGAAAGAGGCAAAGGTACTCGCGACGCTTGACGAATTCGAGACCCCCGCCGAAGCGCTACGATTCTTGAAGAGTAAAGAGGGCGATATGACCCGCGACATTTTTCAAGCGCTAGTTAAAAAGCAAGAAGACGGGTTAATGCCCGAGGAATCTAAAAAACCTTTTGACGTATTATTGAAAGAAGCCCGCGAAATGGCTAAAAAACCGAAAAAAGCCACAGAGCCCGCGCCTCAACCTGAGACACCGACAGTCACGCCAGAATTAAAAGCTAGTGCGTCTAAAGTGTCGACTCAAGAAGAATACGACGCGTTACCTCAAGGATCATTATTCTTGAACACGACGAATAATAAATATATGTGGAAGTTATAAACATGGCTAATTTTGGTGGTATACCTGCAGAAGAAGACCAGGTACAAGGTCAAAACTTCGGCGGGACTTTTGCCGAGGCTGGACCCGAGACAGCGGTAGTCGACACGACTATCGAGCCTGCGGCAGAAAACGAGGCAGAAAGCGGCTTTTTAGCTGGTGCCGTAGATTACTTCGCCGATTCAGGCGCTAGTTTTTCAGTGGGCGCTAACTCTTTATTACGACTAGGTGGCCAGCTTTACGGCTTAACGACTGGTGATATGGATAACTGGGCGGCTGAGCAAGGCGCTAGGGGTATGGAATACTGGGGGCGTTTTAAATCCAACGACCTAAAAGACTTAGAAGACATGCGGGCGGCTAAAATAGCTAGCACAGATAACGACTTTGCTAAAGCGGGTCATGCTTTTTGGGAGACCGTGACGTCGCCGTCGTTATTGTCGGCGTTCGCATTTGAGCAAGTACCCATGTTAGTAGCTACAATGGGCGGCGGTTACGCGGCAGGGACAGCAGCCAAGGCGGTAGGTGCAGGCACCACGGCTACAGGCGTTGTGGCTACAGGTGGCGCGGTTACGACAGGTGGCGCGTTGCAAGCTGCAGATTCAGGATCGGCGGCGTACGAACAATTAGACAACTTACCCGACCAAGTATGGGCAGTTAACGAACAATTTTTAGCGAAAGTAGCTAAGGGCGTCGACCCTGAGGTCGCTAAACATGAAGTAGCACTCGAATTATCACAGGACACGGCTATCGCTGCAGGTATTATATCTGTAGGTCTGAACATGATCCCCGGCGCGTCTAAGCTAGAAAAAGCATTAGTCGGCGCGAAACAAGCAGGTAAAGGCGGTTTCCAAGGTTTTGCCAAAGGTTTCTTAGGCGAGGGCACAGCAGAAGCACTCGAAGAGGGTTACGGCGCTTTACGTGCTAATATAGCAACATCTAAAGTCGACCCAGATCAAGTATTAACTGAGGGCGTGGGCGAAGCTATGGGAATGGGCGCGCTTGCAGGCTTTATCGGTGGCACGGCGGGTATTAAAGGTTCTAAGCCCGAAGCTAGATCGAATCGTGAAATTATAAACAATATGCGAACTACGTCAGAAGCTATCACAGCAGCACCGACAGTAGACGCAGCTATGGAAACTGCAGGCGCTATAATCGAGGGCGAAGTAGAGGCACACGTAGGCGCGCAAGAATCAGCGGTCGTTACCGAGGCTATAACCGCCGCGGTAGAAGCGGTACCCGTAGCCACTGAGGCTACGCCAGGACCCGTAGATTTTAGCGGATTATCGGCAAAACCGGTAGATTTTGGAGGCGTAGCGGCAGAAGTAGAAGCCGAAGCAGCACCAGTAGCCGAAGCAGCACCAGTAGCCGAAGCAGCACCAGTAGCCGAAGTAGCACAGCCTAAAGCACAACCCACCGAAGAAGAACGCGTAGCAGCCGAAGTCGACATACTGGCAAAAGCTAAAGCTCGCGTCGAAACGGAACGCAGACAGCAAGAAGTAACAGCCCCACAAGAGGCAGTTATTAGCGAACTAACGTTATCGAAAGAGGTACCACAGTTCAAGGCAGGCGCTAGCGAGAAAGGCGTAGTCGAGCCATTAGGCGGTACTTTTGACAGGACCGGCGCTGGACCGATTCAAGTATGGGTCAGAAAAGACGGTACAAAAGAAGTTATCACCGGGCGTCATAGACTAGACTTAGCTAAACGTAGCAATATGACTACGATACCTGCACAATTCCATTATGAAAAAGACGGTTTCGACGGTAAACAAGCAAGGGCGCTAGACGCTACGCTGAATATTCGTGAGGGTCAAGGTCAAGTAAAAGACTATGTGAACTTCATCAAAGAATCTAAAAATGACTGAGGCACAAGCGGAATCTGAGGGTATTTTAGCCCGTGGAACTGGCCAACAAGCGTTTACTGTAGCGAAAAAAGGTAGTGATTTACTTATTGACGCACATAGTCAAGGTATCGTTTCAGACAGTGCAGCCGTTAAAATATCAGAAGCAGCACCGAACAACGAAGCATTACAAGTAGTAGGCTTAAAAGCGATAGAAGACGGCAAAAGCATTACAGTAGCCGCTAACATGGTAAAAGCGGTTAGCACTATGCAACCTGCTCAAGCGCAAGAGGGCGATCTTTTTGGCTTCGATACCGGCGCTATAGAACAAGCCGAAGACTTAGCGAAAGCAGCAGCCGCGAAACAAACAGCATTACAAAAACGAATTACTGCAATACAAGGCGCAGCTAAACGACCTGAATTAGCCAAAGGTGAGGGCGTCAACGTCAAAGATCCTAAGTCACTTCAAGCCCGTGTAGCCCAATTAAGGGCAGAAAAAGCAGAGTGGGATACCTGGCATACTAACCCTCAACTTGTCCAAGAGCTAAAAAATGGGATCGAAGCAGCCAACGCACCGGTAGCCGAAGTAGCACCAGTAGCCGAAGTAGCGCCAGTAGCTAAACCATTACCACAACCTACAGTAGAAGAACTCAACGTAGCCGCAGCCCGCGAAGTCGTCGAACACCCTATACCACGGGCAACACTAGCGAAAATGGATAACGCTAAAGACGTCGTTAACTGGGTATCAGACAACGCACAAGATCCGGTTTACCGGGCGATAGCGACGGCGATACAAGGGTCTATAGAATCTAATATATCGGTCGTTTTAAAAGGATCTGGTAGACGCGCAAATAGTACAAGGCGTGGTAACTACGCGTACCGTAAAAACAGAATGACCAACGAAGTAGTATCGGAGGGTAAAGTCCTTACATACTGGACTGAGGGTATGCAAGAGGGTACTGTCACCCATGAATTAATACACGCAGCCACGGCGCACGTATTAGAGAACCCTAAAACTGAGAAGCAGAAAAGGGCTAAAGTCGAATTGCTCCAAGCTAAACGAGATATCGACAAGCTAATTAGAACAGACCCCAAACAGCATGACGCGTTGACAGAAACAGAACAGATAGCAATTAGAAGTGTGGGCAGTTCGATAGACGAGTTTATTACGTACACGTTAACTAACCCGAATTATCAAAGCGCGCTTAAAAAGTTAACTTTCAATGACGGCAACGAAATTAGTATATTTTCAAACTTGGCGAGATCATCAAAAAATTACTTGGTGCTGAACATATACCGACTAGCGCATTTACTAGGGCGTTAGAGGCGACCGCGGCGTTTACCGAAGCGGCAGCCGAAACAAAAGCAGATCCAAACGTGACCGCAATTAAAAAGAACCGCCTAAGTCTAAGGCTTTAGCGAGTAAAGAAAACGCGTTAAAATTGCGTCGTGAGGCTTACGAGTCTACACTTAGTAGAACAGGCGAAAACTTCTCAATACACGGTTACCGTGAGTTCATAGCTCAAATGACCGCTAAGTACCAAGAGGTTAACGCTAAGTTACCTAAAGACACCATTCAAGGCCGTGCGGATTTTACACAGTTTATTCAAGCCCAACTAGGCAAAGAATTAAGCTTAAAGGATATTAAGTTAACTAGGAAAGTTACCTCGAAAGATGGTAAGATACAAATAGCCCAAGGCAGCGCCGAAGTCGTATTAAGACAAACGCGCAAAAAGCGTAACGCTTGCCTCAACTTATTAAGGTGTATACAGTGAGTTATAAAAAATTAAAAGACTTAGAAGAAGACGGCTTCACTATATACAGTGAGACCGACACCGACCGCAACGTCATTGAGCATGAAACTAAGATCGTTGTCGTCGACACGAAAGAAGTTTTATCAGCGATAGACAACACTAACCGGATCATGCAAGCGGGTTATGTAAGCTCTAATCAGCAATTACAAGACGCTATAGAGAGGTTAGTCGGTGTATTAGCGACAAAACCCGACGATAAAAACCCGAAAGCTTCACGCTAGATATTAACCGCGACGCTCGCGGATTTATGACTAGCGTAGACGTTAAAGTTAACAAATAAGGTATTACCATGGCCACGTATTTAGAATTAAGAAACTTATTTAATGACGGCGATCTAGTTAATCGCACTACCGTAGCGATAACGATATCGGTTAACGACTTGCTATCAGGTAGCCCAACGGCTAACGATAAAAAGTACGCCGAAAGCGTTCTAAGTAACCCGCAAGAAGAAGCTAGAAAGATCTTAATGACGATCTTAGCCTCTAATTCAAGTGCTACCGTCGCTCAAATTCAATCGGCTACAGACGCGACGTTACAAACTAAAGTCGACGCGGTTGTACCTCACTTAGTAGACGCATTAGCGGGAGTTTAATATATGGCTATTTCTACAGACTCAGCGATAGAGTTTTTCGGAACTCAAGACACCTTAGGTACTTCTAGCGCTTCGGTTGCGGATAACGCTTTTAGTGTAGCGGGCGACCTAAGTACCTGGACCAATGACGACGACGCGCCTATGGCTAGTGTAACCGGTACGTTTACTTTTGCGTCTGCACCCGACGCGTATACAGGGCTTAACTTGTATCTACGATTACTTAATACAGTATCGACTAACGATTCCGACGTCCCAGACGCAAACTTTCAACACACGTTCGCGGGTCACTTCCCGTTAAACGATGTTACAAGCGCCCAATACGTAACGATTGACATTGCATTACCTAACGGTAAAACGTCACAAGAATATGAATTCTATATCGAAAACAAAGCAGGGCAGACAGTATCGGCGGGTTGGGATATTTACGTAACGCCTAAAACTATTGGTCCTCACGCATAAGGGCGGTTAGTATTTATGGCTCTTATAAATTCCCCCGTTACATAGAAAGTATCCTCAAGGATACAAGCCCCCGGGCTTATTAGTCCCCAATCCTGACGCCCCCGCGGTCGCAGACCGCTACCTATATATGGTTGACGGATCGCACCAGCTACACAACATGGCGCGACCACACGAAGAGGTAGCGTTCAAAACAGGTACTAACGACCTAATCAAACGCGGTGACGCTATGGGTGTCTGCGCTGATTTTGTTAACTCAGCCAGCGCCGATACGACAAGCGAATCATGTTACCAGCTACCTACTATGGGTGTGATGGTCGAGGGTTGGTTGTTAGTTAGGTGGCGTCTCGACGACCTAGACGCAGGCGGTCAGTATTTTTCGGTCATGCTGATACTGCGGGTAGCGCTAGGATCTATATCTACTCGGTGAGCTCCACTAGCGTAGGCGTTAGACTAGGCGGTAACTCGGCGTCCACTTTTTCAGCAGGGCTAGTAGCCGGTAAATGGTACAACATGGCGCTAGCGTGGGGCGATACTGCCGGGGTTGCGCCCGTATATCTTAACGGTGTTAGACTTGGTACGACGCTGAATTCCTCAGGCGATCCAGGTAGTACCATGGCGAACGCAACACATATAGGCCAGCTTAGACGCTCAGGTTTGAACACGGGCGCTATAGATGGTCAAGTCGCTATGGTCGCTATGGGTACAAAGCGCGCCACAGACGCACAATTAAAAGCGCTAACGCTAGACCCATATAGTCTAGTTATGCCAGCGCAACCAGGTATTTTTTACACTTCCGACGGTGTAGCACCAACGGGTCGGATCATGAGCAGTCAAGCACACGGCGGGGGTCTAGCAGGTCTAGGCGGTATCGCTGGTCCTGGCGGCGGTTTAGCAGGTTAATAAGGTAGTATTATGAGTAGAGATAGAACAGTAGGTGACACTTTTTACGTAGCCTTTACCACGCGCGCTTTCGCCACGGGTATTCCTACGACGCTAGGCGGTACGCCCGTTATATCAGCGTATGAAGACGGCGGCACCACACAAATTACAGCCGGGGTCTCAATCGGCGCGGATCACGATAGCGTTACAGGTCTTAACATGATCACCGTCGTAGCCACTGGCGGCAACGGTTTTGAATCAGGCAAAGATTATAACCTAGTTATCACGACCGGTACTGTTAGCGGCGTTTCAGTCGTTGGCGAAGTAGTCGGGCAATTTTCGCTAGGATTATCAGCGGCGGCGGCTAGTCTGTCTGCAGGCGTTGACGTAGTATCCATTAGTGGTGACAGCGCAGCCGCGGATAATTTAGAAGCTATGTACGACGGTACCGGATACACCGACGAAGCCGCGCCCGCGTCAAGGGCGCAAGTCGGCGGGTTGGCGACGGGTACGTCTGCTATAAGCGTACAATCTGAATCATACGTGTTAACAACAGGTACACAGTCTAGCGGTACGATATCAGATACCGAAACATACAACGCGGTATACCACGAGCACACGGACGACGCGGGTACTACAGAACTATATTATCAATTCGATGTTACAGGTAACGGTACGGCGGTTAGTGTACTAATTGACGGTCGTGTTAACGGTTCGAATGATACAATCGCCGTTTACGCCTATGACTGGGGCGGCGCTTCTTGGGATCAGATCGGTACTATGGTCGGTACTAACGGTAGCACCGACGTTGAATTAGATCCGGCGTTGCTTGTTAGACATACGGGCACGGGCGCTAACCTTGGTAAAGTACGTGTTCGTTTTTACGCAACAGGGTTAACATCTTCAACATTAAGAATAGACAGAATAGCGGCCAATTACGCGGTAGTCACTCAATCGGTGGGTTACTCTCAAGGTGCGGTCTGGATCGATACTAATAACGGTACCGCGGGTACGACTGCTTTTGTACACGGCGTAGCAGATAACGCGGTCGACACTATAGCAGACGCGGTGACAATCGCGGCGGCGGTCGGGGTTCCCGATTTTCACGTATTTAACGGGTCGTCTATAACATTGGCGGCTAATTCCGAAAATGAATCGTTTTTCGGCGACCATTGGACGTTAGCGCTCGGCGGTCAAGCTTGCGGCGGTATATACGTCGAGGGTGCGACCGTATCGGGCGTTGGTACTTCGTCGGGTGAAGAAATGCACTTCGAGGGTTGCGACTTTACCACGGCTACGGTCGAACAGGGTCACTTTGATAAGTGTGGTTTTAGCGGTACGGTGACATTTAACACCGCCGACGACTACGATTTTCACGGTTGTTATAGTAAAGGCGCTGCGGTACCGGTATTTACTAAGACCCCTGGGGTCGCTATTAATGCTGAGTTCCATTCGTGGGAGGGTGATATCACGATTAGCGGTCTTGAATCAGGCGATAACGTAGAGTTAGGCGGGTTCTATAGAACGGTTACTCTTAACGGTGCCGACGCAACGGTGCATATCCACGGTATGTACGAAGCATTAGTAGACAACTTAACCGGGTCACCAACGGTACAGGTAACGGGCGCTATAAAAACTGGCGACGTTGCGAGTATCTTAGTCGATACAGGTACAACACTCGATACTAAACTTAACGATATTCAAGGCGCGACGTTTAGTACGTCTACCGATTCGTTAGAAGCGATTCGGGATCGTGGTGATTCTGCATGGGTTACAGGTGGGGGCGGTAGCCTTACACTAGCCGATATCGCCGACGCGGTATGGGATGAAAGTTTAGCAGCACACCAAACGGCACTATCAGCAGGTCGCGCCGCAACACTGGGCGGGGTTCCTATCGCTGAAACAACCGCAACCGGTACACCAACGACAACGACCGTAGAATTAACGGCGGGTTCTTCGGTAGATAATTACTACCGCGACGCCACGCTTAGAATTCTTAGCGGTTCGGGCGTAGGGCAAGCAAGGATCATAACATCATATACAGGTTCTACTAAAACATGTACTTTTGACGAGCCTTTAGCCACTGCACCGTCGGCGTCCGACGCGGTAGCTGTAGATATGAGCCACGCACACGCCGTATCTAGTATTGCAGACGCGGTACTCGATGAAGCATTAAGCGGTCACACCACCGCGGGCACTTTAGGTAAAGCGATTACGGATACAGAAACCGACGCGGCGGCTATCTTAGTCGATACCGCACAAATTGGCACAGCAGGCGCAGGTCTAACAGACTTGGGCGGTATGTCAACGGCTATGAAAGCAGAGGTTAACGCCGAAGCAGACACCGCGATATCGGATTATGATCCACCAACTAACGCTGAAATGGTCGCTAGGACCCTTGTAGCGGGTAACTATTTTAACCCTGCAGCCGACACGGTAGCCACGGTAACAGACGTAACGAACCAGGTTAGCGCTAACGTTACTGCGATATCAGGTGACAGCACAGCCGCAGATAGTTTAGAAGCGTCATTAGAGACGTTAGTTACTGGCACTGCAACTGGCACACCAACAACTACCACAATGGCTGATAGCGCGTTAACAGAAGCAACCGACGACCATTACAACGGTCGTGTAATAATCTGGCGTACTGGTGCGTTAAAACATCAAGCAACCGATATCACAAGTTACGACGGCACCACGAAAACTTTCACCTTTACAGCAACGACCAACGCGGCTAGCGCTGGTGATGCTTATGTGATTGTCTAATGGCTAGGACTCGCTTAGGCTTATACGGTGGTCCTAGATCGCCGTATGGTACGTTCGTCGGTAAAACCGAAGAAGTTATAGTAGCCACGCCGGACGCACCGGTTAAATTCGGCAAGAAGTTTTACGAGCTAGAACATCAACGCATACAAAAAGAACTTACAATGCAAATGCGCCGTGAAGACGAAGAAGTCGTAGCGCTTGTACAAATTATAGGAAAAATTTTATTATGAGCCTCGCGTCATGTTTAAAGAAATCAGGTAAAGCTTTTACTAAGGCCGAAGTCGACCAGCTAACCACGGCGACTAACGCGTATATAAAAGGCGGCGATAATCCTACAGTCGCGGCGACAAGGGCTATTGAAGAGTTGGTACTCGAAGCGCATAGCAACGTCAAGGCGTACGAAAAAGAGATCGAACTCAAGGGCGGTAAAGTCAATGCTGAAAACTACAGTATCGCCGATGAAATAGCGTTCGCTAAAGGTACGCTAAAAGAATCGGGCTTTAAGTCTAAGCTAACCAAGATGATTGACAAGCGTAAAGGTAAAGAAGTACGCATAACAAAAGACATGAACAGCGACGAACTTGTCGAATTCAACATGAAAGACGAGTACACCGAAGAAGAGATCGCCGTAGTTAAAAAAGGCGGGTTCGGTAAGCAAGGTAAAAAAGAACGGATCAAGCAGCGCTTAGGTACGTTAAACAAAAACGTCAAGACTAAATTTAGACAGGCAATCGTTGACCAATACGCGTCGTTTAAAGAAATCATGGGCGACGATAGGTCCTGGATGCTATCGCACCTTACCAGTTCGGCGTCGGG
>FUIF01002517.1_pt1 | contig 11219 bp, 14 predicted proteins | sample 1003461 | NCBI WGS metagenome assembly FUIF01 (sample SAMEA80401918, study PRJEB19352) | marine metagenome
AACGAGCATATCGAATCTCCTTAACTGAGATTTCATAATTCGCCCCGTCTGCCCCCCATATCAACGAGTAAGTTCCTTGTTCGGAATAGTCGCCGTAAGGAGCGGTCAAGTTGAGCATTAAACCGAGACCGTCGCCTTCTTCGAACGAAATGAAATCGGTGGCGGTAGGGTCTCTCTCATTGGGTTGGGTTATGTCCCGTTGAACGGTTTCAAGGTGAAAGGTCGTCCCGCTCTTATCCCAAACGCCACGGTCTCCTTTATCCGTGGCGGCGAGTGCCAACATCGACCCGCTCGAAGAGTGATGTCGAGTGAAGACGAGTTCCCGAAGAACGGCTTAGACGCCTCAGCATTGAACGCCGTCTTTGGATAGTTCCCGATTCCGTCGAATCGGTTTCGGTCGTCGGCCTTGATTCTCAAGTCGACTTCTCGATTTGGTTTAACGATGAGGTGGAGTCTGCCGTGGTTATCGTTCACGAAAATGACTCCGTCCCCCTCGAGAAGTAGCGTGTTAGGGTTCGTGAACTCGTAGTCTCCTTCGACTTTGAGATATGTGAACGGGTTCCCCTCTTCGAGAACCGATTCGTCTTCGACAATCTCTTCGAAAGTAGCCACCTTGTAAGCCCCCTATTCACTCCTCTTCTTTTCGGGCTTTCTTTTGTCTCGGACTGAGATAATACGACATGGCGACCTTTTCTCGTTGAGCGATTTTCTCGGGTTTGACGACCTTCTCGGGTTTGACGGTCTGCCACGAGAACGGCGCTTCAAAGAATCTCAATTTTCCTCCCTCCACACCTCAGCCATAGAATACACCATGTTGAAGCGAAGTCATAGAGGTGAGGGGTGAAGACATCGTTATGCCACTCGGAGAACTCACCCTCGGTCGAGTATTCGACTCTTCGAAAGTCCATTTCGGCCCCCGAATTTCCGCTCGTTTCGAAGAGATAGCATCCTCCACAGACCCAATAATATGATGATTCGATGTAGGGGATTCTTCGAGTATTGACTTCGGCGAATCGTTCGGCCTCGACGCCGATGGCTTCGTCGTAAAGAGCATCGAAGTCTTGAACCTCGGACTCGTCGAGATAACCGTCTTCGACATCTCGGCGTTGTGCTTCTTGCTCTTGCCGAATCAAATCGTATATTCTCGGAATAACTTCGTAGGCGTCTCGTGCCGTTTGAAGAACCCAAGCGGGAAAAGAGTAATTCAAACCGATGGCGAAGCCGTTGAGATATTGCGGTCTCCATCGACCCGCTTCGATAACCTCTTCGAAAGACAAGAACCTCGAAGAATTTGGATTCGGTTCGAACACCGAAGCCGTCGAAGCCATCTCGGGATTTTCTTGCCATGCTCGGTCGTTGTAAGTTCGAACCATTATTCACTCCCCCAATCGAAAAGGTCGAGAAGTTGCTCGATGAGGGAACGGGCTTGTCCTTTCCCTTTCCCTTCTTGAGTGGGCGCTTCTCATGGCGCTTTTCAAATCCTCAGCCAAGCCAAACGGGATGAAGTCGTCGTCGTCTGCCATCGTTTCACCTCAAAAGTTGAACCTCGGTTTCGAATCGCTCGAACCCCATCCACCACGCATGGCGCTTGAGTTCATTGTCTCGCTCAATTCTTTCGAACCCGTCGGAAACGGTGAAGGGTTCGGCTTGTTTTTCTCGGGGAGTGCGGGTCGAGTATCGTTTTCGGCGAGATAATCAATCGCTCCTTGCTTCGTGAAATTGGCGGCCCATTGTCCGTTCACTTTGCTATGTCCTTTGGGGAGTCTCGAGTCCGTGGTGAAGCGAGTATGGTCGGCGTTTCCGACGAAATACTTCGTCGAATAGAGCGCTCCGTCGGCGGTGAATCGGTCATACTGCCAAGCGACGCCCTTGTTATTCTCGAAGACGGGCGTCCATTGGGGTCGAAGTGAGGTGTCTTTCTTCTCGGGCATATCGTCTTTGATTTTCTTCAAGAGATTGATTCCCAATCCCGCCACGAGGGGAGCGGCGACGAATACGCCGACGAGTAAGAAGAAATTTCGTGCTTCGCTCATTCAATCAAACCTCCTCATTCGGTCTCTTCGAGATTCGGGGTTTCTTTTCCTTCGTCGTTGGGCCATGAGTTCGTTTCGACGCTTCATCCTTGCTCGGTCGATTTTACTCGTCTCCCGTTGTAGGTTGTAGGTTCTCGACCTTCGGGATAAGTTCGAAATCGAACGGGTTCGTCGGATTGACCGAGACCGAAGGAGGTCATAGTCATCGGGTCGAAGTAGGTTTGAAATTCGAGACCACGAACGACGAAAGCGATGAAGCCACGGCGTTGAGCCATCGGATTTCGAACGGCTTTCATTTGGGGTTCTCGTGGCATTTACTTCGACCTCCTAAATCGAAATCGACCCGTGAACCCAGTCCACAAGTCATAGAATCCTTGTGTCAATCCTCCACGCTTCTCGAAAGTGAATTTCGTGAGCGTTCGACCTTTTCGGTCTTCGAGTCTATACATCTTCGAGACGGGCTTTCGTATTGTCCCAATATCATACCGTCGGGAACGAGTCTCGTCTCGGGTCGTCGTGGCATCACTTCAACCTCCTAAACGAGAGCGGGGTTTCACGAATTCTCAACCGTTTGCTAAGTCTTCGCCAAGCGAATATCATGGGTGCGGTTCGAATCGGGACACCTCGATATGTGTCCCCCGTTTCGATTCCTTCGCTCATTCGAAAGTCGGAATATTTGGGTCGACGGGGCATCATGCTCGCCTCCGAATGACCCACACATTGAGGGTCGAATTTCCGCCGCCGTCCGACACGAAGAAGAGGCGGTCGTCGGTCGAATGAACAACGAGGGGCGGGTCGGTCGTCTTGATTGAGACTCCTTGAGTCCCGCCGTCGTAAGGGTCGTCCGTGATTCGACCGTTATTCGAACCAACGGTGAAGACTACTTCGAGAGCGCCGTCAAGGTCGATGGGTTGAAAATCGTCGGCTCCCGTCGATGTGATGTCGTAAAAGTTCGACTTTAGAGACACGAGGCTTCACCTCGTTCTCAGTAGTTGCTTTGCTTTTCGACATTCATTCCCGTTGAGGACACGGTCTTTTGATTCTGCGAGACAGGTGAACCCGTTCCTTGACCAATCGAAGCGACCCACACAGGGAAAAACGAATAGGTCGTGTTGGCGGTCGAGTCGACGACGATGTCGATGTTCGCACCTGCGTCAATCGCTTGAGGTCGATGAACAAGAAACCGAGACGCTCGACCGACCATGTCGGGATAGGTGCGGCGGTTCCGTCGCCAGCACCTTCGGAGCGAATACCGCTCGTATAAGTCGAGTCGAGAACACGCCATTGTTGAACGGGGAGACTTCGGAAAGCGCCGTTGTTGACACGAACGGTCGAAACCTCGTCGGCGTCGCTATCGTTGATGGCGACCACGCCGAGCATTTCCCATCCAGTCTTACCGTAGACGGTGATGGAGCGCTCGGCGCCGTTGGTCAAGGTGAAGTCTTGACGAGAGCCGTAAAGAGTGGCCTCTGCGGCGGTTCCGTAATAGTGAATCATGTTGAACTCGGTCGAGGCGGCGGTGAAGGTTTTGCCACACCATGCTTCTTCATCGAGGAGCGTGATGCTCACATTGATTCGATGAGACTTCGTGGCGTCGATGCCGAAGGGGAGAGTCAATTCGCCAATCATGTTAGTAGCCGAAACGAAAATCGAGGCGTCGATTCCTCCGACCTTTTGAGCGAGGACGGAAATGTTCGAGGGCGTTGTAGCGTCAGCGGCGGGAGCGGGGTCGTTGAAGTTCAAGACCGTTTCACTACCGACCTTGATTCGAAAGTCGGAAATCAATCGGCCAATGGTGGCGTTATTCACGACAGCGCCAGCGGCGAAGGCCATATCCATTTGAAACCCGAGATGGGTGATGTGAGGAGAACCGTCGGCGGTGATGGGGGTATCGTATGCGAAGTTATAGGTCGCTCCGCCCGAAACGGGTGTGAGGTTGGTTGAGACAAGGTCGACATAAGCCATCTCAAGCACCACCGTTCACAGAGGTTCCCGCAACGAAGTTCTCGATGGAGGCCATTGGGCCAGCGGTGATAGCACGAACGGCGATGAAGCCGACCGACCAAAGGAAAGTGTAGGCAACGAATTGACCTGCGTTCATCAGTTGCCACCTCCGATATTCGAGGTCTTTTCTGCGACGATTTGGTCGAGCGTTCGCTTGCTTGGGCTAAAACGGGCGGTTCCGCCGTTCACAACGGCCAAAACGAGACCGATAGTGAACGCCAATTTGGCGCCGTCCATGAGGCTTTGAGGTATGCCATGAGACTCCTATGCATCGCTACCTATATCAAAAGGGTCTTCGAAAGAGGCTCGTGATACCTCGAGCCTTCTTTTTCTCGACGACGGGTTTCGGGTTCGAAGGCATCTCGATGGGGGAATAGAATCGAAGTTCGTCGGGTTCCTCGAGGTCGAGATGAGCGAACGAGAAACGGCGCTCTTTCAATCGAGCGTCCATCGACTCGGCATCGACACCCCATCGCTCGAAAAGCATTCGACCGTCGGGTCGAGCGAGTCGAAACATCGTGATTGAACTCGACTGAGTGTCCGTCCATTTGTTGGAGAGCGCTCGTTGATTGACGAGAATCATCGTGAGGTTGAGCGAACGGCCTTGAGTAGCGAGGCGCTTGACTGAGGCAGGTATCGAACCGACACTCGTTCCTATGAAAGTCGAAGACTCTTCGATGATGAGCGTCGCCGAAAATTCTTCGTTGATTTCGGCGGCGTCGAACAGCCATGCGATGATATCGTCGAGTTCCCGCTTCGACGATTCGATGTCGGGATGAATGACGGCGAGACGGTCGTTCTTGAGATTTCGAATCGCTCGCTCGCTCGTCGATACGGGCGGAGCAAGAGTCTCATATCCCTCGTGCTTGACATCGAAGACAATGAAGCGATGTGTCGGAGAAAAGTCGGGACTTCGAGCGGCCTTTCGAAGAGACTCTCGAATGAAGACCGTCTTTCCTTGACCACTTATCCCGTAAATTTGGCGAACAGCGGGTCGGGTTTCGTCCGAACCGAAAAGCGATGAAGGCGTCAAATCATTCATGCTCATCCTCTCCTCGCTTCTTCAAGGCTTTTCGAACGGCTCTCCTCGCTCGCCATCGTTGAAGCCATGACTTTCGATTCGGGTCTCGCTTCGCTCGAACTTTGACGACAACGGGAGCGTAAAATGAAGCGACGGTTCCCAACATCACGACATCGGGCGTCAACGGAACCGTGAGACCACGATACTCGAGCCACGAAGACGAAGCGTCTTCGAAGAGTTCCCAATCCGAAGACGAGCGCTTGATTTCGAAGTCGGGGTCGGCCATGACTCCACGACCCCACCAAGCGAAAAGAGGGTCGACGAAACCCGAGAAAAGCCACCTCATCATTTTGCCTTGTTGCTTGTAAAATTCCTTTAGCGCCTTCGGCGACTTTGGGAGTTCTGCTTCGTTGGCTAAGGCTCCTCGAAGAATCGTTTCAGCGAGAGGAGTCGTCGAGATAGTCGTCGACTCGTCGACTTCGGGTGTCTCGTAGTCGAGCCAAGAAAACGAAATATCACCCTCGAATGAGGGGTCTTCGACCGTTTCTTCGACTTTCTCGACGGTCTCATCGTGTGTCTTTTTGTGATGAGAACTCACGGCCTGTCGACTTTTGCCGTTTCCTTCACCGTGTCCGTAGTCGCATTCGGGGCATCGAAATTTTCCTTCATCGGTATCGTGCTTCTCGTATCGACTCATTCGACCACCTCGCCGACTTTAGAATCGACGGCGCTCGACATGGCCGTCTCGATGATAGCGCCGACCGCTGGGCGACTCATGCATTCCGATAGGGCCATCGAATGAGCCTCTTCGATGCTCGTCTCGGCGTTGAAGTGTTGACCGAGTCGAACGAGATACAAGCCGACCATGTCGAAAGTAAGAGTGCATAGATTGGGATTTCGAATCGCCTTATCGTTGAAGAGAGCGGTCAAGAGACCGTCAAGAGCGGGAACTCCGTCCCTCGACCAAACAGCCCAAGCCTCGACGAGGGCGGGCGACGCCGATGTAGTGAACCGAGGAGATGAATCGGCGCCGCCCATGTGTCAAGTGCTGTCAACACCCTAAATCAACACCTCGCTTGACAATTTGACGGAGCCTTGATAACCTGTCGCCTCCCTGTTGACATTGAGGAGAACCCCATGCTGAACCGCATTTTGAACCACTTTGAAGCCCGCCGAATGAAGAAAGCCGCTCGAGTCTTCGCCTTTATCGAAGACCGTTTCGACGCCATGCTTGAAACCCACCTCGAGAACACTCTCGAAGGAGTCTTCGACACTTTGCATCGAACCATTGAGCACCGATTGAACCATGTCGACGACGAGTTCGTCAACCACATCGCCGCCGACCTCGTGAACACTCGAATCGAACACGAAGTCGACATCGACGACCTCGCTCGATGCGAAGTCGAAGACGCCGTCAGCAACCACTATTTCGACTTCGACGACACCGCTCGAGACATCATCGACGACCGAATCGGATATGACCTCGACCTCGACGACACCGCTCGAGACACCGTCGGCGCTTGGTTTCGGACAACGAACACCGAGTCGACGAACTCGTTCGAAACGCTATCACCAACGAAGTGAACGATGTTATCGAGAACCACCCGCACCTCATCGCACGAGTCGAGGAACTCGAAGCACAAAATGTCGTTCTTGCCGAGCGTGTCGCCGAAGCTTCGCCGCCGTCCTCTCCGATACCGAGATTCGACACCTCGCTCGAGACGAAGTCTCGAACCTCTTTGGGACGGTTCACCGTGTCATTGAATCCACCGTCCACAACCAAATGCCCGAGGAGGAATATGAATGACCTTCGATTTCAACATCGACAACGACCACGAATCCTTCGATTTGATGGGCGTCGAGGACATCGACGCCGTCTCCCACGAGGACGACCTCACGGTCGACCCGACTTTGATTCCCGCCATGACCGAACCATGCCCGAACCCCGAATGTTCGGGTCATGCCGCCGTCATTTACGCCGTCGAACTCGCCGCCGAGTTCCGTCAATGCGTTCTTGACTGTGGCATCTTCATGGTTCTCGAGTGAGGGAAAGGAAAGAAAACGAAAGGAAAGTGAAAACCATGAGTGAAGACAAGAAGACGAAGCAAACGAGCCTTTTCGGAGGATTCGTTGAAGAAGAAGCCAAACCCTTGACCTTCGTCAAGGTCTACGAGGAGGTCGCAAACGACGGCGACCAGTTCTCGATGACCCCGACGACGGCCAAGTTCAATGAGGAGCGAGAGTGCTTGACCCTCATCGACACGGAGAAGAACCAAGCCTTGACGGTGTATTTTGAACACGCCGCCAATGCTCGATACACCAGCACCCCCGACGGTATTCGACTCGGTCGAGCCGTCGAGCGATGCATTCGAGAAGGCTTGACCTCTTTCGGCCAATTGGAGACCTTCTTCAAGGAACATGACGCACGATTGAACATCACCCACATGGGCGAGAAAGGCCGTCGATGGACGGTCGAACTCATCGCATGAGCGTGAACGATTGGACGACACCCTACGAGGACGAACCACGAACGAACCGACCATGAGCGAGAAGGAGCAGAACGAAGGAGCCGTCTGTATTGATATCCGCTTTGAAAAAATTCGCTAAGTATCCGAGGAGCGTGAACCAAACAAATGAAGAGACCTTGAGCGACCCGTCGTAGAACCGTGGCGGGCGCAGGTCGACGGAGCGAACGGTTCCCATTTTTTTATTTCGAAGACTGTGTAGGACGATTGAAACGGGAGATGAACCCACCTACATAGGAGAATACCGACATGACGGAAAGAAGCGACATCAGCATCATATTCGAAGGCGACGACGAAGAGGCGTTCAAGGCCATCTCATACGAAGAATTGAGAATACTAAGTCGAAGTCAATCACCAGCGGTTCGAGACATTGTTCGAGCCACCTTAAGAGAAATCGACGACCTCAATCTCACGATTGACGAAATCGAAAACACTCGTTTCACAAGACCCACCATTTTTCGAGAAGTCGTCGAGACTCTCGAGGACGGGACGAAGACCCTCAAAGAACTCGAGTTCTATATCGGGTTGACTGAGGCCGACCGTCGAGCGGTCGAAGCCGACGAAGAACTCGAGCAATTGGGCGTTAGCGTTGGCGGCGGTGGCGGCGGTGGCGGTTTTTACGACGAGGACATCACAAGCGACCAATGGCAAAGGATTCGACGAGGAGAAATCGACGAGGACGAAGCCCGATGGGAAAATGACCCCGACAATTATGACGACGAGGGGAACCTTCGACCGTTCGGCGAATACGAAGACGACGACGAACTCGACGACGAGGGGTTTTGATATGGCTCGAACAATCAAGCCCGTTCTCGAACCTGCTCCGTCTCTCCCCGAGCCGAAAAAGCCTCGAACTCCGCCGAAAAATTTCGAGCCTCATCAGTTATTCGGCTTCGATACCGAGACGACTCGATGCGGAAAGAAGGAACTCCGCTCGAGTCAGTTCGCATACCGAACCTCATTCGGCTTAACGGTGAAAGTGTTCTCGCTCGACGGGTGGTTCTCCGAGACGGTCGAATCATGTCGAAGTCGACTCGAAGAAATGACGGGTGAGACCGTTCACATGACTCACGATGTTTTCGAAACCGTCGACGAAGTCCGTCTTCATTCTCAGCAATTTTACGAACGACTCGTCTTCGAAGGTCAACCTCGAGTAAAGCGAAATCGTAAGGGAGAAATGAAATTGACTTCGAGGAAAGCGAAGAGATGCGCCGTCGCTTTCAATGCGAACTTCGACCTCGGGACTTTGGCCGATTTCACCGACTTAGTCGACGAAATGAACATGGGAGGAATGGAGGGTCAAGGGTGTGTCTATGACTTTCGAAGCGGCTACATCAAGGAAAAAGACCGAGAGTTCGGTATGAGAATCAAAGCCCTATTTCTCGGTGCGAAGAATGTTCCCTTCGTGCAAAAGCGTGGCGTGATTTGGGACATCCAATCGCTCGCCTTCGAACTTTGGGGATGCTCCCACTTATCGGCGGTCGGGAAAAAAGTCGGTCTTCGAAAGTTAATCGAAGAGGGTGAAGAATCGCTCGCTTACGCCGCCGTTGACGCTATCATCACTCTCAACGCCGCCGTTGATTTGACTCGAGACCTCGAGCGTATGGGATTTACAGGCGCCGCCGACCGCTTCATCTCGGGGGCGACCGTTTCGAAGGATTTGATGTCGCAACACTACACGCCGTTTTATCTCGAACAAGAGATGCACGAGTTCGCATGGAGGGCGTATTTCGGAGGCATGACGGGAGCGCAGAAAATCGAAGTGATTCGAGAACCCGTCTCGAATGTGATTTACGGAGACCTCGATGGCGCTTACAATGCGAGCGGGCAGAACCTCGAGGTGTTCAAGTGGACGGGGGCGAAGTGGCTCGATGAAAAAGAGTGCATCGAAATCGTCGAGGAACTTCGAAAAGACCCTTCGAAGTATTGGCGATATGGCTCCCTTCATCTCGAAGTCGAAGGTCAGTTCGATAATGTCCCTCTTCGGGTCGGGACTTGTTCGAAAGACGGACAGCCGAAAAAGAGCGAGGGCCTTGTTTGGGCGTCTGTCTCGAATTATCGGTCGGTTCTCGGGATTGGTGATTATCTACACTCTCGGCCTATCGAGCATCGAATCGTTCGTGGGTTAATGGCGACCGACGAAAGAAGCGAATCGCCATGCTTGTTTCGAATGACCGCCGAAATGAGAGAGAAATATCCAAAGCGAGACGAACACGGTTCACCGATTTGGGAGAATTGGGTTCCTAACACATGGTTCAAATTGGCGGGGAACTGCCTTTACGGTTCGTTCGCTAATCGAAACGGAAAGGAGAGAGAAACATCGGGGAAATGGTTCAACGCTTTGATAGCGTCAAGCATCACGACCGCCGTTCGCCATTGTATGTGGGTGGTCAACGAATCGAGTGATGCATACTACAACGACACCGACTCGGGTTTGACGACCGTCGAAGGTTTTCATCGAGCGGTCGAGGCTCTCAAACCGTTGAACATCGGCTTTTCGAACAAGACGAGCGACGAACTCGAGGGACATGATGTCGCTCTCATCGGAGTCGTTCAAGGTTCGAAGCGATATGCTTTGATGGCGAAGATGGGACTTTCGGCGGAAAATGCCACGGTCTCGGTTCATGGTTCGTCTTTTACAAAGGACGAACCGCTCGATAGCACATCACGAGGAGATTCTCGAGCAAATTTGGAGGTTCAATTATCCGCACATTTTCGGCGAACCTCGTGATGAAATTCTCGACCTACCCGTCTTTCACAAATTTAGCGTGAGAACCCGTAAAATCGGAAATATGGTCAAAGAATACGCTCGCCGTCAATGGGATATTCCGCTCGAGGAAATCGACGCTTATGGCAAAGCGGGAAATTTCGGCTTTCTTTCACCAACGGCGCCGAACAATCGGTCGACGCCTTATGTCGTCGTTTCATACGAACCTCAAGACGCCTCGAACATATCCGACTTTTCCGTTCGCCATGTCGCTCGAATGTGGGGGTCGTCATACGACAAAAAATTCGACTACGAGAACCTCCGACGATGGCACTTCGACGCCTCGAACATCAGCATCGCCAAAGCATACGAACGCAAAGAACCTAATTCGAATCAGCAGGGCGACGCTTTCGGAGCGAATGACCGTTCTTTAGGGGTGGGTCTGTGATGTGTAAGGCACGAAAATACACGAATCGAAAAATCTCGAAGCACGAGATGAGTCAATGCACTAAAGAAGCCGTTTATGGCGTCCTTTGCCCACAACACGCTCGACAAATTGCGGGAACTCCTACGGGTTTTCAATTCAATCGAATCGTCCGAATACATCTATCCGAATTGACGGGCGAAGAAATCGACGAAGCCGTTCGAGAATACAAAGAAACGAAAGGCGAAGTCAAGCACTTACCTCGAAACCCTCTTTCTTTCAAGAGCGATGTTCTCGAGTTCATTTCGGAAAGTGAGGAGGGGCGAACTGCTGGCGAAGTCGTCGCTTTCGTTCATGGACTCGTCGAATCGAATCGCATGACATCGTCTCAAGTCGGCTCCATCCTCGGAACTTTGTCAAGAGAAGGGCGAGTCGAGCGTCGATTAACAAGCGTCGACCGTGGAGACGGTCGAGTATATCGGGGTCGTCTGTATATGTGGCGGTG
>FUIF01019849.1_pt1 | contig 11208 bp, 22 predicted proteins | sample 1003461 | NCBI WGS metagenome assembly FUIF01 (sample SAMEA80401918, study PRJEB19352) | marine metagenome
GTGCGGAGCGTGTGCGAGATCATGTCGCCGCCCTGGTTGGCTTCGGCGACGATCCGGTCGGCCTTGTGGACGTGGTGTGCGGTGACCGCAGCGGAGGCCCACTCGGCGGGGCTGCCCTTCATCGAGCGGTCCTCCAGGACGTAGCCGTGGCCGTGGTCGTCGACTCCGGCGACGATGATGCCGGTCTCGTCGGAGTCGGCGTTCGCTGAGGCTGCGGGGTCGATCGCGACGACGATGCGGCGGAGGTTGGGGACGGTGGTGGTGCGGGCGTCGTCCAGCATGTCTCGGGTCCAGAGCGCGCCGTCGGCGTCGAGGAGGAGTTCGGCTTCGAGTTCCTGACGGCCGAGGCGGGTGCCTTCGTAGCGTTGCCGCATCTCGTCGAGGAACGCCGGGGACAGGTTGGCGGAGTTGTCGTAGGTCGAGCCTCGGGTCACGACGCAGTCGGCCCGGTCGACGAGGCCACGGATCAGGCGGGTCGGTCGAGGGGTGGTGGTGGCGACGGCTCGGGGCCGGTCACCGATGCGTAGCCCGAACATGAGCTGATCCCATGCGTCCGGGTAACGCCAGGCGGCAACCTCGTCAGCCCAGGCGAGGTCGTGGTTCGGTCCTCTCAGCCGGTCGGGTTCGTCGGCCGAGTACGTCGTGGCGATCGCTCCGTTCGTGAACGTGACCCGACGCTTCGACGGTTCGTACCGGGGCCGGGTCTCGTCGGGGAAGATCCGGAGCAGACCGGACTCGCCCTCGATCATCGTGTCTCGGACGTCGGCGGCGGTCGCTCCCACGAGTGCGATGCGTCCAACCTGGTTGCGCTCGACTTGTTGGCGTACCCACTCAGCACCCGAACGGGTCTTGCCGAACCCTCGACCAGCGAGGATCAGCCAGATCCGCCAGTCGCCGTCAGGGGCGAGCTGAGCGGGACGTGCCCAGCATGACCAGTCGAAGACGATCGACCGGTGTTCGTGCGGGGTGTAGTCCTCGGCCCACTCTGTGCCCTCGGCGGTCCGGAGCCGCTGAACGACCGAGCGCTGATCGGTCACGCTTCGAGCTTGCGGAGACGCTCCCGAAGGATGTCGCCCATGTCCGTCCGTAGCGGGCCGCCCTCAGGGCCGGAGATCTCGACCTGGCGGGGTGCGTCCATGCCGAACAGTTGGCGACGTGCGCCGGAGATCCGGATCGCCGAGTTGGTGAGGGTGGCGAGCTGGTTCGGGTCGGCGTCGGCTCCGAGCTGGGCGATGGCGGTCGACACTCGTCGCCAGAGCTGGTCGATGCGTTCGCCCTCGGACGCTCGGACCTCCTCGACCGCTGCGGTGCCCCAACGTCTTAGGGCGGCGTCGTAGGCGTTCTTCGCTGCACCTCGTGAGCCGTAGCCGACATGGTCGGCGATCTCGTCGAACGTCCACCCGGCACGGCGCAGCTCGACGACCTGCCGGTAGCGGTCAGCCTCCTCGGGGGTGAGCGCAACGGCGGAGTTCTTCTGGGGTTGTGGGTGTCCGGGCTTGCGGGCCATGTTTCGAGTGTAGCGTTTCGAGTTGGAGCGTCAGGATCGGATGGCGGTGTCGCCGGTGTGGTCTTCCCAGCGTTGGACGATGACGTCGCAGAAGCTGGGCTCGAGTTCGGCGGCGTAGACGGTGCGGTCGTTGTTCTCGGCGGCGATGATCTCGGGGCAGGTTCCGGCGAATGGAACGGCGATGATGTCGCCTCGGTTGGAGCTGGTGCGGATGGCTCGTTCGGTGAGTGCGACCGGCTTCGGTGTTTCGTGTCCGTGTCGGTCGTCGCCGTGTGGAGTGTCGAAGGTCCAGACGTCGGTCATGAGGTCGTGGGTGTTGTTGAATGGGGCGCGTGTGGCGTACCAGGCGTCTCGGATGGCTTCGTACTCGGTTCGGAGTTTTTCGTAGGTTGAGAGCGGGGCGTCGTATGAGTCGTTGAACGCTTGGCCGTCTGCGGCTTCTCGGAGGGCGTTGTAGTGGTGTTCGGGGATCATGACCCATTGGGACGTGGTGACCCAATGGGAGTACATGCCGACGCCGGTGATCCGTTGGATGTCCTTCGCCGTCCATTCCATCTTGTCGATCTCGGCGGCAAGGTGGCTGCGGATGGGTTCCCATCCTTCCCAGTATTCGTCGGCGTTGGTGCTCATCTTCTGACGTCCGAGCATGACGAGAAGGCAGCGTTCCGTCTCGGTCGGGTAGGACCGGCGTTCGTCTTGGTTCTGGCCTTGTGCCAGTTCCTTCGCCCACACGATCTCGTTCCGCATCTCGATCACTTCGGAGTCTCGGAGTCCGCCCAGATACCAGAGCCGCCACAGGTCGTCGGCGATTCCCCAGATGTACGCCGAGGCGTTATCGAGAAGGTGGGTGCGCCAGGTGTTCCACCATCGCATCTGGAACGCGTCGAGCTTCGGGCCGTGCTGGTTGTCGCCCTCGATCGTTTCCTTGTTCATGCCGTACGGCGGGTCGGCGTGGATCATCTGGGCGGGTTGCCCGTCGGCGAACAGGCGGGCGATGACTTCCGGGTCGGTCGTGTCGCCGCAGATGAGTCGGTGGTTCCCGAGGAGGATCAGGTCGCCGGGTTGCGTCACCGGATCGTTAGGCGGTGCCGGTGCCGGTGGTTCGTCGGCGTCGGGACCGTGGCGCTCCAGCTCGGCGAGGAGGTCGTCCAGGTCGTCGCCGTCATAGCCGGTGCCGTCGAGGTTGCCGGTCTTGCCCATCTCGACGAGGAGATCAGCGAGGGCGTGTTCGTTGTAGGTGGCGAGGTCGGTGGTGCGGTTGTCGGCGAGGAGGATGCGGTGAGCGGTGTCGTCGTCCACGTCGACCCAGTGAACGGGGACACGATCGAGGCCGCAGTGGATCGCAGCCTGGAGTCGGTGGTTACCGGCGAGGACGTGCCCGGTGGAGATCTGCGCGACGAGGGTGCCGTACCACCCGTTCGCTTCGATCGACTGGATGATCGCGCCGACGTCGCCCTGTCTCGGGTTCGACGGGTGCGGGACGAGTTCGGTCAGTGCGGTCTTGCGGATGCCTGGCTTGTGGTCCATGCCCGTCGACGGTAGCGGCCTCGGTTACCGTTGCTCGGGATGGAGAGCGTCGAGTGGATGCGAGACGGGGCGTGCCGTGGCGGGTCGGTGGACGTGTGGTTCCCGGAGCAGCCGGACTTCCGTGATGCTCGTGCGGTGTGCCGTCGGTGTCGGGTGCGGGTGGAGTGTCTCGACTATGCGGTGCGGCGTCCGGAGGTGTTCGGGGTGTGGGGTGGGACGTCTCCGGCGGAGCGGGTCGAGATCAGGCTGCGGAGGGTCGCCCGATCGTAGTGCTCGTCGGTTCCTCCGAGGTTGCGGTAGACGGCTCGGAGTTCGGCGAGGTTGAGGTCGTCGAGCGTGACCTTCACTCCTCGTGACCTCGTCGTTGTAGCTCTTGCTCCACGAGCTTTAGTCTCATACCGGTCAATCGTGCCTTCACGCTCTCTTGCTCGTCGATGAACGTGCGGAGATACTGGTCGTTTTCGATCTCGGCTCGGAACGTATCGCGACAATGGACGAGCCATTCCACGTCCCAAGATTGCATCAGCCGCATCATCTGTCGATCGAGCGCGACGCGATCGTTCGTTCTAGACGGAAGCTGCAATCGAGGTTCACCTGACTCGGTTCGTCTACGTCTGCGGGTGTCGGTCTTTCGCTTGCGGGTCATCAGCACGTCCCCCAGCAGACCGTCGAATCGTAGATGACGTGGAGCCGGGTGACGATGATCCACCCGAGGAAGATCAGGGCGGCGGTGGCGGTGAGGTCGATAAGTCGGTTGGTCATGGTTGTCCTCCTAGGACGGTGCTGGTCTTGGTCTGGCCGGTGGCGAGTCGCCATGCGGCCCGGTACTGGGACTCCCGGCGGGAGCAGTCGGAGCAGCGGCAGCCCTTGGCGTAGCGGCGGCGGGTGCCGTGGATGGGTTGCGGGCCGCTCGCCTGCCACTCGGCGGTCTGGTGTGTCCGGTGGTGTTGCCAGTGGACGATGCACCAGCCTCGGGCGTAGTGGGCCTTGTCGCAGCCGTCGACGGTGCAAGTCATCGTTGCCACTCGATGAAGTCGGTGATGAAGGTGCGCTCGTTGATCGAGAGGTCGAACACGACGGTGTCGAGGTCTTCGTCTTCGAGGTTGGAGCGGACGTTGGCTGCGAGGTCGGAGAGTTGGCAGAGCTTCGGGACGTCGACGTCGTGGCATCCGAAGATGTTGGCGACGGTGCGGGTCACGTCGATCCGGAGCGCTTCGCCTTTCGTGTCGAGGTAGTGGTCCTCCCGGATGTTGTCGAGGGTGTCGTTGAGGGTGGGTCGGTTCGTGGTGGGGATGCGGGTGGTCATGGTGTCCTCCTGGGACGGGTTGGTGGGTGGACTGAGCAGTCCGGCAAGCCCACCGACCGAAGCCGATGAGCAAGCCGCACCGATCAGCCCTGGCGTGCCTGGCGGCCAATGTCGGAGTCTTTCGCCATCTGGACCACATCGTCCCAGCGCACGCCGAGCTGAGGATTGAACGTGGCAATCAGGGTCGGGTTCATGCCGTTTACGTCGACCGAATGGACGAGAATGAGAGCGTCGGGATCGGCTTGGTGAATGCGAACCCTCACTTGGCCGAAGCCGCCCTGTACGGAAGTGCGGAGGATGTCGATGGTTGGGATGATGGTGTTGGTGGTGTTCATGTCGGTGTCTCCTGAGTGGTGGTTGGTTCGACAAGGTCATTCAACACCACCCCGGATAAGTTGTCAACCTTATCGGGGAAGGATTCTTCGAGATGGTGGGCCGGGGTGGTTTCATGCGGCAACCGCGCCACCACGACGCATAGACCGGTCACTCGGCTCTCCCGAGGCACCATGCCCCGGCCCAGATCTCTATGTACGCCCGCAGCTTACAGGATGCGGACCGACCTCGCCTCGCTCGTTGTCTCGGCGAACTCGTCCGGGTCGAGGCCCCGGTCACGGAGCGCACCGATCCGCCAGTACGAGATCCCGGCGCACTCCCGGAGGGCACGAGTCACGACGACCCACGACGGCTCGACCTCCCCGGTGTCCGGGTCGACCTGGCGTTCGTCGAGGGCACGGGACACGACGTGCTTCGTGAGTTCGTCGTGGTCCCAGCGGCGGTTGCGTCGCTTCGACACTTCGACCAGGCCGTGCTCGGTCTCGGTCTTGCGGCCGGGTGCGGCGTCGTGGATCTCGTCGATCAGGTCGGACTCGATCTGGCGGAGGCGGGCGATCTCTCGCCGGATCTCGACCAGGTCGCCGATGCGTTCGTCGAACGTCTGGCTCATGCCGCTCCCCTCGGACCGAAGCGGAGCTGCCACATGGTCGGGTCCCACGCTTCGCCTTCTCCGATCGCCAGGTGGACGCCGCCCTCGGAGTGACCGACGATGACGATGGTGTCGTCCTCGATCATCGGGGCCGGGGTGAAGTGGACGCCGCACTCGTCGCCGACGGCGTAGGAGATGATCGACGACACGAAGACGGTGCCGTGGAGTTCCTCGAACGGGACGCCGATGAGCGCCGCGTCGTCGATGACGTTGGCGATGAACTCCCGGAGGCTGGCCGGGTCGCACCAGGTGAACAGGACGCCGTACTGGAAGACGTCGACCTCGCCGACGTGGTTGATGTAGAACTCGTCGACGGCGATGTGCGCCCGAGGCACATCGTCGCCGGTGAGTCGAGCGTCGCGGGTCATTCCGGATCGGCTTCGGTTCGGGTCACGATGACCGGGCCGACCATCTTGGGTTCCTCGCTGATCTGGAAGATCCACACGCCGTCGGGGTGACCGATCGACACGAAACACCCATCGGCTCCGAACACCCATTCGATGTATCGGATGGCGTCGAAGAACGGGACGAGCATGTCGGTGAGGCCGTGCTCCCACGCGGCCCGGTCATAGGCGAAGCGTTGGAGGCTCGGCCACTCGCCGAGGTACTCACGCTCGAACGTCTCGGCGGTGACCTCGATCGGTTCGTCCTGGAGACGTGCCCACGCTTCGAGGGCGGGCCAGTCGATCGAGTCGATGCGGTCGATGGCGTCCATCAGAACCCACCTCCCACGAACGGCTCGTCGCCTTCGACGGTGAGACCTCGGGAGCGTGCCTGCTGGTCGTGGATCGCCTGCTCGGCGGATCGGAGACCGTCGAGCGTGTCCTGGAGTCGAGCGCCGAAGGGGCTGCCCGCAATGTTCCGGTGTTGCGAGATGTAGGTGTGCATCGCGCCGATCAGGTTGTGGAGGTCGTTGGCTTCGACCTCGATGGTGGCCTTGTCGCCGGTGACGTTGGTGATGTTCACGACGCCACCGCCTCGGCGGCGAGAGCCGCAGCGATGACTTCGGCGATCTCGATCGGGACGAAGATCGTGTCGTGCTTGTCGAGTCGGACGACGAGGTAGCGGCTGTCGTCGGTGCGGTTGACGACTTCGGCGTAGACGTCGTCGCTGGCCTGGAGGTGGATCGACTGCGACGACCAGACGCCGACGAGCTTGGAGTCGTAGCGGGTGACCGAAGTATCGACGTACTTGGTGCGGAGCTGCGTCTTGACGTACGGCGTGTCGCCGCCGACGTTGCCGCTCTCGGTCTCGACGCGGGTGTTGGTTGGTTCGTGGTGGTAGTTGAGCATCATGCTCCTCCGTGGTGGTTGGTTGGGTGATGGTTGGTGTGCCTCCATTATGCGCACACGTTTGACAACTGCGTCAAGTCATTCGTCCAACTTCTTCGGAGATCACGATCCGGACGCCCTGGTCGCTCGACTTCTGCTGCGGCCAGAACCGGATCGAGAGGACATAGTCCGGGGTGTCGTCGGGCCAGACTCCGGCGTCGACGAGTCCGTCGATCGCTGCCTTCACCACCGGGAGGCACGCGCCGACATCCTGCCGACCGGAGCGTCGAGCGGTGAGCGGCACGGCGTCGATGTGGCACGGACCGACCGACCCGTTCGTCGGGAGCTTCGACGTGAGAGCGAGCCAGGCGAACGCCTCCCGCCACGCCTTCACCACCGACGACCGAGTCGACCAATGCGTCGACCGTTCCTTGTTGACGGTCAGGATGTCGTCGTAGTGAGTCAGGGTCCAGCGTCGACCGTTCGCAGCAGTCCAGTCTCCGTCGCTCGGGTCGGGTATCGGTGAATCCAGTCGTGGCACGCTCGGCATGTCGCAATCGTATTCGATGCGTCGAGGATGTCGCCGCCACGCGCTCGGGTTAGTGGCTCGTGGAGGTCGGTCGCCCACCTGGTGCAGCCGTCCCAGGTTGGGTCGACGGTCCAGATCGTGTCGCGTGCTTCGCAGCCTGGCCGGGCGGCGAGCTGTTCGAGCCGGAACTTCGAGCGGGCGCGGTTGCGCTTCGCCGTCTTCGGTGAGACGCGCCGGAGCGGGGTCTTGCGTTGGATCGGTCCGGAGCGCTTCATGATCCCGCCCAGCAGTGTCGGGACGCGTTCCACGGGGACCAGCCGGACCGCTCCCAGATCGCGTGGGCGACGGTCGCGTTGGCGATGGTCCAGGTGGCGTCGGCTTCGGCGATCCCGAGACCGGCGGCGGCGGAGAGCTTCTCGCCGTCGTCGGTGTAGTGCCACCCCCACACGGTGCGGCCGGTGCCAGGGTCACGTCGCCACGGAGCAAGAAGCTGGAACACGCCCCTAGCTGATGAGCTGGGGTTGGCAGCGTCAACCCGGAAGCCGGACTCGCAGAAAGCCACGGTGAGGGCTCGGTTCCATTCAGACTCGGGCCATAGATTCTGGATTGATGCCAGGATCGGAGCTGGCACATCATCGAAGGTGCGGGCCGGTGCTGACCGGACAGGGGCTGGGCGTGACGGAACAGCATCTGTCGTCATGCCGTATGACTCCAGAGCGGCCACATGAGCAGTGCGGGTGACCGGCCCATAGACACCGTCTGCGTAGACGTCGAGGAGCACTTTGGAGCGCTCGGACGTCGTCGGATCGTTCGCCCCACTCGAAGACGTCGGTGAGCGCCGGAGCGATCGTGGTCGTCGTGGCCGGTGGTGCCGTGGTCGTGGTCGTGGTGGTTGTGGTGGTGGTTGTGGTGGTGGGTGCTTCCGTCGTGGTCGGGGTGGGTAGGACGATCGGGTCGTCAGCGGCGCAGCTCGTCACGAGCGTCGCGAACGCGATCCCCAAGATCGTCGACCGGGCTGTCGGTCTGGTTGGCATCGAGCATCTCCCTGGTCTCGGCGGCCGTCGAATATTTCGGTCTCGCTGAGTTCTTTAGATCTGGTTCAGTGGGTCTAGTTCCCCTCCCACTTTTTGAGGGGGGAGGGTTCTGGTTCTTGAGGGGGGACCCTCCCAAAACTTGAGGGGTCACGTCGGAGTTCCGGACGCGTCGGATCTTGAACAGGTTCGACGTCTGCCTTCCCTCCTCGGTGAGTCGTCCCCGGACTGTTAGCCAGCCCTTCTCCTCCAGTTCCTTCACGGCCGACCGGACCGTGGTGGGCGTGACGTTCGCACGGTCGGCGATCCTCCTGATCGAGGGCCAGCACTCCTGGTCGGCGTTCGCGTGCTCGGCGAGCACTGCGTACACCACGACGCTAGTCGCCTTCACCTCGGTCAGCATCAGGCACGGGACGATGGCGAAGGGATGGTCGACGCCCGCCATCAGTCGTCGGTGTCCCGAGCGAGCGCCCGGTCGAGGACGTAGTGGTCGTCGCCCGCCCAGAGATGAAGTCCCAGGCCGACACGCATGCAGCAGCGAGCGGTCGCTGAGGAGATCGCCATCTGGGCGTTGAGCGCGTCGTTGGGTCCGGGCCGTTCGCAGTCGCCCGCCTCCTGGATCACGATGTCGTCGCGTCCGTCGATCGAGAACGTCATCTCCAGGATGACGCCGTGGACCTGGCCGTCGGCGTTCCGGATGATCTCGACGACTCGCTGCGGCGTCGGGCCGAGGTGATAGAGGAGCCGCTGCTGAACCTCGCTGTGAGACACATATCTCGCTCCGAAGCCGCCTGGCTTGACCTTCACTTGGTGGTCCTTGAACGGGGTCGCCAACGCGACAAGGTCTGATCGTTCGGTCATGGGGTTCTCCTGGTTGGTCATGAGGAAGCGACGAGCGTATCTCATCGCTGGACCGATAGGTCCGGGAGGCCCACCGGCCGGAGCCGGTGAGCGACCCGCACCGATCAGACCTTGCCGCAGCAGACGCGCAGCACGCCTCGGCCTCGGGTGACGTCCGCCAGGCGATCTCGATCGCGACCCCAGAAGCGCTCGCCGCAGCGGTCGCAATCCTCGTAGCGATCAAGTTCTTCTCGGGTGTAGTGGGATTGAGCCATGATTCTGCTTTCGTGGTGGTTGGTTGGTTAGTTGGTTGGGATCAGAAGGCGTCGACGTAATCACGATCACGAGGATCAGCGATATCGCCACGTCCCTCGTACTTGTAGCAACCGCCGCCGTCACCGCCGCATCCGAAAGCGTCGCAGATGGGGCAGGTAGCCGCCGTATCGCCCTGCGACGCAAGCCATTCATCTTCGATGGAATCCTTGGCGGCCTGAACCGAAGCGAACGGTCCCTGGATGACGACGGAGTCACCCTCGTTAGTGAGGTAGACCCGACGAGTAGCCGAGACGATGATGTCAAAGCCCATGAAGGTGACGGGGGTGGTGGTGGTTGCCATGGTGTGCTCCTTGGTGGCGGTGAACTTCATGTCCTGATTATAGGCACAAGTTGACAACATTCCGCAAGTCAATCCGGACGATTCACTTTTCGGCACCTCGGGCACATGATCCGGAAGGGTGCGTTGACCAACTCGGCGAGGAGCTTGCCGCACTCCGAGCAGCGCAACTCGGCGGGCCATCTCGTCTCGACGTCGTCGGCGTATGGGTCAGGAGACCTCACGGGTCACGAGGAAGTTGACGACGTGAAGCATCCGGTCCTGGTCGTCTCGGTTGAGAGCGAACGGTGACTGCACCGGGTCGGCCAGCAGGTAGCGGGTCGAGTTGATCGACTCGCTGTCGATCAGGCAGAGCGCCAGCCAGACGTCGGTGCAGAGCGCCTCCGAGGTCGAGTAGGCGGCGGAGCGTGCGACGACCTGGAGGCCACGGGTCTCGACGGGTGGGGCGGAGTTCGTGCCGAACACCAGCTCCGGGGCGGTGCCGCCGGTCTCGTACACGGCGACGAGCGTGTCCGGGGTGTCGGGGCGGCGACCGAGGAACAGGTTGGTGCCGAGGGTGAGGTCTGCGGCGGGGATGGTTGCGGCGGCGAGGTGGGTGCCGATGTCGTCGAGGAAGGCCATCAGCGGATGCCCTTCGTCGCAGCGATCGACTTCGCGATGATCTTCTCGGCTTTCTTGCCGACCTCTCGCGACGGGAACTCTAGGTACTTCGGGCCTCGGCCCTGGCCGGGTGCGACCGGACTGCCGCCCTTCGACTTCGGTGGGTGCGACAGTCGCTCGTTTTCGTGTTGGACGAGGGCGTAGGGGGCGGCGGGTCCGCCGTAGGCGATCTCGCCTTCGATGTTGCCGCCTTCGGTGTTGCGGGTCGACGTGCGCTGCGACCTCGACAACGCGCCGGTGTCGAACGGGACCAGCTCGTCGGCGCGTGCACCGATCTCCAGGAGGATCTGACCGACGCCGAGACGAACACCACGGGCGATTGCGCGTTGCTGCGCAGCAGCGACTTTCTTGAAGTTGTTTGTCACGACCCGGCTCATCGGTCGAGTCTCCCGACGTAGACGATCTGGCCGACCTGACCGGACGGGTCGGCGAGCGTCTCGACTGCGACGATCGGGCGGGTGCCGGACACGGGGGCGGGCAGGGTGATCTGGTCGCCGGTGTCGATCGACAGCGTCTGGCTCGGGATGAACACCTTGTACTCGACGGTCACGTCGGCGTTCACGCCGGGCGGCTGGCTCAGGGTGCGTTCGATGTAACAGCCGAAGGTCGTGGCGTCGCCGGTGAAGCTCGCCTCGCCGTAGTTGTTGAGCGTCGAGGACGTGCGGGTCTGGACGGTCTGCGGGGTCATGTTGACCTCGAGCGCCGTGGCGAACACCTCGGACGAAGCTGCGCCGGTCATGACAGGGTGTCGTCGTCGCTTCCAGCGTCGGCTCGTGCGGGGCCTGCGCCGTAGTCGGACGTGTTGGCGAATTGGCCGGACGTGAAGAATGGGTCGACCCGGTCGGCGTTGCTTCGGTCGATCTGCTTGTCGGAGACCGAGATGCCTCCGGCGTAGGGGACGGGGACGAGGTTCTCTCGTCCGGCGAGGACTCGGAGCTGCTC
>FUIF01001145.1_pt1 | contig 11202 bp, 26 predicted proteins | sample 1003461 | NCBI WGS metagenome assembly FUIF01 (sample SAMEA80401918, study PRJEB19352) | marine metagenome
CCGAGTTCAAGGCAGACGCATGAAATGACTCAGGCCGGATCGAGGTGGCCAAATGCCAGCTGACCATCAATAACGGACGTGGCTAGCTGGCCGTCTTTTATCAAGGACAAGCAGGCGGCGCTGACGATCAGCTCACGGATCCCTCGGACAAAGTCCTCGACCTCCTCCTCCGTTGCTCCTTGGTTGTCATTGCCGGCACAAATCGACTTGACAGCAATCAGGACCAACGCCTCATAGCCAGGGCCATCAAATTGTGAGTTGGGAGTCTTGTAGTTCCTGAACCAATCGGCCAGGTCCTTAGCGGCGACTTTTTTGAGGAGGGTGGATTCAGTCATGAGAAAAGAGAAAAAAAGAGCCCGGAGCTCAGAACACTTCGCGGATTTCGTCCTCATCCATATGGCGGAGGGTTTCCCAGTAGCTGCCGAAGAGGTGGGCCAGCTTGGCATTGTTGGCCTCGATGACCTTGCCGGTCTCGTAGGTGACCTGATCGGGCTCGCACTCCAGGTAGGAGCTTCGGAGACCAGGCAACAGATCACGTCGGGGACTTCAGGTTCGGCTCCGTTGTGGCCCCTGCCATGAAGTAGGGGAAGGACTCGGAACCGTGCTCAGTGATCAGGGTGACGGTCCAGGGGTCCATGCCTTGCATGGCCTGGGGGATGTCGGAATCGACGCCGTAGGAGATCTCGACGTCGGAGAGGTAAGCAGCGGTTGAAAGCATTGCTTTGAGGTGATGAGGTTAACCGGGGGCGTCTCCGCCTCCCGATGAACTAAAGATAACCGATTGGCATACCAACGGTCAAGACCGTAGACAGCATGCCAACCGGTTACGCCTCGTCGATGATCGACCCGATGGTGCAGACGCTGGACGCTGCAGCAAAGGCGGTGAAGCCAGCGAAGAGGGCGGCGGCGTTCCCGTCGCCTTTCTTGGCCAGATCCACGGAGGTCATCGCACCGACGACAGCGGCGGCAGCGATGGAGAGAAAGGTGATGGTTTTCATGGTTGAGGTGTTGAGGGTCATCCCCTTGACTCCCTCAATATATGGCATGCCATCACCCCCTGTCAACCAGGCATGCCACCTCTTTCACTGTCTGCCACCAACGAGCAAAGCACCGTACACACGATCGGCTCGAGGGCGTGCCGGGGCAGTCCGACATGCTGACGGGTGACAGCCTCGACGGCTCGGTCGATGGCGCCCTTGTCGGTTCTGAACTTCGGGGTGTCGGGCGTCCGCAGTAGCACCCGCTCGCGGATCAGTTCCTGGCGGCTCATGCCATGGGCGGCGGCCTCAATGTCTAGGCGCTTGCGCTCTTCAGGGGTGGCGTTGAACTCGATGCGTGAAAGCTTGCTCATCAGAAGCGAAGGGTCGGGGGTTCGGTGAAATCGCGGGGGGAGGGTTTGGCTTCAGGTCGTTCCGGTGGGCCAAGTTCACGCAACATGTTGCGATGTGGCTTCATGCCTTCAGACAAAGCGGCGCGGATCGTGGGGTCAGGGTGGCGGATGGCTTCACGCCGCAAGAGCTGAAGGCCAGGGCTCGGGGTGTCGAGGTGATCGACAGTCCACCATCCGTTTCGACGCCTCGATGCAAGAGGGTCCGCAAGGTTTTGTCGTCAAACATCGAACGCCCCCGACAAGACGCCACCAGATGATGGGGGCAGCTCCGGCACGTTGGAAGGCTGCAGGCTGGGGTGATCGTGGAACTTATCCGACGCGGCCATCCGTGCGGGGAGGTCTTCCTTGAGGCCCCAGTCGAAAGCGGGGCGGCCGTCACGTTGTCGGAAGATGTAAGACAACAGTTGCTGATCGAGTGGCATTTCCTTAGAGGGGTTCGGGTCCATGCGGTATTGGCTCACCGCGTAGACCCATGCCTCATCCGACACGGCGTCCTTGATCTTCGACGGGGTGGACATGTAGAGGAAGGCGATCTCCTCGTCACTGATCCGTTTGGCGTAAGGGGTGACGTTCGCGGCTGCGCGTAGCCCCAACTGGTAGGTCTTCAACTGCATCAGAACTTGGGCAAAGATTTTTCGAGGGCGTCCCAGTCGGTGGCCTGCTGCTGTTGGCGGCCGCCGGGCTGGCGGGGTTCATAGACATCAGGCCACCCAGCGTTGGCGGCAGCCTCAAGGGCAGATCTACGAATGGCGGGGGTCCATTCTCTGAGCTTGTTAATCACGCGGTGAAACACGCGCTCGGATCGAACGCCCTTTTTTACAGACCAGAACTCACGGAGGAGTTGGTCACAGTCGAGGAGGTCGTTGGGGATGAGGTCATCCCCGAGAGTCTTTTTTGCGTATGCGTCCTTTTCGGCTGTTTCCCCCTTGGAACCCCCAGAAAGAGAGTTATTAGATATAGGAATTTCTCTAGTAGTAGGAACATCTAGAGATAAAACCTTCTCCCCTTCAGGGCTCGGTTTTATCAGCGTACCGGGGCTGTCAAGGTTTCCCATCTGTGAGTCGATGAGATCCCTGAGCACATCAGAGCGGTTCCTGAATTCCTTGGTCTGGGCGTCTAGCCATGAGACCTGAGCATCTGTGAGACGTAGTGAGACAGAAGGCATGCAACGAGTGGACGTTGTAAGACAAGGGTGGCACGATGTCGGAACACGTCAACCCCTTGATGCTCGAACCAGTCCCCGGCCTTGAGTTCTTCCCTGGCCCGCACCGCTACCGGATGAATGGGCTATGGGTGCCGCACAGCGTGACGCAGGTTCTGGGCTTCGACATGTCGCCGAGCAAGCGCGAGGCGATCGAACGCACCAAAGGCGGCCCCGATGGGTGGGAGGCCAGAGGAAACGCAGTGCACTCAGCCCTCGATCAGTATTTGTCGGCCATGAAGCTGCAGAACGGCCACGGCGTGATCTATGACGACCGCTGGGCGGACTGGATCGATCCGCTGCTGGATCACCCCATCTTTAAGGGCGTCGAGGTGCTGGCCAATGAGTTCGCGGTCTATGACGCGAAGAAAAACTGCGCCGGTTCTTTCGATTTCTTACTGCGCACGGAAGACAACCGGATTGTTTTAGGCGATGCGAAAACGGTTTCCAGTAAAACGGCATTAGCGAAACGTCAGGCCGCTCACAGCCAGCTCGCTGCGTATCAGTCGATGCTGGCAACCCATACATCGCTTGTGGGTGACCGATTTGGTCACCGTTGTGGCTGGACCCGGCGCAGTTCGCATCCTCAACACGGACGTGGAAGACGCCTGGACCTATTGGGACGAAGCTGGAATCGCTACGCCGTCACCTTGCCTCGTGGTAGTCCCGTCTATGAAATGCCCTAAGTGCGGATGCTCTTGGATCAGCGTCCTTGAATCACGGCATACAAGCCAAGAAGCCATCAGCCGCCGCAGGCAGTGCAAGACCTGCGACCACGTTTGGGCCACTGCTGAGGTTTCTGTCCCTGATGACGAATGGTGTTACAAGCCAACGCAGCGCGGTAGCGGCAGGCCAAAGGCTGAGTTTGGGGTGAAGGCGCGGATGCTCGAACGCCTGCAGGCCGCGTGAACTGGTCTGAGATCTTGAAGAAGGGGGGCGTGCCTGAGCCCCCCGGCTATTTAGAAACGTTGGCAGCACTGAAGAAACGCGGGCCAAGGAAGCCGAAGGCGCAGAGAAAAAAGGCAAAGCCGAAGCGGAAGGGTTGACAGGTATGCCATCAGGGGTCATACTCTTGGCATGCCACCGAGAGGTGGTCACCTCACCCCCGCAAAACAATGTCCGACTTCCAAGCTTTCAAAGCTTATCTCGACCAAGACGACGCCTATCAATCCACCCTCAAACGCCACCAAGAGATGTGGGCAGAAGTCCGCAGCGCAGAGACTGACGTTCGCATCTCCTTGCGTCGCGTGACTCGTCTGATGCTTGCCGTTGACGTTGTGCGTCAGCAGCAGTTCAAGCACGAAGACATCAGCGAAGAGCAAGACAAAGTGCTCGAAAATCTGACCACCGACGACAGCGAAGTTTGGTACGCCCAGTACGACCAAGCCGCTGACGACATTGAAGAGGCAGCCGTGGCCGCTTGCGCCATGGTCGTCGAAAAGCGTGCAGAAGTTAAGGACAAGAAGATTCAGGCCAGGGAGCACTGCGACCTGCTGAACTTCGCCCGTGAGCAAGCCCGCGAAGCCTTCGACAAGCAACAGGCAGAGGCCAAGGCTTCCGCCTGATCTATGGGCATCCCTGGTGAAAATTGATACGGGCATCAGGGTGTAAGTCCCATTTTCTCCCCCGCATCTCTGCGTGACTTGTACCAGTGCGTTGTGATGCGACTCGTTTTATCGCCATCGTTTCCGGTCTAACGACAAACCGGACTTCACCTCATTCCACAAAACAATGGCCTTACGCGCCCTCGAAGTTCAAGTCCAAGGCACTGCCGGACTCCTCTGTTCAAACGTTCAGTACAGCGACCCTTTGGGTGACTACTGCAAACAAAAGCAGTATTTCACCGACAAGAAGGGCAAAGCAAAAACCGACGGCGTTCACACGGCCGTGCGGATCCTTGATTGGCTTTTCTCCGGCTATTGGATGGAGGAGGGAACCGTCGAGGTTGACGAGGCAAACAACGAAGTCGGCTTTGAAGCTTCGCTCGCCCTTACATGCCCGGCGCAAACTTTCAGCGTTGTCTACGCAACGCGGCTACTAAGTGGAAGCTCGGCAAGGACGTGCTGCGGTCTGTGGTTGTCACGAACAACCCGGAGCTGATCTTTGACGGCCCGAAGGATGCCGTCGATATGTTCAACTACCGCGAGCCAAAGCTGCAGCTAGCAGCGTTCACAGGTCGCGGCGTGTGGGTCAATCGCCTGTTCTTGCCGGACTGGTCTGCGAAGTTTGATCTGACCCTCGACGACGAGATCATGGGCGTTGATCAGCTGCGCCGCATCGCCAACATGGCGGGCAAGGCTGAAGGGCTTGGCACTTGGCGGCCACGTTACGGACGCTTTGCTGTTACCGACATTCAAGAGGTCGAGCTTTGAACTACAACGCAAACGATCCAGACAGCCTCCCGACCTGTGTTGCTGGTGTCGATTGGCGTGCTCTTCAAAAGGGGCAGACCATCGAATCACGCAAGATCGTCGAGATGTTCCACGTTCTCTTCACCAAAGACGACGTTTTGGAGCACACCTCAGAGGTTGCTAGCAACTTCCAGCATCTGCAGGTCAAAGGCTGGCTGGAGACCGTGCGGCTGTCGATTGGCAAGCCGTTGGTGTTCCAACAGAAGCGCAACGATCTACGTGTGCTCACTGATGAGGAGGCCGTCAAGTATTTGAACGGGCAGGCTTACCAAGGCTTGAACAAACACAAGCGCAACACGCGCCGGATGTTTACCCACATCAATACAGACAACCTCAGCCAGCACCAGCGGGATCAGCTGAGCGTGAATCAATCACGCCACGCCATGATCGCGTCAGCTGCAGATGGTGCGCGACGGGATGCGCTGGAGATTCAGCGCAAGGGGGGGCAGTTTCCGAAACTGATGCCGCCAAATCTATGAGGCTCTGGGCATCCGTCAGGTGTAAGTCCCAGGCAAAAGCAGCAACGCGCTGTGACGTGAAACTAATGCGGCGTCACGCTTTGTGCAGCTGTTCGTAACGTCGCGGTTCGCCTCTTTGCCATCGTCCGCCGGTAACGATCAAACCGGCCCTCAACTCCTTCTGCAGGTGCATGAGCCGAGAAGGGGACCTACCGCTGCTCGCTGCCTGGTCACGTGTCTCAATGTCCAACTGTGCCTTCCAGTGTCTCGCTACTCGGAGTGTTGTACTGCTCTTTTCCGCCATCGTTCTGGGTTCACGAGCAAAACCTGCCCATGTTCACCAGCCTACGTGGTCAAGGTGAGCCCGACCCCCGCCACGTCCTTCGACGTGCTGCGACCCGAGACCTTGCGATTCCGTACTTCTTGAAGCCTCGCTCAGTGTTTCGTAGCGACTTGACTCCACTCAATCGTCCGCCGGTCACGAATAAACCGGCACCTCATCCTGGGCAGCCTACGTGGTCAAGCCTGGGTTTCTGTCGCACCGCCCTGCATTTCGTTGTCTCGCTATGCGCTGTCGTGCCTTTCTGCTCACTGCTGCTCACCTCCTCCCTGCGCCCTGCATTGTGCCGTCGCGCCACGCATTTTTGCGCCATCGCTGTCGGTCTACGAATAAGACCGTCACCCACCACCAGCAGCCCTTCGTGGTGAAGCTGGTGCTCAACGACACGTCGTCACGCCCATTTCTGCCCCGATCCGCTAGGCCACTTGAAGCGTTGCCATCGTTCTGGGTTTACGACTAAAACCCTGACTCATCACCAGCAGCCCTACGTGGTGAAGCTGGTGTCTAACTCCGCCGTGCTTTGCCATGTTGCTCATTGCGGCGTCCTGCCGAGCCCTGTCTTGCAGACCCCCGTGTTGCGTAGCCTGCTAACGCTGCTCACTCCCCAGCTTTGCCGTGTATTGCCATCGCTCTCGATCTACGATAAAAAAGATCGAACTTTAAAATCATTCTTGATCCATGAAAGCCCTGAGCCTTGAATTAGACCAGTCTCGTGCCGAAAAACTGAAAGCACTTTCAGAGGCCACAGCTGGCAACATGACAAACGTCTCAGTCGGCGGCGAGTTTATCGAGTATGAACAGAATAAACTTTCTGCATCTAAGCTCGCTAAAGCGTTGCTGAACTCGGCTATTGATCGCGCCTACTCACAACTGCCTCAGTAGCTTTTCGTTCACGGTTCCCGGCAAACCTGCGCCGCAAGGAAGTAAGCGGCACGTCGGAAAGGGCGTCATGGTTGAGTCATCAAAACGATGCAAGCCATGGCGCCAAGACGTAAGACATCTGGCCATGGAGTTGCTTCCTGAAGGCTGGCATGCCATGATGGGGGAGGCAATCTGGATGGATGCAATCTTTGTATTCAACCGGCCCAAAGCTCACTACAGAACGAACGGCGAACTCAAGCCATCGGCCCCCCAACATTGCACTGGGCGGGTTGGTGACTTGTCGAAACTTATTCGTGCTGTAGAGGATGCTTTAACAGGCGTTGTCTATGACGATGACGCCCAGATAGTTCACCTCACCTCTCAACGTCGTTATGTCTCTGGAGATCACGAACATCCCTGTGCCATCATCACTATCACCGCCATTTCCTAACCTCGGCAATGTCATCACAACCGATGATGTAAGCCAGAAAGGATCTGGCAGTTACAAGGCTGATTATGTGAACTGGTGCCGCACAATGCACCTGCTTCACGAGCACGCCCCAGGCTGGCAGTTTGCTCTAGCCAACGCCCCAGGCGGCGGTCACGTCTGGAAGGCACCGAACGGCAGCGGCTACGTCGTCGGCTACTTCATCAGCAGCGAAGGCAAGACAACCCCGCATTTTCCGCAGGCGATCATGGACAACCGAAACAACGCGGTTGCCTTCGACAAGATCAGCGCCCGCGACCTGACGGACTCACATCGGAGATGCCTCTGCACCGCTTCTGCCGCAGCGTTTGGCTTGGCATGGCAGTTGTGGGCACGGGAGGAGGTTGAGAACCGCACCGGGAGGAGGAGCCCAAGCCTGCAAGATCTATGAAAAAGCCTGACAAGGCAAGATCTATGACGCCGGCCCCGACACCTGAGCCGACGCCTGCAGCGCTTGGCGTTAAGGCAGAAGATCAGCTGATCAAGCCTGACGAACGAGAAATGCTGCTAGGCACTTTGCAGGAGCTTGAGAAGGCAAAGCTGGACGCTTCATGCAAGCCTTTACCGCCGTGTTCCCTCTGCCACCTAACGGCAGAGTCTCTGAGGCCATCACCTCCGTCAAACACCAAACCTGGATCAACGACTACTTCAAGCGCAATGGCTGATGAAAAGACCAAACAAGCGGTGGCGGACGACAAGCGCCGCTCTAATCACTTTCAAGTTCGGCTGGACTCTCAGCTAGCCGAACAGCTGCGCCATTACGCAGAACAACGCCATCACGGCGTGATCAACATGGCGCTCAGCACCATCATCTCCAAGTTCTTCAACGGAAAGTAATGCTCAACATGACCGCCCACGGCAACCTCGGCCGTGACCCTGAACTCAAGCAAACCGACAAATCACAAGTCGCTAGCTTCAGCATCGCCGCACGCACCGGCAAAGACGAGACCACTTGGATCGATTGCTCAGTTTGGGGTAAGCGTGCCGACACCGTGATGAACTACCTGCACAAGGGTGACCGCATCACCGTATGCGGCTCAGCCAAAGTGCGGATCTATGAAAAAAAGGACGGCAGCGAAGGCAAGAGCTTGGAGCTGAACGTGTCCGACTTCACATTGCCGCCAAAACAAGAAGCGGGATCTATGAGCTTCTGAGCTAAAAATCGGGCAGGTCAGATCTATGACGGCCTGCCTGCACAGATCTATGACAAAACCAACCATTAAACAGGTGCAGCAAGACGGCTTGCTGGTTTGGGAAGTCAGCCACGGTGGAACCGTCCGCTACTTCAAGCATGATTGGAAGGCTCGGTGGTTCTATGAGTCCTGCGTCAGGTACTACCGAACCAAAATTCTGGGCAAGGGTTCTTAGTCCCAGCAAGCGAGTTTGGCGTCTAGCTCACCGATTCGACCTACGGCTTGGCTCAGCAGCTTTGATTGATGAAAGTTTTGACGCACGAGCGAAGCGCAGATCATTTTTAGCTGCTCTTCGTCGTCGCAGTTTTGGACGTTTCTAACGCTGCGTTCAATCTCGAAGAGTTCCTCGTGAGTGGGCTTGATCTGCATCCAAGTTGCCCAGCCCATCGGATTGTTTCAGAACCTTTCGTTCTGAATGGTACGCACCGTTTTTGTGCATGTCCATGACATCCCGCACCCAAGGCACCAGCCAATCATTCACTCGTGAACATTGATCCCAGTTCACAGGCTTGGCGCACTGCACCACAACAGTTGTCCAGAACGCACTGATAAACGCCCAGACCCAATAAAACTCACTCATTAACGAGGATCACCCAACCCGTTCCAGGGCCTTCAGCTTGCCAACGCTGGTAAAACGCTGCCTGCCTCACACGGACGTTACGTCCCAGATGCGGATTGCTATGACCACCCTTCTCCATTTCGGGATAGCCACGAGGATCTTGCATGATCCACTCTGGATCGTTGCTGTTCTTGCCCGCATAACCGCTAATCACGCTCCAATGACCACAGCCAAGTCCATTGCACATTGGTGGTTCGCCACGAAGCATATTTCCAGCGTGCAACCAGCCGACCAATACTGGTCTGCCAGCTTCAACCTCAAGTTCCACCATGTCAGCGTCACCATCCTTCCGAAACTCAGCTTGCAGGCCAAGACTGCGTAACGCAGCTAGCTGAGCCTCTACTGACGTGGTGTCTCCGTACTTGGCGCGGATCTTGTTGTACTCATCATCCGTACGAACCTTTTTGTAAAACGCTGCCACCATGCAGCCGCTGAGCTGAAGCACTCGCGGTATCCCGTTCCAGTCTCGTTATCGAGCTGTCTGAAGTAAGGCATGAAGATCTGCTGGTCATATCCACTCTCCTTCCACGCCTGAAACCAATCAGCCTCGTGCTCCTCCAGTAGTTCCGCTGGCATTGACTCCTCAAGTTGTTTAATTGCAGCCAGCTGGTGGGGCGTACCACGAAAAAACTGGAAAAACGGCAGTAGGGCAAGACCCATGGCCAGCAGCAGCAAGGTCACTTGGATAATGCCGGACGCCACCTACTTTTCAACTCGTGTGTCAGGCAACAGCAAATCCTTCAGGTGCTTAACCGCAAGATCATCCAAATCGTTGTCGGTGCGAGTCACGATTCGCTCCAACATCGCAATGATCAACTCTTTGAACGCTCTGGAGCGCCACATCGTCATGACCAGTGGTTTAAGAACTAGAAGCATTTGATTGACCTAGTTACGCTGTAACGGTAGCTCTGTTGCGCCATGGCCACCAACTCTGAAGAGCAGCACGAAAAGGAAGGCATCTGCGTTGCCGACGTCGTCAAATGCGCTGTCCTTGCTTGGAGCGCCACACTGCTGACCGTTTCATACCTTGGGATCTACCCCCAGATGAAAATGGACAACACCTTTGTCGCCTCATTGCTCACTGGTGCGATGGCTTCATTCGGCATCGAACGCAAGGCCAATGGCAATGGAAACAAGAAGCCGACTATCGTTGACAACAAAGACACCAAAGCCGGCATCAAATGACCCGCACACTTTTGGTATTGGGTATCACTTTGGCAGCTGCTTTGCCTGCTAAGGCCGACATCACCCACAAGATTCAGTCCTCTATCCAACTGACTGTCGATGGGGCAGCATCACAAGCTTCTCGTATTGGCAGCACGCTTGCTGTTAGTGGCAGCAACGTCACTCTCGACACTGCTCCTGTTCTCGGGACTCTCAGTGCTGGTGACGCTGTGGGCTATACACCGGGTGAGTACAGCATCACCACCGCAGGAGACGCCTTCAGCTACAGCGAGTCATACATCGAGGGCGATGCGACACCGAGTAACACTTCCGTGAGCAGCGGTGTAGTCACTTCACTCCCAATGCTCGGCAATACCACCACCACTTCAGGCGGTGTGGCTGGAAGCTTGCTGGCACGATTGCAACTGACGGTGCAATGACCATCACGGCTGGCGGCGCTGGAACTACCGCAACAGGTCAAGTTGTCCTCAGCATTGAAGTCGAATAATGCGTTGGTTATTGCTTCTGCTGCTTTACGCTCCAGCAGCAGGAGCTGTTCCTGTAGTGCCTGCCTTTACTACTGGCACGCTCACAAGCAGAACAGAAACGACCTCTAAAGTTACCGAGACCATCGTCAGTGAAAACTTTGACACTGGTTGGGAATACTCAGCTAGTGGCGTTAATGTTCAAAGCGACGCTCCAATCAACCCTGTTGCTAACAGCACGATTAACGGATGGACCTCTTTAGGAGAGCGGCCAAATTGGTCAATCGTCACTCCAGGCGAAGCTTTTCAGTTTGTCGAGACTTACAGAGGGCCAGGACTTTCAAACGTGACAACAATTCAGCGCGTCACCGAAATCACAAGCGTTACAGACTCGGTTTCCTCTTTTTCGCAATAACGGCCACTGCTCCAGTCAACGCTCAAGACGTTGGCGGAATCTCTGCAACTGCCGCTCCAACAGCAACATCGTCTGGGTCGGTGTCAAACCAGGCTGTGCAAGTCCTACAGGGAAATGCCATCCAGAATGTTTATGGGGGAGGAATAAGTTGCCAAGGTCCAACTCTGACGGTTACGCC
>FUIF01015551.1_pt1 | contig 11201 bp, 28 predicted proteins | sample 1003461 | NCBI WGS metagenome assembly FUIF01 (sample SAMEA80401918, study PRJEB19352) | marine metagenome
AACGCACCGTCAAACCAATGCATTGATTCAGGAAATGATTTTTTAATTGTTTGCTTCAGGACGCGTTTGAGTATTCTTTTTTTCCTGTTCTGGATTCATCCGGTTTTTCCCATGCCCATGGCTTAATTTAAAATAGTAGTGGCCACCCGCTTTTGACATTCGCCATGATAAAGACCAAAACAAATAATTCTTTTTCAAATAATAAATAACATCTTCATGGCCGGACCAACCGCCCGTGTGTAACTCTAAATACATGGTCCGTTTACCTTTTAACTTAAAATAGTCCGGATAAATCCAAAGGGCCTGAACCAATTCAACCAAACCTTTAACACCATCTTTAACCGTATCATAGGTTTCAATTTCATACAATTCATCATCAGTGGGGTAATCGTTAACCATCATTCATCCGTAAATAAAATGCCGTCATTGACACACTGGAATGTAACCAATACTTTTTCGACCGTTAAAACGTCATGCCGTATCAAATCACTTTTTTTACAAACAGGACATTCAAGAACTTTCATTTTTTCACGATTCTGAACATGATCACGCAATTCCAAACCACCATTTAATACATGATCAATCAGCGCATCTTTATTGCCATCATTGTTGTATTTTCGCAATGCCGCCAGGGTGGGCCGATACCATTCTTTTGTAACACCCATTTCCGGAACAATATCTTTATAAAATGTGCTTTTCATCATCCCACGGTTACAATGGTCACAATTAATCATGAATGGAGTTGTACCGCGATCAACATCAATAGTCTTAAGAACCATTAGACATTCCGGACAACGATAACAGTTAATTTTTTTCTCTGCAGCGTTTTCCAACTGGCCAATGGTTTTCATCATGGTCTTGTATTCAGCTTCAATTGTCTTAAATGCTCTCACTTGGATACCTCCAAAAGTTGGTAAAAACAAAATGTCCTCAGAACCATCATTTAATTTGGCGAACCCTTCAATGTGTTTTTCGCTAACTTCTGTCGTTCGTGAAAAGTATTCCATCAATTTTTCGTTCTCTCCGTCCTCCTGAAGCACCAAAACATATTCACCGCGTTTGGGTTGTTGATTTTCAAGATTGAAATACTTTGGCTTTGGTGGTTTCTTCCATTGGAATGTTGCGATCGCAAAATTTGTTTTTTCATCGATCACAAGAAAATGCACCGGTATCCGGTTGTAATTGCGGATGCGATAATTGTAATCCTCAATGTTGCTGAAAATGACTTTTTTCTTAATAATTGTGTAATCCTGGTTGTTTTTGCTCAATTGAAAACTCCTAATTCTTTATATATTCGGTCATTCGAAATATCAACGTATTCTTTCTTTTTCTCGATGGCTATACAATTACGGTCCATCTTGCGGGAAGTAACAAAAGTGGTGCCGGTTCCAGAAAATGGGTCAAATACCATGCCATTCTTTTTGCTGCCGGCAGCTATGCACGGAACAACTAAATCAGGTGGAAATGATGCAAAATGGCTTTCTTTGCGGCCTCGCGTTGGCAAGGTCCAAACTGAACGTTTATTTACTTTTAAAACGATGCCTTTTTTATTCAAAGCGTCATTGAATTCTTTATTGTTGCGGTTGCCTTTGCGTTCCTTGCTATCCATATCAACTTGCTTTTGCTTCCGGATAACAGTTTTCATGTTGCCGTTGGTTTTATTTTCCCTATAGGTACCCTTTTTGTTTTTCAATGTCCTGAGAAATTCGGGCGTGTGTGTTAGGGCTTGCATCTTCTAAAATGGCTTCCTGATCAAAGTAATATTTTTTCCTTTGAAAGTAAAAATATGTATTCATGCGCACGGGTACAGCGATCACGGACCGATTCAGGCATTGGTTTGTTTTTTATGCCAAACAATGTCCTGGCGGAGATACCAACCATCAGAACGCAAGGCGAATGCCAACATGAATGGAATTCCGACCATATCTTTTCGCTTTAAGCCACCAACAATTTTTCCAGTTCCTTCAATCGATCGATGTTTACCATCGTAACCACCTTTTCTATCTGAAACTTTTGTTCCGGATCTGTTTTGAAAATAATTCGCATATGAATCACCAATATTAAGCCAAAACGTTCCATCATCTTTCAATGTGCGCTTTACCTGGCGGAACACATGAACCAAATGACCGATATAAGCCCATGGATCAGATTCAAGGCCTAAACATACTTTATCAGCTGCAATGGTGATTTCAGGCAATCCGATTTGCGGTTGAAAGGTGATTTCCGGCCATTCTGATGGTTCAATACCATAATCACGCAAACCCCAATAAGGTGGTGATGTAATACATGTATTAAACGTTTGATCATCGATTAAAGGCATTAAATCAAGTACATCGCCATGATGTAATTTTGTTAGGAACTAAACTTATGGCCTTGGTCCTTTCCAGTATCTAAAATTATTATCTAAATATATGATTGTGTCGGTTAAATTTGGTCGCGGCTTGAACCACGCTTTGAAATCTTCCAGGGACAGACCATCATTTTTAGCTGCTGTTTTGGCGTCTATCTTCATATCATGCAAATCAAAGCATTGTGCCACATCAATAACAAACAGCCTTTTAAATTCCACCTGTTTTGAACGATACGGCAAGCCCTCCCAATAACGACATGACACATACGCTTTACCGGCCTTGACATCATCACGCATTTGAAAATGGCGTTTTGAATATGGTCTAATGGTCGTTTTCTTCCTACCGGTTAAAATCGATTCAACAAATCCGGTTTCCTGTCCGGCACGCGGATGAAAACGGGGAAATTTAACACTGAACATCAGCACATGTATTTTTAAAGGGTCCCCGAAACGGTCCAATTCAATTTTATCGCTGATTGCTTTCATATATTCATTTACTCCTAATCAAAATCTAATGCGCTTAATGGTCGCCTATTGAATTTAACCTTTTTTAACACCCGTTTTCGATACCTTAAATGTTTTTCAAATTCTTGAAACGCATCAATTGCAAGTGCTTCGGTTTTTTCCCTTTCTTTTTCCATATGCTTGGGATCGGGTGAATGATAAGTTGGAACAAAAACACTTGTGTAAGGCATCCATTTAAAATCACTCACAGAACGCCAATATGTAATCAAGCGACGGCCATTCTTTTTTCGTTTGAAAAGATCCGCAAGACCTCTGATAATATTGTGAATAGATCCATACTCGATCATATAAACACCCTCTTGCGGGTTTATCAATCTTAATTTTGTTTTCATAACGCCACCCATTCTTTGTTTATTAAATCAATTCTGACATCAAACGCCGGTCCAAAACTGTGATAAATTGTATCACCTTCAAGCAACATCAAAAACATTGCGCCAAACGCGTTATTTTTTTTATTTAACCTGAACCGAACATGAATTTCGCTTTCTCTGCAGATGAAATAATGCATTTTTTCATAGTCTGTCGGTAAATCGATTGTATCAGTTATTGAATCAATGGGATGGAAAAAATCAATTTTGTCGCCATACACCCCGCGACCACGAATAACAATTTCACGGGTATCATGGCCACCCGTCGCCATGGGTTCGCATGATAGTAGAATCAAAACAATAAATAGTAATTTCATTTGGGACCTCATAACTTGTTAATCGCTTCCAATAATTGATCTTTCCGGATATACTCCGCCAGGTTGGGCAAATCAAATTTATATGTGCCATCGCCTACCACAATAATCAATTCGCGGTCATTGGTAAACGCCGCGAAATCATCCGTTTTTATAAAATGGCAATTGGGCAATACGCCGTACACCTCATGAATGTGAACGAACCCCAATTTACGCATTATTTTAACTAGCAATTTTTTCATCTTTTTCCCTTTCAATCAATGCCGCCGCACTGTTATTTAAAATATTAATCAAAACAATTTTGTTCGGGACCTTATCCGTACATGAAATTAGAAGCTTTTGCGCACGTTCGATTTTATCAATATCGTTTTTGATGCCATGACGGTTCATTTTATGCCTGAATCCTTTACATCGTGACGCCGCCGCACTTGGCCCACTCAAATTAAAATATTCTGCCACCTGGTTATATGTGGGTGGGTGCCCATGTTTTTCAATAAAGACATCAACAAATAATTCAGTGGCAACATTAGTTTTAGTTTTATTCACCTTGGAAATTCCCTCCGTTGTAAATGCTGTGGCCATTCGTTCATTTTTCGCCCATGACGACTTGAAAAACCGGCCATTTTAGATATATAAGTTCCCATTTGTTTCATGAACACTTTCACATTGAATTGATCACATTGCATAATAACATCTTCAAACCACCACATTTCCGCCGGTCTGTATTGATATTTACCAACTTCATTTCCTGATTCACCACCAATAACCATCCAATCTAAATCCGCCAGGAATGGTAAATATTTCGCCTCTGCAAAATTTACAGGTCCAAGGCGGGTTCATAACTGACGAATGTTTTAAAATTGCTATCCAGTGTGACCAATCGCATCAATTCCGGCAATCGATCCAAATACTTTGATGATTCAATACTAACACCCAACCACACGTTTTCATATCCGGTATATCCCCAATCTTTAGGCAAACATTCCTGAATGCGTTCCGGCCGCTTAGTAAGGATTTGATATGTTAACCATGGGGTATCCTTGATCATTTTCCATACCTCATCGCGCCATTCATCAGCTGAGTCAATGAAGAAATCAGACAATGAACACGTGAACACTAAATTGTTATCTTTAATATTATCCTGGTTCATTGCTTTGCTTAAAGGAAATTTGAACGCTGTTTTTGATTTATGAACAATCGTTGGATCATTATGGAAACGTTCTTTCCCTCGATACATGTAGCAGAATTTACAACCGTCGGATACTTTCAGGCATCCATGCCATGGGTTGTAAGTGTGATCGGTCCATTCAATTTCACTGTTTTTCATATTTTAATTGAACGCGGGCCATCTGGAAACACGTAAGCGCGGGGAGTAGGCCGCAAAAACAGATAGCCCTTGTGCGTTCAACCTTTCAAATTAAATTCTTTTTCCAGTAACCAACCGAACGCCCACCGGTAAATACAAATGCAAGGAATGCTTTTAACGGTTTGATCTTTTGGGCAAATGTCATTTTTTTGGTTTCATATTCACGTGCAACAATGCCTTTTTTCCGCCCTTCAAGTTCGCTTTCCATCCAATTTATATTTTCCTGGACATTGGTCCGATCTACAACAAGCGCATCTTTTAACAATTTCAAATCGCTTTCAACGTCCGGCGTAATCGTTTTTTCGATCGCCTTATTCAACAGTTGAACAACAAGAGTCAGTATTTTTAAAACAGTCTTTTCTTGCTTCAACCGGTGAATTTCTAATGATTTCGATCTTTCTTCATCCATTTCAACACCTCAGAATAAGTTTGTTTGTTTTACATTTTCCTGGGCCCATGACCCGTTTGCACATTTATAAATATATTTACCAACGTCCGGATGGACACAATTCCGTAATACTTTGTTTGGATCATGGGACGGTTCTATATATATGTTTTTCCCGTAATCCTCGATGCCAAGCCATTTTCTAATTTCATCACCCGTTGCATATAAGAATGAATCAATATTTTTTTTGCTATAGTTCCCAATTCTGAAATTGGACCAAAACAAATGACGACCAATTTTTTTTGCTTCTATCAATGGTTCGTAATAAGGAACGACATTTTCAACAACCCATTTTCCTTTGAAAAAATGCTTTAAAAATAAAATTTCCTCATAAAGAGATAAATCAGGATAACAGGCGAAATTACTTTTTCCGTTATTCACTCTAACCATTGATGTGTGTGATTGACAAGGCGGAGAGGACCATATAAAATCAAAATCTTTATAGTTTTTCAATATATAGTCGTGTGCATCACCAACAATCAATTCATCTTTAGGATAATATTTGCTATAACATCCGCGATTGATTGATTTATTTCAACTGCAGTAACTTCAATATTACTTGGCCACAAACGACGATTTCCACCCAAACCGGCATATGCATTAAGTACTTTTTTCATTCAGGATGCCTTTAAAATATTTTGTTAGTATATCCATTGCGTGTTCCCATCCATAGGCGACCGCACATTTATAACCCTCTTTTTCAAGATTTTCCATCACCTTTTTTGGTCTGCAGAAACAGTACTAAGGCTTTTATCACGACGTTTCATTTCAATGAATAAACCATAAAAGAATTCCTTTTGGTTGAATGAATAACGCGCACGGGCAATGAAAACATCTGGCCAACCTTTCATATATCCGGCCGCTTTCGCCCTTCCGGATGCTGCTTTTCCTAAGTTGGCACCGGCAATTTGACTGCAGATCATTATGCCAGGATATTTCAAACGGGCAAGATTAACAAAGTTCATCTGTTCTTCAAACTCTGTCGGGACCTTTAATTTGGCCTTTAAATCAAATTTTTTACTCATCGCCCGCCCTGTGATCATACACGCAATCCGCGTTTATGTCGGTTCCGGAATAATCCCAACAACCATATATTAATTCCAATAGCTCATCTTTTGTTATTTTTTTCAATTTGTTCAATATAAGATTGTGGAATCAATTCGTCATTTTCAACCATCACAATTCCTTTTCTTTTGGGTATCTCTCATCAATAAGTTCATCCGCACGTGGTTTACCCTGTTTTGCCATTTCAGCAAGCATGGCCTTTTGTTCGTTTTCCATTTGCGTTAGCACATCAAAATAGCGCTCCCTGAAGGGACCAAGTAATTGGTCTGCGAAATCGATCAATTTTTTCAGATCACGTAATAATTGTTCGCGCTCATGGGTTTTTAATTTGGGCCTGATCTTATAAATATTTTCAAATCGATGCTGAATATCTATAAGGGCCGCAACATCTAATTCGGTATTCATTTGGGTAAATATTTATCCATTAATTCTTTTTTATATTCATCTGACAGATGCTTGAACTTGTTCGGATTTTCTTTCACATCCAACGCCAACACTTTTAACTGATCTTGTACAATGGCGCGTTCGGTCCCAATATATGAACCATCCGCCATATCTTTTTCTTTGCCAGACAATTCACGCTTTTTCAGCAAGCTGTATGACTGCATGCGGCTAAACGGTTTAATTGATGGTATCGGTTCCGGCGGTGTCCACCCGTAAATACTTGCAATCAACCGGCATTTGTCAGTTGATGAAATTTCATGGCTATAGAGAATCCCACCAATTTTACTATGGTTTTCCTTATAGTCATAAAACAACGCCAGGTTAGTTTTTATATAATCAATTTCATGGGACCACAATTTTGTAACGACCCATTTTAAAATTCCGTTGATCAATAAACCTATCCAGATGAAAAATCTTTTAATCATTGTGCGTGAACCCTTCCTATAAATGTTAATTCAGTTTCGCCAACTAAATCACGAAATGTGTTTTCTGGCTTTATATCTGTTTTGAATGTTAATGGCTGCTTTGATGGCATCATTAGAAATTTCTTGTCAATTAAATATGAAATCATATCGCCGCACCTGGCGCAATGACCAACAGCGCAACAAACCATGGGTGAAAGCGGATCAATCTTATTGATTTTGTCATTGATGATTTTCACCATGTGTTGTTTTGACCAATCAAACGGTTTTGATTTGCCGTGGCCAAACTTTTTGCAATAGTTCCGGAATATTTTATTTGCCATCTAAAATCCTATCTATTCGACAATGGACATAATACAACGCATCGTCGAAATCTTGCCAATAGCACGATTCATAACGGACCGACCCACCATTATCAAAGCGGATTGATTCACATGATCGCGATAATTTGAGCGTGAAACCCCTGTATTCTGTTAAATTTTTGCCGGATTCAATATTTAATTTCCGGCGCAACTGTCGTTTATCATTTATTAAAGATTTGTTTTCCTGGGAAAGCCAATCTTTGGATTGTTTAAGCTGCTGTAACTCAGATTCACAACTTTTACTATAATAATTCTTGTGACCACTTGGACAATAAAAGGTTTCGCCGGTTTTCCGTAACCGGTCCTGATGTCTTTTAGTGACCAAGAATGGTACATGACAGTTCGCGCAATTGATGTTGACGAACTTTATTTTTTTCTTTTTTTCAACACCATTTTCAATTTCTATCATCAGTTCACCCCAATAAATCCAACCTGATATAATTCACCACATTGAAACAGCGTCACATGATAATGGCGATCTAAAGCCATCAAAACGATGTAATAACAATATAAATTCATATGACGTTCATCATTAAAATATTTAAACCCCAACACTATCAATCCTCAAATATATCAACGTGCTGTTCTTCCTTCAGGTAGCGCATAAACGCACCTATCATTGAAGCCGCAACAACCATGTAGACAGCCCAAAGAACAATATGCGCATCCCAAACCACCAAAGCCAATGCATAAAGCAACAATGAATTAAATGGTGCGCGTTTCGGCAATCTGTTTGCATCTAATACTTTTTTCACTTTTCACCCTCTTTTAAATAGTTCGCAACAATCATGGCTTTTTTTATATCCCTGCAAAAACCAATATGTATTCCGTTTTTATCAACCGCATACCGATCAACAAAGACAGTCCTGGACGTATTATCCGCCATTCTATGGACCATGGGTTTTCGCGTCTTATAAACACTGTAATCACCATTTCGCCACAGATCATCAGGATTATTATTGTCCTTTATCCACGCCATTTATAATTCTTTCATCTTCAATTTCCTTCATCGCTTTTGCGGTCTGATCCGCAAGATCATCCATAAATTTTTCATAATTGGGTTTCGGATGAATTGTTTTGCATCTGTCACAATAACGCGGATGGAAGCTTTTAAAGAAATTGACAATTGATTTAATCAATCAAGCCACCTTTTTTAATTTCTTAGCATAATAAGCCACTTCATCAGTGAATTTTTTCATCTGCAATGTGCAATGATCCTGCCAATGCATATCCGCTTCAACCCTTACGATGTACGGTTTGAAATCAGGATGATAGGCACAAAACTCATATGTTTTCATTTTCATCACCCACATTGACCCTTGGACCTGTTGAAAATACTGATAAGGCAACACCGGTTTTTTCAATAGAAGATACTCGACCATGGTCCGTGCTGTCGGGCATTTAAATTCAACCCCGCTATGTTCACCCACAAAAAGCCGGTCTGGACTACATCCCACACGGCGTGATTCATCCTTGAAAACAAAACCTACCTTGCGCAATTTGCGACCGGTTTTTAATTCATACATAAATGCGGCTTCATCTTCCATTTCAATTCCACGTTCCATATCATCATTTTGGTAACCATCTTCAACATTACCGGTGACGATCTCAGCGATCAATTTATTACGGTACTTTTCAGCTTGTTTGGAATATTCACCTTTGGTGGTAACAACTTTATCAAAGTCCGATGCTGACGCAACACCGCGTTTTATTTCTTTCCATTCATCGGTGCCTTGTTCACAATCGATTTCAATCATATCCGCCATTTATGCCGCCTTTTCACTGAATTGCGTCATAATCTTGACGTACTGCCCTTTAGTTAATTCCGGAATATCGGACGGTGGTTCATTATTTTTACCAACAACCCATTGCAACAAATTTTTCCTGAATTCTTCGCGGTAATCTTCTTTGGTTGATGATTTTAAACAATCGCATCTATTTCTTTAATTTGTTCATCTGTAATTTGTTCATCCGCATCATCCATACTTTTCACCATTAAACCATCAATATCTTCACCGGCGATGGTAAGACCAAATGCAGCAATCAAACTGTAACGTTCAAGATATGAATAGGTTGACCCGTTCGCCTGGACAACATTTTTGTTTTGGCTTTCGGGCGGTGCCTCTGCAGTTGTTTTTTCAGTATGGCCGGATTTATGAGTAACTAAACATGTGACAAGAATATTTTTAGTTTCGTTGTTAAATCCAAATTCCCAACGATAAGAAAACCCGTGTTTAGATAATAAAGGTTTAATCTTTTCGGCAATAAATCCCAACGGAGCGAACGCAAATTTCGCACCCTGTTTATTTGAATTTGTTGTACCATAATCGGCGTCCTTGACCTTTTTGATGGTCGGGCACTCACTTTGAAAATCCGCTTTAGCTTCATAAAATTTCATGCGGGCTAAGTTCGCATTGTACCGTTCTTCAAGGGCCATCAGTTTTTCAAGACTTTCAACAACGGCATCACCTTTTTGAAGTGCAAGTTCCATAAGTTGATATGGATTCATGATGGCATCTTTTTTTGCGGGCGTTCTGCTGTTTCTTCTTTTATTTTCAGCCATGGTTAAACCTCGCTTTCTTTATCGATCCAATCTTTGATTTTCTCAATATCGGATTCAACAATTTTGTTTTCATCTTTCAATTCAGTGATGTATTTATTTAGGTCCTTAACAAAGGCCCGTGTTTTTACAATCACCGGATTAGCTACATCAGACGATAAATTTTTTTGGTAGTTTTCGCGCATGACCTTGATGAATCTTTCGCTATCATCGCGCCTTTTTTCGATCAGGTTGATCATTTGATTGTTAAGTGCCAGGCGACTTTTTTTATATTTTAATTCGTCGTTGGCGTGTTGCGTGTTTGCAAATTCCATTTTACATTACTCCTGTTTGTTTTGTGTTACTATAATTCCTTCCTTTATGAATTATATGGTTTGTGCTTAACCCGCCCTGCAAGGCGGGTTTTTTTATAAACCTAAGTCAGCATTCCAAGTTCATCTGTCTAAGCATACATTTATGCGTCTTAAGCATTTACAGAATTTTGATTGAATGTTTTGATTGGAACAAATTTTCTAAATGACGGGAAATTGTCAAAAGAATTTTTTGAACCGTGGAATACTGAGTTTGATTTATAGGCAAACCCTCCATTTAATTCTTGTTTTTATCCAAAAATTCCCTTAATGACCGGCGCATAACATCCGCTTCTTTTTCTTCTTTTGCTTCACAATATTTTTGTAACTCATCATTCATATTGTTACTTACACGGAAATTTTTTGTCACTTCTAATTTCATATAAAACCCTGGATAGATTATTTTGAATGTACCATGTATGTAAATTACCTACATATGCATAGAAACGCAATACAAAAATAAAAAATTACTCTATTAGTTACTAAATCTATTAAGAGTTTAATAATGTAGTAGTAGTAGTAGGCAATGTGGATTTGTTGAAAATATTACACTTAAGTCAGCCCATGGACCCACACACCAACGCGCCAGGATATAAAAAAATTTCTGCATTCAGACTGTATAACCGGTGA
>FUIF01019273.1_pt1 | contig 11200 bp, 13 predicted proteins | sample 1003461 | NCBI WGS metagenome assembly FUIF01 (sample SAMEA80401918, study PRJEB19352) | marine metagenome
GACCCTGCGGATACAGGCGATGCTAAGGCGGTATGTTCAAGACATGGGTACGTTGTAACGGCTGCAGAGCTACTAACAGACGGTGATATTACCCAAGCTATACCATGGGCCTATAATAAGGCGTATTTGAATCATTCAGAGATTCTGACGTACGACGCGGACGGTATGGGCGCACCAGTTATGAAGATGGCGTTCGGTAACTACCAAGATACCCGATTAAGCTTTCAAACGTTCTACGGTTCGGGATCAATTCAAGACCCGAAGAAACGTTACGGTGAAAAAGAAGGTGAACGCGACTTGACGTTGAAAACGAATGAAGATACGTTTTTAAACTTCAGAGCACAAGCAGCGACATGGTTACGTGACCGGTTCGAAAATGCTTACATCGTGAGAAAACAAATTGAAGCCGGTGGCATGGCCCTTGATGTTGATTTTGATAGTTTGATCTCTATTGATTCAGAATGTACGAACAAATTTGAATTAGTGGCGGAGTTATCAAGACCTAAGCGTATCTACACGAATAACGGTAAAATACAGGTCGAATCTAAAAAAGCGATGAAAGCCAGGGGCATTGAGTCACCTAACTTGTTTGATGCTTGTATGATGACAATGGCAACGAAAGCCGTTAAAAAGAAATCTAATAACAGGGCTAACGTTAGGACTAGGGCGATAAGGGCGAGGGATACAGGTTTAGGGCTTTAATTGGTAGGGTCGTCGTCTTCGTGGGATACTCTCTTACTTTCCTTGTACCTGAGATATATAATAAAAATTTTCTCTATAATGAACAAGATACCGCCAATGGCTGATATGAGAAGTGCATAGTCTGTTAGATGCCAAGTAGAACCGGTTATAGCTTCAGTAGCGGTAACACCTACACTGGTAGCAATAGAAGATAAGCCGATACGGTCGGCAATTTGGTCGATGGAGTCGAGACCAATAGAGGTGAAGAAAGTTAGCACTTTATTTATCATATATTCGGTTCCTAGTTAATAATTTTAAAAGCTAAAATTTTATGATAATATGTCAAACTACAAGTATACTTTAGAATATTACACATATTAACTTTAAGTATGCCACAGAATTCGACGTATGAGAAAATTAATTTTAATGATTTAAGGTGGATACCATGGGTAGTTTAGTATTTTTGAGCGCTGTAACAAGTACGGGCGCGAGTGGCGCTAAAGAGTTTAGACGCTTAGTTGATAGCCACGCATTACAAGTCACGATAACCGGCGCACCGTCCGCGGTCACCGTTACCCTAGAAGGTAGCTTAGACGGTACGACGTTCTCTACCATAGGCACACATGCTATGTCTGCAGGGGAGCTAACCGCAACTAAAGCGATGTACTTCGATGTTGATATGCCCGTGTTATGGCTTAAAGCAAATTTAACCGTGCTTACTGGTGGTAGTTCACCTACAGTAACGGTAACATACGCCGGTGATTCTACAGGCAGCGAAAAAGTCGGTCGTGGGACTTACTAGACCATGGCGAACTGGACCCCTACCGTAGTAGACCTATCAACCGATATCACGACAGTATCTACAGTAGCCGCCATCGTACGCGGCTACTATGTTAATACTGTATTATCGGCTCACGCGTGTAACATTAATAACGGCTCAACGACAGTATTCACCATACCGGCTAGCACTGCAGCAGGTACGTTAGTCGAGTTCACAACCGAAGACGGCGTGATATTCGATACTAGTCTAATAATTGACCCCGATAATTCCGCTACAGGTAGTATTACTATTCTGTACCAAGACAGAGTAATATAAATCATGGCTGATACAGATACAGATAAAAAGACATATCGAGCAAAAATCATCAACGGTCAAGAATGTGACATATGCGACGAAGACATAGTAGATCAATTAGATTCACTAGGACTGAGATTAGCGGCGACACGTTCGGAAGCTATCGACGGTCGTGGAAACTCAGGCATCGAAGATGAATGGCTAGAAGATGAAGAATACTACGAAGGTATCGACGACGCCAACCGTAGTGAATTGAAAGCATGGCGCGGCAAGCCGTTAGGCGCTCCGGCAATAGAACCCGAAGACCAAGAGTCACAAGGTTCGACAATCTTTTTAAACATAACACGCGCGTACGTGGACGCAGTAGCGGCACGTATGGGCGATATGATGTTGCCTACAAGCGATAAAGCGTGGGCTATACGTCCAACGCCAAGACCTGAGATAGAAGGTCTAGCCGAAGGTAAAGTACCTAAGGCAATACGCGAATCAATCGAAGGTGCTACCGAGGACCCAGAAATGCGGGCTACTCAGGAAGCCGACGCGATAGACCAAGGCAAACAAATAGTTAAAACAGCTAAAGAAGCTGCGAAACGAGCCGAAACACAGATAGACGACTGGCATATCGAATCACAATTTAACTCGCATAACAGGCGTTTAATTGAGGATGCGGCTAAAGTAGGTTGTGGCGTATTAAAAGGCCCTATCCCTGTTAAGTCTTCTAAACTCATATTTAAAGACGGTAAGCTAAAACAAGTCGAAGAAATTAAACCGGCTTCAATCCGTGTATTCTACAGAAATTTCTTTCCTGACCCTGCATGTGGTGAAGATATCCACAATGGTAACTATACATGGGAGCGTGACGATATTACCCGCGCTGGCTTAATGAAGTTAATCGGCACCCCAGGATATATCGATAGTCAAGTTAAAAAAGTTATTATGGAAGGGCCTATGATTGCTGAAGCAGCATTCATAGCCGGAACGGACACCCCCGGATTAGGTACGAACAGTGCAGACAAAAGAAAAAACTTGTTTGAAATTTGGTACTATCACGGAATCATGAGTAATAAAGATCTATTAGCCATAGATATATTGTCCGAGAAAGAGAATCTAAAATTTGATAAAGACGAAGAATTCGTTCACGTTCAATGTACTATGGTGAACAATCGCGTTATAAAAACCACAGTATCGCATCTAGCAAATGGTGAATTTCCATACGACGTTATGGTATGGCAACGCCGCTTAGGTATGCCGTTCGGTATTGGCGTAGCTAGACAGCTTAGACCTGCACAACGTATCATCGTAGGCGCTATGCGTCACATGATGGATAATGCGGGCGTAGCCGGTGGACCGATGTTATACATCGACACTAACTTAGTCCAGGCGGCAGAAGGACCGAACGAGGTTAAGCCGTGGAAGGTATTTATAGGTGCAGACGACGCCGACCCACATGCCAACCGTGCTAAAGAAGCTATTCAGTTCCTAAAAGCGCCAATGATTCAACAAGAGCTACAAAATATTATTGAGCTTGGTTTAAAACTTGCTGAAGATATTACAGGCTTACCACTTATCATGCAGGGCCAAACTAATCAGGCTACGCCTGAAACGTTAGGCGGTATGATGTTGCAGAATTATAATGCGTCTTCAGTATTGCGCCGCGTAGCGCGATTATACGATGATATAGTCACTACGCCGCATATTAGACGGTATTATAAACATATCCTGCAGTATTCTAAGGATGATTCGCTAAAAGGTGATTTTAATATTGACGCCCGTGGTTCTTCAGCACTGATTGAAAAAGATGCAGCAAACCAAGCGTTGTTACAGATTGGTCAATACATGTTGAACCCAGTCTTCAAGAAAGACCCGCAAAAATGGATGAACAAAGTATTAAAAGCGTATCATATTGATCCTGAAGTATTAGACTATGACGATGAAGAATGGCAAGGCATTGTAGAGAATATGTCGCAGCCTCCTACGGATTCATCGCTTGAAGTGGCGCAATTGAATCAGCAAACGACATTACAAATTGCTGAAATGAATGCGGCTAATGCAGAAAACGCCAAACGCTTCGACGTTGAAGCCCAAGGCGCTATGAAAGAAAAAGACCAACAGTTCGAAGCTTTCAAACTGCAGCTTAAAGAGCAAAGCGACGATAAAGAACGTCAGTTCAAACTTGCGGTATCTCAAATGGATCAAGAATTTGAAGCCATGATAGTGCAGCTTAAAGAACAAGGTGCAACTGATCGTCAAGTGTCAGACATAAAACAAAAAGTACAAGATACGGTCTTGAAGCTACAAACGCAAGTTAGCTTAAACGACAATACCGTAGCCACACCCGCGGCTGAACCTGAGGGCAGAGCACCCGACGGCAAGTCATTTGAACAATAGGAACTATATACTATGAGTTGTTTTTGCCAATTTTGTGATAAAGAAATGATGGCTGAGAATTTAGCCACAATAGAACACGGTTTCATAACGTGCGGTAACTTGAACTGTATCAGTAAAGCGAAACACAACGTCGCGGAATTTGCGCGAGAGGCGATAGCCAGCGAAGAACATACGCGCCGTATGGTCGTATTTTCTTCGAAGACGCCCGAAGTCGATAATACGTGGCGTATAGTTGAACCTAAGGATCATCCTGCAGCGTTAGGAAATGTCGAAGTCATGTCTCAGATGAAGCTAGGCCACTTCTTATTCGATGAAGAAGAGAAGATCTATTACTGCACTAAGACAGGTCTCGAAGTAATGAATCAGGTTCGAGAAAAGTTAGTCGAGGGCGAAAATGGCGAAAGTTAATAAGCTAGAATTAACCAATTACGAGTTAATGCAGCCGTCCACGCAAAAAATATTGAAGTATTTTGACGAGAGGTTGACTAAACTTAGAATAGAAAATGATAGTTTTGAGGCGCATACATCTTTACGTGGTCAAATACTTGAGATAAAAGCATTTCAAAAAGCTATCAAGCCCCAAAAATCCGAGTGAGGTAATTAATAATGGGTACTAAAGCAACTGAAGCCGATTTAGAGAAAGCATTCACCGCAGGATATAACGATAAAGATATCGAATTAGATCCTAGTGCTGAGCTTACCGACGAAGAACTAGCCGCGCAAGCCGCCGCTGAACTCGAAGCCAACTCAGAAGCACCAGCAGCAGCAGACGCACCAGCAGACGCACCAGCAGACGCACCAGCAGCAGCAGACGCACCAGCAGCAGCAGACGAATGGGAAGGTGTACCAGACAATATTAAATCTCGTATTGAAGGTTTAACAGAGCAATTAGAAAACGTTACCAATATAGCTAACTCCGCTTCGGGACGTGCTAACAAGCTACAAAGTAAGTTAGACAAACAAAACATCGCACAACAACCACCAGCAGCCGCAGCCAAGCCAACCAGCGAACAACTATTAGAAGCTATGGCGAGCAGTGAAAAGCGCGACAAGCTAGGTGAGGACTTCCCAGAATTCGTAGCAGTATTCGAAGAAATGGACCGGTCGGTAAGTAATTCCGTAGGTACCGCAATGGACGGACTACGCGAAGACCTTATGACCGAGGCTAGAAATATCAATTCCTCTGCTATGGGCGAATACGAAATTAAACGAAATCTTGACAATAAGCATCCTGGGTGGGAGAATACCGTTCAAGATGTTGATTTTAAGACCTGGGCTTACGAAGGTGGACCCAGTGAACAAGAGCGATTATACTACGAGAGTTTAATCACGCAAGCAGCGCAAGCAGCGCCGGAGCAATCCGCCGCAATGTATGACAATGCTAACGGATATTATAACTCGATGTTAGATAATCACCCTGTATGGGCTAATGCAAAAGGTAATTTATACGGAGACCCGTCAGGGGATGCGGCTATATCACTTTTAGACCTATACAAAGAGAGTAAACCGGCTGACCCTGCTCCTGCTCCTGCAGCGCAAGTGCCAGCAACAACGCCAAGTGACACACGATTCGAAGACGGTCTAACGCCTACACATGGCAAAGGTCGTCAAGCCCCGACGCAAGACGCCGCGGACGTTGAGAAAGCATTTAGCGAGGGTTTCAATAGCTAACCTTAATAGCTATTATATCAGCGCAATAGCCCTGAGAGAGTTAACGATAAACGGTTTTAGCCCTTTATTGAAAAAGATGATTTATAGTAATGTTATTATAAATCGAATTTATAATTTAATTTGGAGTAAAACCTCATGGGTATTGTTTCGTATGATGTGAACACCCCGCGTATCGCAAAAACAAAAGGGGAGATCTTAAAACATGCTGTACCTCGCATGGTCCTGTCTATCACTGGTCGTCAGCATAAGATAGGCAAAAACATGTCGGATACTGTTGTTTTCCGTCGTTGGTTACCGTTCGGTGGTGCTACCACTGATTCGTCTACAATCAACAACTGGGTAGTAGACCCTAACACTCATTTGACTACAGACGGTGTAACCCCTGTAGCAGATACAATCACGCCGCAAGATATCACGGTACAAATTAACCAGTATAGCTGTCTGTATGCATATACCGACAAAACCGCTGAGTTGTACGAAGATGATATTCCTAAGCCAATGATGAAACAAGCCGGTCAACGTATGGGCTTAGTTAAAGAATTAGTTTCTTACGGTATCTTAAAAGCTAGCACAAACAAGTTTTATGCTGGTGGTACTTCTCGTGCAACTGTTGACGCTACGGTAACGTTAAATCGTTTACGTAACATCACTCGTTCTTTGGAAGCGAACCGCGCTGACCAGATTACCGAAGTGTTAAAAGCGTCAGAAAATTATAATACTTCACCTGTTGAGTCGGGTTTCCTAGTATTTGTTGATACTGATATGGCGCATGATATACGCGAAATTGAAGGTTTCACCAAAGCTGCAGAATACGGCGAAGTAGGCATGAAAGCGCATCCTCGTGAATTAGGTGCAGTTGATGAATATCGTTTCATTACTTCACCGGAATTAGGACCAGCTTTAGCAAGTGGTGCCGCTGTCGGTACAACTGGCTTAGTTTCTGCCGCGTCTGTTAACGTTGATGTATACTTTATGATCATCGTTGCTGAAGACGCTTGGGGCGATGTAGCCTTACGTGGTTTAGATGGCTTTAGTTTAACTCACTTGCCTCATAGCAAGAAAGATAAACAAGATCCACTAGGTCAACGTGGTTATGTTGGTGGCAAATTCTGGTGTGCTCCATTCATGCAAAATGATGGCTGGGCTGCAGTACTAGAATGTGGTGCTACTGCTTTAGGTGATAGCTAGAATTAGTTAGAGTCTCGTAAGAGGCTCTACGCTTTTCGCGTATTAATAGGATAATATTGTTATGAATAACAACAACCATTCAGGTACTATGAGCTTCACTAAGACTGTTGCTGTAGCTGGTACCACTTCGACGGTTACTACGTCTAACGCTACTGACTTTATCATTAATGGTAAGTTCGGTACTCAGTTAGCCGCATTAACTAACCAAGCGACCCCGACCACCGATTTTCTAACCGGTGCGGCGTTCCCTGCTTTAGCAGCGAATGAAGGTTGCGCAATTGTATTAGGAACTACCATTGCTGGTGGTACTACAGTTAAAGCCGTTCAAGGTGGAATTGTAGATCTTGATTCAACTAGTGGCGAATTTGTAGTCGCTCCTAGCTTTGCTTCAGTACCTAAAGAAATGTGTCCGTTCGCGTATATTATTATACAAAACGGCAGTACAGGTAGTGCATGGACTTTCGGCACGACTTCATTCGGCGCAACAGGTATCACAGATACTTTCGTCGATATTGGTCAAATGCCTGACCGTCCACAAGAATCGTAGGATTCTAACGGAAATTAAAAAGCCATGCATTCAGGTGTATGGCTTTTTTGTTTATTATCTTCGCGGTTTAGTGTTATACTAGAATCCCAATTCCTCTTAGGCCGATAGTATCCTAAGGGTAGAACTTCCAACAAAAGGAAATGAAAACCATGGCTAAGAACAACCAAAGAACTAGAAAAATTCAAGTAACGGATACCTTAACTTTAGGTGCTAACGCTGTAGTACGTAAAAAATCAGGTAACGACTACGCGGTATTATTACCGGCTGTAGCTACGCAAACACTAACTACTACTAAAGCTGTATTAGCTTCAGAGAGTGGTACAAGGTTCATCCTTAGTGCTGCGGCAGCTTTTGTAACTACGTTGCCTGAACCGATAGAAGGTATGGAATATTATTTCTATATCGGCTCAACGCATCCGACTACAACTCATACGATCAAGACAACCAACAGTGATAACATCATTGTAGGTAATATCTCGACGCCTGAAGACGCGGCAGGTTCAGTATCGGTAGTAACCGACGCTGATACAGTATCGTTTGTAGCGAACAAAGCTAAACACGGTGACTACGCTCACGTATGGAGTGACGGCACTAACTGGTATCTAAACGGTATGTGTGCTGTTCAAGATGCAATGACGTCAACTCAAGCTAGTTAGTCTATACTATAATTAGTAATTGAGTTTTGCTAAACTAGTCACAACGGCTAGTTTAGCTTTATTTTAACTAAAAGAGTGCTAATTATGACAGATGAAAAACAGATGCCCAACAAAAGAGACACTAAAAAGTTAAGCATGGCGGGTCTGAATAAAGACTTCGAACAAGCTAACGAAGCGAATGCTCAAAAATTCGACAAGCTAAAAAACACCGTAGACAGTTTAGCCGCTGACGTGAAAGACGGTATGAGCGAAGTACTAAAAGCAATTAGCGCTAAAAATAACCCCGTACAAATCACCAAAGATGGTACTCATTCCGAAGACGCCTACTTAAAAGAAGATCTAATAGATATCGAATTTAAGAAAAATGGCAACGTACATGCAGACGTAGAGACTGTACGTCCTGGTATCACTTCCATAGATAGTATGGAATTCATAGAAAAAGCCGAACAAATGGCGTTTGACAATGAAAACATTGAAATCATGGTAATGCCGTCGGCGTCTACATATCCTGATCATACTTTCTTTGTTGGTGTTAATGGCATTCAACGCTTAATCGTCCGTGGTCAAAAACAATGGCTACCTAGACGCTACGTTGAAGTGTTACTACGCGCTAAGGTCTCTACTTATGGTAACTTCGAAACGCGTAACGCAACTACTAACGAGTTAGAAGTTAAAAACCCCGAAACAAAGTCACATCGTTACCCTTTACAAATTTTAACGGATAAAAACCCGTTAGGTCCTAAATGGTTAAACCGTGTGACGAACGATACAAGGTGTTAAATTTATGTCAACGTATCTACAACTTTGCCAAGATGTAGCCCGCGAATGTGGTGTAGCCGGTGGTGCTGACGCAGTACCCCGCCCACTTACAGTAGTCGGACAAGCTGGCGAATATAATCGTATAGTTAATTGGGTAGCAGACGCCTACGTGGAGATCCAAGGGTCGCGCGATTGGCGCTGGTTACGTAAAAAGTTTACGGTAGATACTGTAGACGGTACGGATACATACGCTTTTGGTGACTGTACAGACGTTGACGACGCCGCGGTTATCTCGCGTTTTCGAGAATGGAAACTAAACGATAGCCGTAACCCCCCTAAAATTTATTTAACGACTACGGGCGTGGGTGGCCAGGTTTTGCTAACGTATTCCCCGTGGGATAACTTCGAATACCTATATAAAACCGGTTCTTTGCAATCGCAAACGTCTCAACCGGTCCACATAACAGTTAACCCTAAGAACGAAATTGTATTAGGCATTACGCCTAATGATACTTACACGCTTATAGGTGACTATTATAAATCAGCGCAGATTTTAGCGGCTGATAGCGATACCCCCGAAATGCCGTCGCAATATCATAGCTTAATAATGTATCAGGCTATGGAATATTACGGGCTATTTGAATCCGCGCCCGAGATAGTAACGCGCGCCCGCGGTGGTATGCGTCGTTTAAGAAACCAGCTTAAACATAATCAAGATCAACCTTATAGACTTGGGGGTCCGTTAGCATGAGAAAAGCACAGCTAGCACGACCTAAGTTCGACTACCTACAGTTTACCGGTGGTTATGATACCGAAACGCGCCCATGGAACGCCAAGGGCGGTAGACTTAGGGAGTCTCAAAACTACGAGGTCTCTATTAACAACCAAGGGTATACCGATATCCAAGGTTACGAGATATTCGACGGGCAAACGTCGCCGTCAGAAGCACCTTACTTCATACTTGACGTTACAATAAGCGGCACCTTTACAGCAGGCGACACGATTACCCAGTTAGTATCAGGCGCAACCGCGGCAGTTGTAGCGGTAGTCACCACAGAATCGCCCAGTTATTTAGTTATTACTACAGTAACAGGCACCTTTGACGATACTAACGACTTACAAGTATCGGCAGTTACCGAGGGTACAAGCGCATCAACCGCACGACGAAGCGGCGCGACTACCTCACTACTAAACGCACAATACCTAAACCTAGCGGCAGACGAAGCACGGTCGGGTTTAGCTGCAGTACCCGGGACGGAGGGCATACTAGGTATATACATGCTCAACGATGTTTGGTACGCATTTAGGAATAACGTAGGCGGCACCGCTGCGGATCTGTACAAGTCGACGGCTTCGGGCTGGTCTCAAGTAGCCTTAGGTTATGAACTGTCTTTCACTTCTGCAGGTACCTACGAAATAGCCGAGGGTGATACTATCACCGGTGCTACTTCGGGCGAAACGGCAGTCGTAACCCGTGTGATGTTAGAATCCGGGTCTATTCTTGGTGGTGATGGTGCGGGACGTCTTATATTTGCGTCTCAATCAGGCGCTTTTCAAGCCGAAAACCTTAACGTGGGGGGTAACCTCAACGTCGCGACGATAGCGGGCGATAGTAGCGCTATAACGCTCCTACCCGACGGACGTTTCGAAATGGTACGCGAAAACTTCGGAACATCTACAGGCAGCGCGTTACGTATTTACGGTTGTGACGGTGTTAACCGAGGCTTTGAATTCGACGGTACGGTCTTTGCCCCGATTGATACGGGCATGACTACAGACACACCGGCACACGTTATAGTGCATAGAAATCATTTATTTTTTGCTTTTGGCGGATCTGCTCAACATTCAGGTATCGGCGAACCTTATATATTTAATCCGCTGTTTGGCGCGGCTGAACTAGCCACAGGTGATGATATAACCGGGTTTATGTCAGAACCGGGCTCGAATGAGGGCGCGACACTAGGCATATACAACAGAAATACCGTTCACATGTTGTACGGGTCTTCGATCCTGGACTGGAACCTTGTGAAATTCCGTGATGAATTAGGCGCGTACGCGCACTCTATACAGCAATTCGGACAAACGATGTATCTTGACGACCGAGGGTTGACAAACTTTCAAACGGTCGAAGCTCACGGTAACTTCCAACAGTCGACAGTATCAAGACATATACAAAGTTTTATTGAATACTAAAAGGACTACTCGTTAGCGCTTCATGTCTTGCCCGAGATAAAA
>FUIF01026419.1_pt1 | contig 11198 bp, 16 predicted proteins | sample 1003461 | NCBI WGS metagenome assembly FUIF01 (sample SAMEA80401918, study PRJEB19352) | marine metagenome
TCGTCGTCTTCTTTGTGCTCGGTTGTTTCCTCTTTGCCCATGGCTTTTTTGATCGCCTTATCTCTAGAACCCATGTACTCGTCTGTTCCAGATTCTACTTTGCCATCGCCATCATAATCTTTATCTGCCTTCTTTTCTTCCAGCACCACTTCGCGGGGGTCTCTTCCGGGAGTTCCAATCCCCCCAACAAATCGCCCCGCCAACATGGACGGGGTAATGTCATCTACGGTTTCGGGTGTCTTGCCGTTGTTTTCAATTGCCACGTTTGAGAATCCTTTTCATTCAAACGAATCAAAATGGTACTTCTGGGAGGTCATTTCCTACCACTTCTTCTGTTGCAAGCGTGCCGTCAGCGTTTGCCATAATCTTTTGGCCGCCAGCGCCTGATTGAATTGGATGGCTAAAGTCCACCCATTCCAATTCGCCTACGCCTTCTGGCGGAAGGATGATACCGGCGACAGCCATCCGATCTTGTTCGCTAACGTTTTCCCATTCATCCTGTGCTGGCAGCCTCAAGAAGACTTGGTCGTCTTCAACGATGACGCCGTATCTGTCGCCGGTCGGAGTCGATTGAGCGCCAGTAGCTTGTTCGCCAAAGCCTTGATCTTTAGACACGAATTTCCAATGCGATTCGTCAGACGGCGCGGGAGCTTCGCCCTGCTGGATAGCGGCGACGGCTCCTGCGTTCTTCCCTTGCATGGAGTCGTAAGCCGCCTGTTGATCGGCTTCCCATTGCGCGGCTGCTTCAAACTCTTCTTTCTTAAGAGGCTCGGTCATCCTTGTCTGCAAGTCCTCGTCTTCTGCAAATGTACTCGTCAACTCCATAAACTGGTTTACCTTGCCCTTGGTGTCCGGATCAAGGTGCTGGCGATAAATACGCTCCAGCCGATTCATTCTGGTGCGAGATTCGTTCGCTGCTGATTTGGCATCTCTTGCGGCTTTTGATCGAGCTTGTTCTGCGTGTGCTTTGTTTGCCCTGAACACATCAGCAGCAAGCCTGCCCATCTCGACTTTGCGGTTGTTATCAAAAATCTTCTGTTGATCTGCCCGCAAAGATCTTGCTGACCCCTGCTGCATTTTTCTGTACTCGTCTCTTTGCTTCTGTGTCATCGTGCCGTTTTCAATCGCGTACTCAAACGCTTCTGATGCAACGACAGGGTTTTCCGCAACCGCGCCAGCGAAGTCTGCTTCTGACATACCGTCCGGGTCAGGCATGATCGTGCCGTCGCTCAGGGTGTATCCCTTGCCGTCAGGCGTCACGGGGTCTTGCATCGAAGCCGACAACGGTGCGTCGTTGTACGCAGGCGTCCTGCCGGGCGTGAAGCCGCCGCCGCCGTCGCCGCCGCGTCGTGGTTGGTTCTGGAATCGTTTGCCCGACCAAGATCCATTGTCACGAGGATCGCTTTGCTTTCTGTGATGACCAAGGTCGCTGGCGAGACGGCCTTTAGCATGAATGTCACCCGGCATCCCGGAACCCCAGTCCCAATGGTTCCTGAATTGACGCCCGCGTCTGTAACTTAACCTGTCGTCCCCTGTTTCTCGACGGTTCTGATACACCCCAATGTTGTCACGAATTTCTTTTGCTCTATCTATTTTGTATTTTTTGCCGTCAACTTCTACAAATTTGGCATCGTCATCTGCGTTATAGATAGCGTCATCAAAGGCGGCCCATCGTTTTTCCATAACCCCGTCAATGCGCTCTTCTTCTGCCTTGCTTCTTACGTTCGTCAACGGGCCTTGACCTATGCCGCCAGCAGATCGAGGCTGCTGGCCTTTTTGGGCTCGCTTGCCCATTCCTTCGTAGTCAAAGTCGCCGTCTCCGGAGTTCATGCTTTCGCCTTCGAACTCGTCTTCGAAAGAATAATCACCCTCATCTCGACGCCTAATTGCTCTTTCGAATTTGCCAATAGTCTTTGCGTCGTACAAACTCAAACGACCATTTTTCTTTGCTTCTTCGTATGCTCTAATTCGCGCGTCAATTACCGGGTCAAGCCCCCTATCTTCCAAATCATTTCGACGCTGATCCCCTTCAAATTGAAGGTCGTCCATCAACTCTTGGTCGAATGGAATCGGCTCTCGCTCCGCATTGACTCGCTCTCTAGAACCAAAGCCGGGGTCTGACTGCCTTGCTCTAGCAAAAGCCGCACGGGCTCCGGGGTCTTTAATTGCGTAGCCGGGGATCTCGCCGCGAGAAGCTGCGTCAAACTCAGCCCGGCCTGCCGGAAGCAGATCAGTAGGTTTGAAGATTTCGCTTTGTCGTTCTTGAAGAACCTCAGACTGAAGAGCGTCAAGATCCTCTTGGTTCTGGTTGGGGTTCATCTCCCTTTGAAACTCAAGGTCTCGACGCGCTCTGTCGTCTGCCGCGTCCTGAGCTTCAAGACCTCTTCGCGAATCGCTGATGTTCATTTGCTGGATAGTCGGCTCTTGTTGAGCCATGTTGCTAGCCGCTAAACTAGAACCCATTTGGGTTTCCGACATCGCCAAACGCGCGTTACGGAGCTTTTTGTTTACTTTATCGGCAATTCCCCCCGAAAAAGAATTTCCTGCCGCATTTTGATCCATGCCACCCACTGGAATCGGCGTGCCGGGATTCGCGCTGCCATGAGTATCGGAAAAGTCCGATTCGTTCATCATCCGGACGGCGTCGGGATTAGCCAATGGCTTTGGATTCGGGTCGGGAGTTAAAGGCATATGCCTGACCGCATTTGGATCAGGCTTTTGATTGGGGTCGTGAATCAAAGGCATATGCTGAAAGTTTTTGCCCTCGCCCCCGGCCTTGGGCGATTGGCGAGGCTTCTTTGTTGCTTTTTTCTTAGCCATGTTGTTTATCCAATCAAACCGTCGCTAATGGTTTCGCTACCGGCGTAATTGGGCGGCAATGCGTAACCGAAGTCGCCTATCCGGAAGAACCGAGAGAACTCAAGGTTAAATTCACCTTCGTTGTTATTCGTAACTTGCGAAGTCGATTCGTCATCAAAAGCGAAGCGTGTTGCTCCTGAAACAATCTGAACCGCAACGCCGCCCGGCAGAGGCCGATACATCTCGGCTAGCGAGAGATGGTCAACGTAGATGTCTACGCCAGTATTGAACGCCGTCGAGGTCTCAACAACAAAGTACGAGCCCTTGGCAATTTCCTTGGGCGTCATGCAAGCAACGGTAATTAGAACGTAAGACGTAGTAAGGCGGGCATCGGCGTAGGGGATCTCAACAATCATTTTGCGGTTGGTGTCTGAGTTGTTGAGTACCGCACTTCCGTCCGTGGCGTAAACTTTGAGAACGCCCTGCGTTGCTGTGCCGGTTCTTTTGACCGCGAAACTAATCGTGTAGAGCGTGTCGGGCTTGATACGCCCAAACGTGCCAGCGGCAGAGTTAAACGCTTGCGTCAACTTGGTGGCTGTCGAGCCGTTGCCGGTCAGCTTCAACGCACTGTTTCCGGTGTACTGGCCCGAAGTAGCCTCGAAGACCTGAGCCCCAGCAGTGCCAGTGGCAATTGTCCACCCAGAAGGAACGTTGCTGACAAAGTTTTCGAAATCGGAGTTTCGAAGTGCGTTCAAGCCGGGGCCAGCCTGCTGGTCGTTAGCCGGGTCAACCGCGTGGACAATGGCCCTCATGCCGCTGCCCTTGGGCCATTCTTCGTCCAAGCGGCCTTCTGCACGCTGGCCCATAACCTGAAACATCTCAGCGTTTTCGCTAATGCTTGGGTCATTTGCGTCTTTGACGCATTGAGCCCGGACAAGCTCGGTTCGAACGGACGGGTAACTTACCGCGTCGGGGGCCAACGCTTGAGAGGCGAGCGAGGAAAGAACCATAGACCCCTTGCCGGTCCCAAACGATGAGGGAGAGGCAATACTAATGGTGGTCCCGTCAACGCTTTGGCTGTTCGCGTCCATTTGCCGGATGAGTTCGCGGAGAGCAATATGTACCGTTTTGTGTTCAAGACCGCCGCCGTTGCTAGAAACCAGATCGTCGTCCATCATTTCGATAAGCGTTGACTCGGCATCCATGCGAATGATGCGAACCAACTTCTGGGCGTCGTTGATACGGTTTTCAATTTGCTCTGTCAAATGCCCAACCATGTACATGTCGGCATCGGTGTACTGGTTGATGATGTCAGAGTATTCGGTCCTCAGCACAACCATTTGAGCCCGGATGGTTTTAGCCATCTGGAACAGCTTGCCAAGCCTTGCAAACAACGTTGCGTATGTGACTGCCATTATCTAGCCCTTTTCGATGGCATTGCCGCGTTCAAGCTGGCCTGCCGCTTTTTACAACCGCACGTTTTGCCCGTCTTCCGTGACCAAAAGCGGGCTGCACGGTCAATTCTAAGGAATCTGAAGAACTTTGCCACATAGTCGCCAAGTCCTCTGCTTCGGCCCGAGTATGCCTCGCAACTAAAACAATCTTGCGCCGTGGGCTTTCCGTTGAAATACCCGAGGTGGCAGAATGGTCCGACCCTGTGCTTGCAATCGCTCATCTAGACTCCGTTGGGCCAGTCTGCTGGATCTGGCATGGTAAACAGCGGTTCTTTCCTCGTTACCGTGACGCCGTAGACAATTGCATCTTCGATGCTGCCTTCCTTGAATACGTCGAAAAGAAAATCTGGCACAGGCGATTCGGGCTCTCCGCCTTGCTGCGAGTTCAGGCAACTCGGCGGGCCTACGCAATTGATTTGGGTGCTGTCGGCAATAGATCGGCTCTCTGATTCAACACCGTCATTTGACGCAACGTTGCTGCAATTCGGAAGGTTCGCGTACCACCTTTGGCCCTGCGTCCCGCCTGCCGATCCTGAAAAGTAGCTGCCCCCGTAACCATCGTACGCAAACATCATTTCTCCGCCTTCGGCGTCTCCGCAACAAGTACCCGGACAATCGTCATTCGGGCTGCACCCCGGAGGCTGTAACCCGGTAGCGTTCCACCGCATTGCCGCTACTGGTATGCGTGGCGTCGGCGGGCAAGCGTCAAATTCGTCAATCGGAGAAAACGTGGTGAAAGACAATGCGACGGTCTCTGCAATCTGTCGAGTTTCTGTACTTGAAGAATCTTCAAGGATTACATCCGTGCATTCGCCTGTACTCGGATTAGAAGTTTGGCCTTGCGAGTAGTCTCTGCTGTCCTCGACAAACTCAATGCCGTCTGCTGTTCCAGTAGCTTGGTATTCGTATATTTCGTAGCAGCCGGGAGTGAGAAGTTCTCCAACGCAAGAATCGACGCTGTCGCAATCAATAAATCTGGTGTCTCTCGTAATCACAAGATTGATGTCGGTGATTTCTTCTTGGCTTCCTTGTCCGAAATCTCCCTGCTTTGTTTTTTCTACGACGCTTATAGATTCGTAGCCAGCGCAGCCTTGATTGGGGCAAGCAACACCTTCCGAATGCGTGACGAAAAGCAGATGAAGCAGAAACGCTAAAATCCATTGTTGCTATTGGACGGAACTGGCTTCCTGCGTTTTGCGTGCTGTATGAATTTCCCGCTCCTCCAAATGCCCCCTTTACAAGCAAGGCTTTGAATCTTGAACGCGCGGTCTCGGCGAAGCTAGCCACGTTCGTTCTGTTGCTCTCGCCTTCTGACGCAGGCCAAGGATCATCTGGGCCGCAAGATTGCTGGCAAATGCGGACTTCTCTCCGTAATTCGTCTGTTGAAGAAGAAATGCCGTAAGACATAAAACCTTCGACCACAATTGCGACAGCAGCGCAATCTGCCGAAGATCCAATGCACGGCTGGCCTCCCGGTTCGCAGCAGCACGCTGATCCAATTACGCCGCTCACGACGCAACCTCTATGTAAACGTGCAGAACCAGCCTTCCGCCATTGGCGGAATTAGCCACCAGCGATTCTCCCGGCTCAAGAACAATGCCAGCCGGATCAACCACCGTTGACGCGTTTGCTCGAATTGTGGTTGCGTAGAACAAAGCGTTTGACGTTGCCGCAGAACCGCCAGACGGAACCTGATAAAGATAAAGGTCGTCGTTTGAAGAAGATGCGTTTGCAATCCAAAACGATTTGACGCGAACCGGGGCGTTGCTGTCTGCGCGAAATACCGTTTCTTCAACAGTCTTGAGTGTTCCTAGAACCACATGCTTCAGCATTTGCTTTTCCTATTCGCAGGTGACTTTAAGTCTCGGCCTGTTTGAACAGAAAGCGACAATGCCGTCAGCAATCTCAACTCCAAGAACTACTGTTTCTTCTTCCAAGCCATCTGCCCCGGTAATAATCGCGGGATCTGGCATCTGCGTCGGCTCATTCAGCTTAACGCTCAAATCAAAAGCCCTGCACCCCTGCTCGTTGACTTTGACAAACCCACCGCTTTCCCATTCAAGATCAAACGAGATGCCTTGGTACTCGTTTGCGCTTACGTCGCCTATTGCAGAAGGAGACCATCCTGTAGTTTGCAGTGCAACAAACTTCTGAGACCCGGAAGCTGCTTCTGCGCTACTAAAAAACCTTTGGATTTCCGCGGCGGACTTTTCGATCTGAGAAAACCGCTCTTCAATTGAATCAAGCTTCTCCGACATCGAGGCAAGGTTTGCTCGAAACGTCGGAGAGAACGGCGATCGGAAATCTTCTGACGTAAGCGTCATGTGAGGTTCCAAGTCCCAACTTTGTACATAGGCACAAGATCAACCTGCCACTGCCCGTCAAAAAATAGGTTCTGGGATTTCCAATTTGATGATGGCGAATACGTCAGGTTGTGATGGCCCCGATACCTAGCCCCGCTTGTTGTTGCGTAAGTGTCGCAAACAAACCCGTCGTATCTCACGCTTTGGGCAGGAAGAACGTTTGCAGAACCTCCAATAGCAAGGCCGCCTGAATTGGTTGTTCCACCCGCGTTTCTGTAGCCGTTCATTGGGTGGGTGTTGGTTTCAAACGGCCACTTCAACCGCAGTACCGGGCGCTGCCAAACCTTGCGCTCTACCGCACCTCGCTGCTGTTGGTTAATGGAACTTGGAGTCGCTAGGACTTGGCCGAAAGGAACGCCGTCTTGAAAGTTCGAATAGTCCGTATATATCGGCATGGACTCGAACGCGCTCGCGGCGTCAACCAAGAACGGAGCGGTCAACGCTAGACCTTGCGTGACCGAACGGTCGTACCTGCCAATTACGAGCCAATTGCCTATACCGATACGAGTAGCCGTAAGGCTCTGTAGCGGTAGGTTCGTCAGCTCGTTGTGGTGCGTTGAGACAGAAGCGTAAACCGCGCTGATAACTGCGGACTTGGTATCGGCTGCCGCCGCTTGCACAAAAAACCGCCTGATGGCGGCGTCTTTCTTCCAATCGCGATACCCGATTGTCAGAGACGATCCATTGATATCAGACTTTGTGAGTACTGCTGTCATTGCCGGATAAACTCGTTGATTGACTCAAGAACAGAAAGGATTTCAGCCAACGCTTCAACTACTGGGTCAACATCGTCTACAGACGAATTGCCCGTACTTTCTGCGGCCTCTGGCATCGCCTCTTCTAGTTCGGTGATCTTTATGTCGCCGAACTGGCGATTGAATTCCTTCATGTCGTCTGGGGTAATCAAGCGCCAATCTCCGTTTCGTTGACGACTTCTCCGGTCGATGCGTAAGACCCGGTAATCAGGCCGCCAATTACCACATTTACGAACGGGGCGTTCTTTTGGTATTGAACCTGAACGCCCGTAATCAACGCATCAAAGTTGATGGTTCGAATGGTGTTGTCGTCTGAGTCTCGACCTAGCGTCATGCTGATGGCTACGTCTTTATTGTTTGTCCTGCTTCTCAGATTATCGACAAGGATCTTCTGATTAACCATCCAGCCTGAAATGGAGAAATTTCCAGTCAGGAAGTCCAAGTGCCGGATATCAGAGAACGAGTCGCCTTCGGCGGTGCAATCAAACGGCTTGTTGCCAGCCTTGATGCTGTACGAACCGACCTTCATGTAAAACCTCTGCGCTTGGCCGCTGTCGTCAGCATTGATGCTGCCAGAGGCCAAGCGCGAGACAGTGTCCCCCGCGAGGGCAGGTTTTACGAGTACGAAAGCCACCGATCAGCTCTGGCTACCAACGACAGTCCAAGTCGCGCTGGAAAACGTGCCAGTGTTGATGTAGAGCTTGCCGTTAGTGGTATCAACCGCCAGAGCGCCCTTGCCGTATCCGGCAATCGAAGCCGTGGGAGTTCCTGCGTAGAAGCTGAGGAACTTGCCCTCAAACTCCACGCCCTGCTGATCCTGTCCAAGTTCAAATGCTGTGCTGTGACCGGGCATACCTGCCCCCTTCTGGCTATGCGCCAATAGATGTAGATTCGACGACCAGATCCGTCTGGCCGGTGTAACTGTCCGTCATGATACCGGACAAAGAAATCCCCACAAATGGGCCGCTCATGGACCAACTAATGCTGACATCTTTAATGATGCCCTTGAACGCCAAAGTTCTCAAGTTGGAGCCGTTTTGGCCCAACACCACCGCGATATCGCATGGGTTCGTTGTTGCGCTGTCCAGACCAGTGAGTCCGATCGCCGCAGAGCTAATCATAAACCCGCTCATCTGAAACGAGCCGTTCAGAGAATGGCTGTGTTCGAACCTGCGAAGAGCATCGCCATCGCCAGATACTTCTCCGACCTGAGTCCCGACCCGAATGCCCATTTTCTGGACGTTCATGTAGTACGACGTACTTATGCCGTCTGGATGGTTGAAATCGTCAACCGAAGACGCACGAAAAGAACTTTCGGTCGTCCGGTTGGGCTTGAGGATGGCGACTCTTGCTGGCATGGTCAGGTAGTCGGATAGACCGTTCCGCCCCTATTGGTGTAGGTGGCGTAACGGAGGTTTCGGCGAATAAGAATCGGCTCGTCGGAGTTGTCCGAGTTGTAACCGAAGTATTCCGTGGCGTTGGCCTTGCGGTCAAACATAACGCTGGCAGCAAGCCGATCTTTGTAGATGTCTCGATGCCGGTTGCTTTGTTCCGGGGCGTAGGTCTCGGCAATAGCAAGGCACGAAGCCATGATGGTTTCGTTATGCGGAATGCCCCCGTAAATAGAGCTTCCCGCAGTCACCTCGACGTTGTAGGCATACTGAATCCGATATGTCTTGTCTGGCGTCGGCCAAAGAAGAAGCTCGTAACTGTTGCCGTAAGTAGTCCCAGTGATTGGCCGGACAGCCGCGTACAGCGGAGCGTCTTTGATTTGAGGCCGATCCTGCCGCAAGGCACGGATGTACGACTCGCTCGTAACCTGAATCTCCATCTCTTGAGCGTCACGCGAATACGTCAGGGGTCCAGTGATTCCCGCAAAGTCTGTTGGCAAAGCCAACTGATCGTGCCTCAGCTCGTAGGTGGTTCCTGCTGAAATATCGACGGACGTGTCGATGAGAGTCAACTGCGTGGTGCTATCTCGCGTCGAAACCTCGTAGTCTTCGTTGGCAACAGACAGGGTTCCTTCTGCGGCCCAAGTGGGCCAAGTGCCGCTTGCCAAAGTGACGACCCCGCTAGACACCGTGATGGTCGAAGAAGAAACGGGAGCGTTTGTCGAGATAGTGGCGACCGGCTTGAGAAACGACCATTCGTGAACTGTCGTTTCACCCGGAAGAACTCCGGGGTAGTAAAACTGGCGAAGGCCGCGATCCACAATAGCGTCAATGTCGTCGCCTGCGTCTCCAGTTGTTGGAGCAGAACGACCCCACCCAAGAAAACGCCCGACTTCATCTTCAAGATTGGCTCTTGTTACCGACATGCGTCATCCAATCATGTTGGCGCAGATAATGATCGTTCCAGCTGCGCCCGCTCCTTGGGTGAACTGAAGCTTGCTAAAACAGCCGACGGGAACTGCAACAAAAGAAGGCCCGGCGCTCGTGCCAAAGTTGGCGTAGTAATGTTCGTAAAGACCGGTTTCGCCAGTCCCGGTGTCGTCAGTCTTTGCAAGAAGACCGCGTTCGCCCTGCATATTCAAATACGCATTAACGATTCCGGGGCCGTCTCCTACGCCTGTTACCGTTTCTCCAACGGCTGAAAGCTGGTAATTGACCATAGCCGCACTTTCGCCGTAAGCGTTTGCTGGAAGTTCAAGCGCAATATCTGTGGTTGGTGTAAAGCTCAAGAGGCTTTGGCTGAAAACAAGGCTTGGATTTTGACCGCCTTCAGTGTCAAAAGTCGTTCCGTAAACCGTCGTAAGGTTAAGAGCGTTTGCCATGCTCGAATAAACCGAGATCAGCGCCCATCTAAACCCGTCGCAATCAAGAACAAAATCGTTTTTTAGCTCGGTAGAAACCTCAGGAACGACAGTTCCCCCGGAGGAACCCTGATAATCTTTTCGGCCAATTTTTCGCCATCCGTAATTAATCATCGCTTGCCGCCCTTCTTGGACCGTCTTGGGCTAGCCGTTTTGGCTGCCAACTTTGATTTGGAATGAGCGGCTTTTTTGCCTTTAATGCCGCCCTTGTATTTCTGCGCTGTTCCGATTCCCTTTGGCATTACGAGATTGCCTCTTCAATGGTTTTAGCGAGTTCTTTGCCTTTTTCGAGACCCGCGTTATACGAGTCTTCCTTTTCCTTCGCAACCACTTTGTCTTCTTTCGGCCTCTTTAGAAACCAGCCTGTCATTAGGGTCAGGCTAGAAAACAACAAGGCACCTCCGGGAAAATTGCCGCTGACTTCTCCAAGCGCACCAATTCCCATTGCGGTGACATTTTCAATCAACGCAACTCTTTCGTTGCCGTTCTCAATGTTTCGGGCAAGGGCGTTGCTGTTGGAATCAACCCAGCTCTTCCACTGGTCCCACAGGTAGTCGGCTTCATCAAGAGTAATTTTGTTCGGGGCGTCAATCGCTTCTCGAACGCCACCCGGAACATCAACGCTAACCATCTTTTCGAGATTGCAGCCTTGAAAACTCAAGCAAGCAAACAACACAAGCAGGCTCGCTCCAGCAGAGTAAAAAACTTTCTTGTCAATCACGGGAATTCTCCAGCGCAATGATTCGATCTTTGAGGTCGTTTAACTGTCGTTCGTGGTCGCCATCGTTAGCGACACTCAAGACTTGGCTTTTAACCAGTTCTTGGGTTATGTCCCAAAGCTCGTTAACTCTGGTCTGGCTGTGTTCAATTGATGCGTCTCTGCGGCCAATCATGACAAACACTGATGCTGTGCCAAATACAAGCGTCACTAAAGTCAACGCTTGAACCAATGCCTGAAACCGATTTACTTGGTTATTCGTCAGATCCATCTTCGTCGCCTTCTTCTTCTTCTTCC
>FUIF01002947.1_pt1 | contig 11188 bp, 18 predicted proteins | sample 1003461 | NCBI WGS metagenome assembly FUIF01 (sample SAMEA80401918, study PRJEB19352) | marine metagenome
AAAGAAGCTAAAGTTAGATATAATGAAATTAAAAAAGAATTATTTGATTTAAAATCTAGAGGAGCTAAACAACCAACTCAAACTAAAGAGAATATTACAAGTATTGAGAGTGTCAAAGATAAATTAAGTTTAGTAGAAAATAAATATGACCAATTTAATGATGAATATCAATCTTATACTATTAATGGTATAAGATACATAGCGGATTTATATGATAATATATATCAAAAATTTGAACCAGGTTATAGCGGACAATTAATTACAAAAGAAGAGTTTGAAGCTAATAAACCAAAAGAAAAAGAATATACTTCTCAAGCAGAAATTAACACTAAAATTGCAGCTCTTAAAAAAGGACAACGTAAATTTCCTAGAAGTTTAATTAGAAGTGAAGTACAATCTATAAAAGATTATAAACATAGTGCTTCAACTGAAACTGAGGAATTATTTTTTCAAAAAATACCTTTTGAAGAGACTGAAGCATCAAAAGCTAATACTGAGGGCAGTAAAAAAAAATATAGGTGAAATACAACAATCTTTATTTGAAATATTAGGTAAATTACAAAGACGTATTAACATTCTTAATAATAAAAAATTAGATAAGTTATCTGCTAAACAACAAACTGTATTAACTAATATAGAAGATTCTTATAAGAAAGGACAATATTTACAAGGTATAATTACTTATTTAAAAACTGCTAATGATAGTTTTGATGGGTTACAAGAAGAATTAAAAATTGCATTAGATGTTAATCCTGATGAACAATCTGGTACTCAAAGAGCTAGTTCTGCTAATGTTTTAAATAGAATGAAAGCTTTTATTAATTCTAATAGTGCGATTATAGAAGATGTAATCGAAGCTTTAGATTCTCAAGAATTTAAATCTTCTGAATTAACTGATTTAAAAGATGAATCTAAAGAGTTATTAGGAACATTAAAAGCTAATATTAGTTTATTAAGAAAGACTTATAATAAAAAGATTGTTAATGAAACTGCTAAGTTCTTATTACCTTTTGGATGGAACCTTACACCTAAACAATTAGAGAAAGTTTTAGATGAGGCTACTAAAGATATTACTTTTACACAAACATGGTTCGATGCTATGAATGTATGTGGTGATAGAGCTTTAAGATTAATTGCTAAATCTGTAGAAGATACCAAAGAATTAGCTAGGTTAGAAACATTTGAAATACAACAAGATTTAATTAAGCTTAAAAAGAAATTAGAAGAATCTGGTATTAAAGATACTGAATTTATGGTAGGTAGAACTTCTGATGGAGTACAATCAGGAGATTTTGTTACTGAAATGGATTGGGATTGGTTTAATGAAGTTAAAAATAAATTCTATAATAAATTAAATAAGAAATATGGTATAAATAAAGATTTTACAATAGAAGATTTAAAGAAAAAGGATAAAGATAAATATAAAAAATATAAAGCTGAATCTGATAAATTTTATAGAGAACATACTTTATCTAAAGAAGAAGTTGTTAAATTAATTAAAAGGAAAGAAAAAGAATTATCAGAGGTAGAATTTGATAAGTGGAAAAAATTAAATACTAGAATTAATCCTGAACAAAAAGAAATAGGTTATAAATATACAATACCTATTAAAGAAAATGCTAAATATAAAGATATAGCTTCTAATCCTTTAAAATTAGAATATTATAATAAAATTACAGATTTAAAGGTTAAATTTGAAGATTCATTTCCTGATAGGTTTAAAGATTATAGACGTATGCCTCAGATTAGAAGGGATACTATTGAACGTATTAAAAAAGGTGATTTAAAAGGTGTTCTTAGTGACTTACAAGAAGCTTATAAAGTAATGGAAGATGAAGATGAAAGAGGTAATGATTTTAGAATATTAGATGAAGCAGGTAATGTAGTAAATTTCTTACCTATTTATTTTACTAAAAGATTAGCAGAGCCTAAACATTTATCTACAGATATTACTTCTTCAATGATTTCATTTGTTAATATGGCTAATGATAGAAAGCACATGATGAAAATTATGGATAATCTGGAATTAGCTAAAGATGTTATTAAGAATAGGAAAACTTTAGACATAGATGCTGAAGGTAAACCTATTAAAAGTATCATAGAAGTATTAGGTGAAAAAGTAGGATTAAATGTTACTAGAAATACAACTTCTAACATGTATAAAAGATTATTAGAATACTTTAATATGAGTGTTTATGGTATTCATAAAGTAGAAGGTAAACATTTATTTGGTATGGATGTTGAAAAAGCTATTGATAGTTTTGCAGGATATACAGCAATTGTACAATTAGGTTTAAATATTTATGCAGGTATTAATAACGTAAATACAGGTAAGGCTATGATGCGTGTAGAAGCAGCTTCTAAAGAATATTTTAGTCCTGGAGATTTATTTTATGCAGATGGTGTTTATGGTAAAGAATTACCTAAAACTCTTGGTAATATAGGACAAAGACTTCATGATGATAAAATGGGATTATGGCTTCTTAAACATGATACTATGGAGAATTATTCTGAATATATAGCTAGTTTAGATGCTGAAAGAAAAACTATATTTGGTCAAATGTTTAGTAAAAGTGCTTTATTCTTTCTGACTAGAGCTGGTGAACATTATATTCATAGTAAAGGTTCTATAGCATTAGCTAATAACTTTAGATTTGATACTAATAGTAAGAGTTTTAAAACTAAGAAAGAGTTTTATGAATCATTAGAGCTTATACAAGCTGAAATGAGGTCTGAATTAGCTAATATCCCTAAAAAAGAATATAAGAACCTTAGTAAAAAAATTAAGGACAAATATGAGCCTAAAATTAAGTCTGAGAAAGATAAATTAGATAAACAATGGAAAGAAATGACTAACTATTGGGATGCTCATGAAGTTGTTGATAATAATTTAAAACTTAAAAAAGAATTTAAATCTGATAGTTGGAAACAAGACCATTTAAAATTTAAAAATTTACAAGATGCTCTTAATAGACAAATGCACGGTAACTATGTTAGTCATTCTGTAGCTATTCAAAAATATGCTTTAGGTAGAATATTAATGATGTTCCATAAATGGATTAAACCTTATTGGAATAGACGTTATCAAAAACTACAATTAGATGATAATAGACGTAGTGAAATTGAAGGTTATTATAATACTGTATGGAGATTTAGTAAACAGTTAATTAAAGATTTAAAAGCTGGTCAAGGTAGTCTAATGATGAATTGGGACCAACTTAATTCTGTTGAAAAAGGTAACTTTAGAAAAGCTTTAACTGAAGTATCATTTACTATTGGAGCAGCTATATTAGCTAGTATAATAATGTCTCTTAAAGGAGATGATGATGACGATTGGATGTTAAATATGATGGCTTATCAAGCTAATAGGGCTTTTACAGAGTTAGGTGTAATGACCCCTACTCCATTATTATTCTCTGAATCTATTAAACTTGTTAGAGAGCCTATAGCAGGTCTTAGTGCAGCAGATGACTTAATTAATCTATTGAAAGTATGGAATTGGTTTGATGTAATTGAACGTGGTAGATATGCTGATATGTATAAGATTGAGAGAGGTCTTATTAAAGCTATACCATTAGTTAAAACTGTACATGATTATAGTTATCCAGAAGAAAAATTAATCTTTTATAATACTTTTAAATAATAGGGCAGTAAAAAAAATAAAGGGATACAAATTAATGTATCCCTTTTTAATTAAAAATCTTTCTGTCTAATTTCCAATGAATATATACAACTACGCTGTTGTTCTAACCTTATGGTTATAAGGTTGATACCTGCTGAAGGATAATATACTTTACAATAAACAACAACTACTGGAATAGTTTATAATAGGAGAATTTCCTCGCCCACATCTCTTTCAGACTAATTATAAGGGCATTCTATTATTATTTATCTTCAAGCAGAAAGATTTAAAAATTACTGAAAATTACAGGATTTTAACCATATAGGAATTTCTTTACCTAAATTTTAAAATTGTCAGAATCAACAATAATATGACAAAGATTTCTCATAACCTTTGTATAAGATTTACCATTTAATTTTATAACATCAAAATCTTTTTTTAAACAATCAAGTACAATATCACCTATTTCTACATCTGTAACATGAATACCTTTATTTTTAATTATCATATAATCTAAATCTAAAGGTTTATTAGGGTCAATAATAATTGATTTATTTTCTTTAATAACTAACTCACACCAAAGTTCTCCTCCTTGAACTTTAACTTCATCTAAATTTTTAATTCTATTCATATTTTATTTTAATTACATACAACCTGCTTGATACTCTTCTGTTCTATATAAAACACTTTCAATTTTTCTTAATTGTTCTTTAGCTTCAGGAGATTCTGCATGTTTAGCATATACACCTGCTACAGCCCAATCAATACAATCTAATTCAAGGGCTTTTTCTATTAATTTTTTATCATTTTCTGTCATAAAAGTTTTGCTATTATTCCTATTATTAGTACTTCAAACCATGTAGGTATCCATGTTACAGTAAATAAAAAGATAAACCACCAATTACCTGTAATAAATGAAATAATAAAAGGACTAAAAAAAGTAGCTAATAATAATATTAATAATATAATAAATATAATTATAAGTATTAAATCTTTTAATGTATTTTTTAATTTTTTCATATTAATCAAATTCACTTAAGTTTAATCCTCTATGTTCTAACCCACAACGTAATCCTGTTAATACATCACAATGATAATTAACAATCCTTTGTTCTCCTTTATATTTGCACATCATACAAGTATTACCCATCATAGCGTCGTTAAAATGTATTCTACTAAATTTAGGGAATTTTTTTTATTAATTCTTCAATTTCTTCTTGTATGAATCCGTGTTTATTATAAGTTTTATAGTTATATACTAAATCTTTTAAACATTTATTACATAATACTTCATCTGTTAAACTTTCAGATATAATTACATTACAATGATTACAAAGTGTAGCTCCTTTACCGTTATTAAATTTATGTTTAGGCTTCATTTTCTTTTAATTTTATTTAATTCTTTTATTGCTTTATCTGAAGCTCTTAATTTACCTGAGAACCAGCTTCTCCAATCATATTTATAATCACATATATTCCAAGAACAATAAACTTTTTTAAATCTTTTACCATTAGGAATATCTTTACTCTTTCTAACTTTCTTATTAGCTGCTCTTTTACCTATTGGATTCTTAGAAGAAGTACCTACTGGATTCTTTTTATAACTTCTACTCATTAATCTGATAATAATTTATCTAAATATTCTTCAAAATTTTCAGAAAAAAATACATCATTATTCCATAGTTGTTTTAAAAATTCTTGCTGTTCAGAATTTAACATGTTAAAAAAATTATCAGCAAGTTGTTTCATTTGATTAAATTCTTTAGATTTTTCATAACAATTTTTGTCACAATATCCTTCAGATAAATATCTATCATATCCACATGAATAACAATAATGATATTTTTTACCACAAGTTTTACATTTCATATTCTTTTTATTAAATTACTAGCTGAAGCCCCATCCCCATCTTCAGATACCACCATCCCTACCTAGTAAATATTTTACAAAATTACAAAATAAAATTTAATTAATCAAATTACTATCTAAATCCTAATAAAAACTTCATTAAATTCATGTTAGATTTATTGTTAATACCTAATTCTTCTTTAATCTTAATCATACTATACTCTAACATTTGTTTAGCTTGAGGTGTATTACAAGTTTGTATTTGTTGTTCTTTAAGTAAAAACTCTCTACCTGGAAGCTGGTCAAACATAGCTATAATTTGAGGAGATTCGTTTTTTATATACCAATTAAATATTTCTATTTTATCAGCTTCAGATAGAGATTTACTTTTAAGCTTTTTTATTACTTGTTGTTTGTTCATTTAATTGTCTTATCCTTTCTTTACAAATATGAATTATTTTTTCATAATCTAAAAGCCTAGAGTCACCTTCTTTGTTTCTAAGAACTCTTTTTACAATATCAGCATCCCAAGGATTTAAATTATATTCTAACCAGATATCCCAAGGCTGTATTTTGTGTTTAGAATAATCTGATTTACCTACATTATAATCTCTAACATTATTACTCATAATTTATATCATCAAATATTACAGGTAATTTTTCTTTTAATTCATTTAATAAAGGACACATTAATTCCCTCATTTGAGGATGTGCAACTTTACTAGTACGTTGTCTAAATATTTCACGCCATTCTCTTAAATTAGCTGTAATAACTATTTCTGTTTTAAGAGAATTAGGAAGTACTGAACGTGCTTGTTGAGGAGTCCATCCATGCTTAATTTGATAATTATATGTTTTTTCAGACCATATCATATGGTTAAACCAAAAATCTTCTGGAGTGTAATTATTATCTAAATCTCTTACTATAAGTGATTTATATTCACCAGTAATAAATTTAGTATCAAAATTTGGAATAATAAATGTTAATTGGTTTTCAAATTTATCTTTAGAATAATTACAATATCTTGTACTTTCTTGACTAAAGCTAGCTATTCTATGTCGTACTAATTCATGTGATACTCCTCTATCACAAATAAATTTAATAGTTAGTTTCTCATGTTCTATTACAGATTCGTGCCCTCTGCCAAGAATCATTTTAACAAATTTCTTAGCAGAGTCTTCTGTAATTTTATCTTCTGATTTATAACAAGTTCTCCCTGCTATTTCAATATTTTTTAAAATATTTTCTGAATTTATTTCAGATAAAATTTCATAACTTGGTTTTATTAATTTCATTTAACTATATCAATTTTACTTTTATTTTCTAAACTTCTTTTCTTATTAGCATTAGCTAATTTTCTATTCTCTCTACTCATTTTAAAATTATGAATAGTTCCAAATATATCAACAGCTAATAACATTGTTCCTATAACTCCTAATATTTTCCAAAATAACATATTTTTTAATTTTTTAGTTAATAAAACATCTCCTCTCAGGGCTACTGGGTTGTGCATACTTACTACTAACCCTTTTTCAACGACTTAGTTACATTCATATTTAATGAAGAGGCTTTACTAAGTATATCTATGCACCTAACAGCTCTCCTTATAATATTTCTATTATTTAGTGTGTTTTGAGGAGATGTGTTCTATAATTAGTTAATTATATTCTAAGTTAATTCACAGTTTCCACCACTACAAGCTAATTCTTCTTTTTGTTCAGTATTATCTTCATATTCTATAACATGTTTTAGATTAATTTCTTTCAAATACTTATATAATTCTTCATATTTAGATTCTGAACATTCTTCAAAAGGAGGTTGAATATATGTACCACCATCATAAGGTAATACAGTTATACCATTATAGCTTTTTCTATTATCCCACATCCAATTAATAACCTCATCCCATTCATCAGGTTTAACTGTTACAGTAGCAGATACATTATTATTGTTAGGACCTTTTCTTTTACCTGGACTAATCCAAGTATCACTAATATCTTTTATTCTAGTTAATAAATCTAATGCTGATTCTTTTCTTGTAATAGCTCCTATAGGTGCTTTTTGAGGTATTTCTATAATTGCAGTATTGTGTGGACTAAAATAATCATCAACTATTAATTCAGGTAATTTATAATTTAAATAATTATAAATATCTTCATCTTTATTAATTCTAATTCTTCTTATATAATATTCACTATGCCATGCATGAATACCTGAACTAGTTCCTAATACTAAACTAGTTGTTCCTGCTGGTTTTATAACAGTAGTTCTTGCAGCAACTTTAATACCTATAAGATTAGCAACTCTTTCATTTTCTTTATTAAGAATATTAACAGCTTGTTTTTTATCTAAAGACAAAACAGTATTTGAAGCAATACCTGTCATTGATACACCTATAAGAGCATCTTTTTCAGTATTTCTTTTCCATATATCTCTTAAATAATGAAAATCTGTATATCCTGCTTGTAATGTACCTATAAAACCTGCTACTTTAGCTCTATTATTTAATTCTTCTTGAGTAGTTATATCCGAAGCATTAATTTCTATTAAATTACAAAAAGAATAAGGTCTTAAAGAAACTTCAAAACAAGGATTTGCTCCATAATCTTTATCATTAGTAAGAGCTATTCCTGGTTCTCCTGTACCTCCATCTTTAATTTTTTGCCATAATTGTTTGAATTCTACTTCTTTTATTTTATGTCTTAAAATAACTGCTGAATTATTACTTCTACCTCTTTGAGGATTAGTTTCCCACCAATTACCAGTTTTACAAGATAACATTTCATTATCATCCAAACTAAATAAACTTACCATTGCAGCACGTCTAATACCACCACTAAGAACTCCATCTGCTATATGACATAATATATCATGACATTCTAAAGGAGTTAATTGAGTATTAGCTTTTTTAGATTCTAATATTCCTATTATTTTAACTATACATTCTTGTAAAGGTTGTGGTCCAGGAGCTTTACCACCTGCTGTAACTAATCTACTACCTTTAGGTCTAATATCGCTATAATCAAATTCAATAGTAGATGTGTATTTACCCATATAAGATTTAAAAAGAACTTTAATGGCATCAGCCCATCCAATGATAGAATCACCTATTAAATATCTTCTATGTCTGTTAGGATTAGGTTTTGAAATTTCAGGTAATTTTTCTATATGATGTTTTTGAACACTATAACCTACACCAGTACCACCTAATAATAAAAACATTGTTTCACTAAAAGACTCTAAACTATCTATAGGTAAATAAGCACAATTATAAATTCTAGCTGGAGATACTTCTATAGCTTTACCTGCAAATTGCATAGACCTCATAGAAGGTAAAACTTTTTTATCTAATACATATTGATAATTGAGTTTTATTTCTTTTTCTAACTTTGGATATTTTTTTAACATGCATTGATATATTACGTTCAACTAATTCTTCCCAACTTTCTCTTCTATGTAGTTTTGGAATATATTTAGCATATTTCATATGTATAGCTAACTCACTTAAAATCTCTTTACTTTTATCCATTTATTCTTTATCTCCTCTTTCGTTTAAATATTCTAAATACAAAGTTAATTGGTATTTATGAACAATACTATCATGTAATTGTTCAATTAACTCATCTACTTCTTTATTAATCCATAAAATAATATCACCATCTTCAGCCCAATCATTAGGAACTATATCTTTAGGCTTTGCAACAGCAAACATATTTATTTTGGTATTAATATTATTAATCTCTTCTTCTAATTCATCTATTCTATCTTCTACTTGATAAGGATTCTCTTGATAATCTTGTCTAGATAAATATATATTACTTAAAAAATCTATACCCCATGCCATACTATTTATTTTTAAAATTAATTCCAACCATCTTCAGCATTTTCATTTAATGTTTCCATTGCTTCTTCACATAACAAGGTTCCAGCAGCTTGATTTCCGTGAGGACGAGTTTTATATAATTCAGGATGGTATTCCTTTTCAAAGTTTAACATTATTGTATTATACCACCAATTTTCTTTAGGTACATATCTCTCTTGATATAACCTATCTACCATCCTCCAAGAATAACCTTTTCTTACTCTTAAATATTTAATGAATAAAGCTTGAAATTTAGTCATCTTTAATAATTTTAACTTCTTTTAAAGGACACCATTCAGGTGTTTCTATATCATCCCAATCTTCTTCAAAACTATCATAAACTCTAATTGTATCTTTTACATGTTTATCATAGTTTCTAGTTAAAAATCTCTGTAATTTACAGTAATCTAAGCTGTCATATCCAATAACATTACCATCATAGTCTATTACTCTAAAAGGACAATTATTACAACCTGTTACTTTAATTTCCATATAGTATAAATTTAAGCAAAGTACCTATAAAAGATACTTTGCTATAATTAATTCTAATCTAATTCAATTACACGTTTACTAATGACTTCTCTAGCTTTAGTCATTACAAAATCAAAATCTTCAGCTTCTAATTCAGAAGAAATTTCTCCTGATTCTTGAAGTTCTGATAAAGATTTAGTTTCTAATAATTTAGATAATGTTTCTAATCCGTTATAAGGAATATCATAAGTTCCTGGGTCAAATTCTACAATACTATAATTTTCAACCTCAGCTTTACTTACTGGGAAATATTGACAACATCTAAATTTACTATGGTCATACTCAGGAATAGCAACTACATGATAAGGATTTGTTAAACATACTAAAGCATTACTACCAAAATTCCACCCATGAGAAGCAGTCTTTTGGTGTAAACCCCTTGAGCATGAGGCAGTTGGAGAATTATCACAACTGCTTCTATCCATGCTAACTACTTCACCTAATTTAATTTCCATTGTACGAGAATAATTATCAGTATAAATAGTAATATCCTCCTGAGTATCTAAATCAGCATACAATTCTGCTAAATTACCTTCAATTTTATTAATACCATCTGCTTTGTTAGAAGTTGATAATTTTAAAGTACTATCATCTTCTGTCCAAACTGTATAATTTTTAGGCGACTTTTTCCAACGTTTAACTTTGGACCAACTTTCACTAATAAAGTCTTGTAATTTCTTATTAGTAGCTTGTTTTTTAACATCAACATTACGATAACTAATAATATTACCATCTTCAGTTAAAGCAAATTTACCAGTATCAATCCATTGAAATAAACCTTTTCTAACATGTTTATCAGGGTTTAATAATAGATATTTCCAAAAGTTAACTAAAGAATTAACTGTGTATTTACTATTAGGATTATAATGAGCATCTAATAAAGCTTCTACAAGAATTTTAGGCATAGGATGTTTAAATCCTTTTAAATATGTAATACCCTCATCATCATATTCAAATAATCCTGAAATATCAGCTATTCTTTTAGCCTTTTTCATCCTTTTATCAAAGTCTAGCTCTAATTGAGAGTCTTTTAAAGCTTGTTCTTTAGCTTCAACTTCTTCTTCACGTTGTTTAACTCTAGCAGGAATTAATAAATCTAATAGTTCATCTGTAAAATCAATTTTTTCAAGATAGTCTTTAGATTGTTCAACTTCTTCACAAAGTTCTAACATTTTAATCCATTCAGCATCACTTACATTGTTACGATTATAAATTTTATCATTTATAACCACGATAGCCATACTATCAATTCTTTTTTTTCTAATTTTGTTAATCATTATTTTATAAATTTACGTAAATTTTCTGGAATATCACAATTTTTCTG
>FUIF01000533.1_pt1 | contig 11187 bp, 15 predicted proteins | sample 1003461 | NCBI WGS metagenome assembly FUIF01 (sample SAMEA80401918, study PRJEB19352) | marine metagenome
TGATATTGTGTTATTAACAACAACGCCATATCTAGAAGGAACAAGAAAATGGCATTCGGTAAGGCGTCAGGTTATACCAACCTGAACAACGGTAACTTTAGTTCCGTTATCTACTCAAAGCAAGCACAGATTGCTCTTCGTAAGAGCGCTGTTGCTAACGCTATCACCAACAATGATTACTTCGGTGAGATTGCTAACCAGGGCGACACCGTACGTATCATGAAAGAGCCAGACATCACTGTCAACGCTCTGTTGCGTGGTACTTCAATCTCAACCCAAGACTTGGTAGATGATGACTTCTCTTTGGTCATCGACAAGGCTAACTACTTTGCGTTCAAGATGGATGACATCGAAGAACAGCACTCACACATCGACTTCATGAAGTTGGCGTCTGACCGTGCTGCTTACAAGATGGCTGACGCTATGGATGCAGACTGCTTGGCTTACCTGTCTGGTTACACCTCTGCCGGTGTGAAGTCTACCGCCACTTCAGGCGACGCTGCACACTCTACCGCTGGTGACTTGACTGGTGAATTCTTGACTGCAAACCACTTGGCAAAAGACGACTTCGGCAACATCACCACCTCTGGTGCTGACGGCGATGACTCTATTCCAGTAGCAGCACGTCTTCCAGGTGCGACTTCTTTGTCTACCTCAACTGCTTCACCTTTGGCAGTTATTGCGCGTATGGCTCGTAAGCTGGACGAAGCAAACGTAGACTCACGCGGTCGTTGGTTGGTTGTTGACCCTGTATTCGTCGAACTGCTGAAGGACGAAGACTCTCGTCTGTTCAACGCAGACTTCGGTGGTTCAGGCTTGATGAACGGTTTGTTGAGCGAGTCTGTACATGGCTTCCGTCTGTATCAGTCTAACAACCTGCCAGCAGCAGGCACCGGCCCAGGTACCACTGGTACCGCTAACAACAGCACCAACTACGGTGTTATTGTTGCTGGTCACGACTCTGCAGTAGCAACCGCTGAACAGATCAGCAAGGTAGAAACCTACCGCGATCCAGACTCTTTCGCAGACATCGTACGTGGTATGCACCTGTACGGTCGCAAGATCCTGCGTCCAGACTCTCTGGTATCTGCTATCTACAACGCAGCGTAAGCTTCCCAGGAGGGGGCCACTTCGGTGGCCCTCTTACTCTTCTATGACACTACTTTCACCAGAATACAAAGCAACCCTCATCTCAACGCATTCAACAATGGATGGCTCATGGGGTGGCGGACATAGCATTAAAAACTTACCACGTTACGCAGATGATCTTGTAGCATTGGAAGTTGAAACAATTCTGGATTACGGTTGTGCCAATGGCAAGTTCAAGCCTTACATGAACAACGAACACCCTGAGTACACAATCACAGAGTATGACCCAGGTATTGAAGGCAAGGATGCCTTACCTGATCCAGCGGATTACATTGTGTGTTGTGATGTCATGGAACACATTGAGGAAGACTTCTTGGACTCTGTGATGCAACATCTACAGGGTTTGATTCGTAAGGGGGCCTTTTTTAATATCTCTACAGTAGAAGCACATGCTATACTAGACGACGGGTCCAATGCCCATAAGTTAGTTAAGCCTGCTGCATGGTGGGTAGAGATGTTTAAGAAGTACTTTGAAGTTGATAACGTATATGACCGCAGAACAAACGTCTGTTTTACGGTGCGCCCCAAGTAAGTTTAGTACCAAGATCATTGCACTAAACGACATCCATAGCGTACTAGATGATTGCAATGATGAGGTCTTTACTGAGAAGTTACAGCATTCGCTGCTAACTGAGGGTATGATAAACCCCATCTTAGTTTGTACAGACCTAGACTTCAAAACAACAGATATCAGCATCTTTGAAAGACGTCCCGTACCAGAGGACATTCAAGAAACTTACAGGTGCTTGATTGGTAATAACCGCTATAAGTTCGCCGCTGATAACGGTTATACGCATATTGAGTGTCACATTGTCGAGACACTTCAACAAGTAAAAGACGCTCATAAGCAAACTAAACGAGGATAACCTTATGGCAATCACGACGGCTATGTGCAATAGCTTCAAGAAAGAGCTTCTTCAGGGCCTTCATGATATGGATGGCCATACCTTTAAGATCGCTCTTATCAAGGCATCACCTACGGGTACGTTTGGTGCAGCTACTACTAACTACAGCGACCTAAGCACTGACGAGGCTAGCGGTACAGGTTACACCGCAGGCGGTCAGACACTGGGTGGTGTTACTGTTGCTCTAGACGGTAGCACGGCTTATGTAGACTTCGACAACGAAGTATTCACGAGCGCTACTATCTCAGCAGACGGTTGTTTGATTTACAACTCTAGCGCGACTAACAAAGCAGTTGCTGTCTTTGACTTCGGCCAGACAGTATCGTCTACCTCTGGTGACTTCACTGTTGTATTCCCAACACCTGATGGGTCTAACGCAGTAATCCGTATTAGCTAATATAGGTAGAGCCGATGGCGTTTGTACTAAAAGACCGCGTAAAACAAGCGACAACCACAGCGGGTACCGGCAATGTAACGCTGGCTACCCCGCTGGACACCTTTGACGCTTTTAGTACTTACATGTCTACGGGTGACACGACGTACTACGCTATTGTCACTACTGCTGGTGTTGATGAGTGGGAAGTTGGCCTAGCTACACTCCAGAGTGACGGCACTCTAGAACGTACCACTGTTTTTGCTGGATCTAATGGCACATCAAAGGTTAACTTTGGTTCAGGCCAGAAAGATGTGTTCATGACCTATGCTGCAGATAAAGCAGCGTATCTTGATTCGTCAGGCAATCTTTCTGTGGATACTGATAACGTCACAGAAGGTACAACAAACCAGTACTTCACAGATGCTCGCGCTCAGGGTGCTATCAGTGTTACTGATGCGGGTGGCGATGGTAGCCTTGCTTACTCAGGCGGTACTATTACGTACACTGGCCCTAGTGCTTCTGAAGTACGCGCACACTTTAGTGCAGGTGAAGGTATCGACATTAGTGCCGGTGCTATCTCAGGTGAAGACGCTACCACGACGAACAAAGGTATTGCATCCTTTGACACGAATGACTTCACGGTTACTTCTGGTGCTGTCTCTGTAAAAGCTGGCTCTATTGAGAATGCTGACGTAAGTGCTACTGCAGCTATTGCCGACACGAAGCTAGACACCATCAGTACTGCTGGTAAAGTGTCTAACTCAGCCACCACAGCTACTAATCTAAACACAGCCAGCGCTATTGTAGCGCGTGATGCTAGTGGCAACTTTACAGCGGGTACTGTTACTGCTGCACTGACTGGCAACGCTAGTACGGCTACAACTCTTGAGACAGCGCGTACTATTGGCGGTGTTAGCTTTGATGGTTCGGCTAACATCAATCTACCAGGTGTTAACACTACAGGCAACCAGAACACGACTGGCTCTGCTGCCACACTCACCACAGCACGTACGATTGGTGGGGTTAGCTTTGATGGCTCTGCCAACATTGACCTGCCTGGTGTCAACACCGCAGGCAACCAGAACACTACAGGTAGCGCAGCCACGCTAACAACTGCTCGTACTATTGGCGGTGTGTCTTTTGATGGTTCAGCTAATATTAGCTTGCCAGGTGTTGATACTGCAGGTAACCAAGATACGACAGGCACAGCGACTAACGCTACCAACATCAACATCAGTGCCAATACCTCTACGGACACCACTGCGTATCCTGTACTTGTAGGTGCGTCTACCACGGGCAACCAGGCACCTCTGATTGATAACGCTGATCTATCATATAATGCTTCTACTGGCGCTTTGAGTGCTACTAAGTTTATTGGTGACGGTGCTGACCTCACTGGTATTAGCGCAGGTCTATGGTCTGATCTTGGCTCACGGATATTACAATTAACTGGGCTACTATGGCTCAGAGTGGTACTCTTGTAACTATTGATGCAGGAGCCAATACTCGCTATGTACGAGGTACAGTGATTATACATATGGGTACAATTGGTTCTGGCGAAGACTACAGACTTACTTTCAAGCAAAAAAGTGGCTGGTTATTAGTCTCTGCTAACATAGCCGATAATCCAGGATCTGGTCCGCTACCAGATCGTCAGTATCCACTGGGCGCTAAGTTCAGTATTATTCCAACACTTACACATGACAATGGTACTGTTTCAAAGCACCTTAGTGAACGACTATCTGACGGTAAGTACACAGAGACAACAGGCACTTTAACTACCCATGTAAATACCTAGAGGTAGAGGTTAATTCTCAGTCGGATTCGGATCAGCACGTCATCTTCTTTGAAGGTTATATGGAGGCTAATGGTCAGATTCAGTGGGGCGTAGATGACGACTCAGGCGCACCTGTTTCGGAAGTGCAGATTGGCTACGTTCTAATTGATGTATAAGAGGTAATAATGCATTATATCTACGAAACATCGACAGGTAATGTAGTAGGCGTCTGTACCGACAAGGCGATGGTGGAAAACGATCTGGCTTCAGGTCTTGCTATATTGAGTCCCGCTACAAAGGTACGCGGCCCTGTACGTCATTTGTCAGTAGTAAACGGAGTAGTAGCCCTAGACTCTGACGCTTACAATGCAGAAGTAGCTCGTGCTAAACGCGACTTTCTTTTAGCAGAAACAGATGTATGGAGCCTGTCGGATCGTACTATGACTGCTGCTCAGACAACATACAGGCAAGCCTTGCGTGATGTCCCTTCTCAGTCAGGCTTCCCGAATACCATTACTTGGCCCACTAAGCCGTAGTACTTAGATGTTAGGCTTTACCACCCTCTCACAGACACCGCTCTCCCAGGTTACAACGTTAGCCGAGGCGACTATTACGCTGTCTGGCAGTCTGGGTACGTTTGCTCAGGGTACGATTACAATCACAGGTGTAGCTAATCACACGCTACCCGCAGGTGCTGTTGGTACTCTAGATGCAGGTACTGCTGGTTTTGCAGCAGCGGCTAACAATACGCCAACAGGTGTAAGCGCTACCTCAATAGCTAACGACGACTTTACGCTTACAGGTATTGCTAACTTTACCCCGCCTGCAGTTACGGCTACCTTTGCTCAGGCTATTGAGTTTGCTGCAGAGGCGACGTTCACCATAGGCGATACGCTTGCTGACATTACAGCAGGTACAGCAGCGTTCAACGCTAAGGCAAACATCACACCGACAGGTAGCTCTAGCAACTCTATCATTAATGCTGTTACAGCAGCGGTTGCATCACGAGCGTTGATCTCTGGTGCGTTTGCTATTGCGAAAAACAACCTAGCGAAACCTCTAGCGGTACGCTTCCCGTATGAAGACTTTGCTGATCAGTACGACAGAACACGTACGATCTACCTGCTCGCTAGAGACAAGAATCTTGTAGTACACGTTAGCTCTATAGATTATACTATCTACGTTCCTGCTACTAACGACAACAACACAGTACATGTTACGGCAGAAGACAGGACTGTACACATTGGTGCTGTCTCACAAGATAACACCGTATATATTAGACGATAGGGATACACAATGTCTTACAAATGGCCAGATAAAGACCCTGACGAGATTGTCGACTACAGTGTTGACTGGTCGCGCTTTCTAGATACGGATACTGTGTCTAGCGCTACTTGGTTTGTACATGATGCAAGTGGCACCAAAACAGAGGTTAACGCACTTGATAGTGTGAACGGTTTGACCTTTGTGCAGGGTACTATTTCAGGTCAGGTAACGACTGCTCGCTTCAGTGCAGGTACAAACAATATTCGTTATACGGTTACATGTCGTGTTACTACCGGCTCAGGCTTACGTTATGAGCGTTCTATCTTCCTTCGCATTAAGGAGAAATAATCATGGCGTATGACTATATTGGTCTTGTCAACGACATCAACCGTCGCCTCAATGAAGTAGAACTTACCAGTTCAAACTTTGACACTGCGTCTGGCTTCTATAGCTTTGCTAAGGATGCTGTGAACAGTGCTATCCGTCATATCAACCAGGAAGAGTTTGAGTGGCCGTGGAACCATGTTGAGCAGACAGAAACACTGACTGCCGGTGAAGCACGTTATAGCTACCCCTACGATGCCAAGACGATTAACCTGAATACTTTCCGCATCAAGCGGGATGATACTTTGGGTAATGACACCCGTCGTCTGAAGAACATCAGCTATGAAGAGTGGCTTGACAAATACGCGGATTTTGAGTATAACTCTAGTACTGGCACAAGAGGTGTACCTGAGTTTATTGCACGTACACCTAGCCGTGAACTGGTTATGTACCCAACACCAGACCAAGCCTATGAGCTTGTCTACGAGTACTACTGCTTAGCGTATGATCTTCAGAAGGCTACGGATGTTCCTAACCTGCCAGAGCCATACCGCTATGTAATCGTTGACGGTGCAATGTACTACACGTATCAGTTCCGGGGTGACAACCAAGCTGCTAACTTGTCATTGAGCAAGTTTAATCAAGGCTTGAAGAACCTGCGCAGCCTTTACATTAACCGTACGGACTACCTCCGTGATCGTCGGGTACACTTCTAATGGCTACACAGTGGCAGACTTTTCCTATTGAGTTTCGCGGAGGGTTGATCTCTAACCAGTCGCCGCTGCAGCAAGGTACGAATGCTGTCGGCTCTGCCACGTTGTTGCAGAACTTTGAGCCTAACAAAGAGGGCGGCTACTCAAAGATCAAAGGCTTCGAGAAAGTAGATACTAATGCGTTGGCAGGCTCAGGTGCAGTACTTGCTCTGAAGATTATCGACGACAGCAAAGTAGTTGCAGCCCGTAAGAACGCTACTAACTATACTCAGTACTACCTAAGCACAGGTAGCGGCTGGACGAGTAAAGCTACTAGTGCATCTACTAATGGTGGCAAAGCCCGTCATGTAGAAGCTAATCTAGGTGGTGACGTTAAAGTTGTATTTGTAGACGGTACTAACTACCCAGGTATTTACGACACATCAGACGACACCATGACGTTCCTTACGTCTTCAGATAGCAGCGATGTCTCTGGTGCAGAACATGTAGCGTTCTTCAAGAGTACAGCGTTCTACTCTAAAGGTAACAACGTCTACTTCACTGCTCCATTTACGTTAGACGATTTTGCTGCAGCTAACGGTGCAGGTAGCCTTAATGTTGGCGCTGATGTAACAGGCTTGGTAGTATTTCGTGATCAGCTTATCATCTTCACGACTGACTCTATCAAACGCCTAACCGGCAATACCTCTGCAGATTTCCAGCTTAGCCCTATTACAGATCGTATTGGTTGCGTTAGTGGTGACACCATTCAGGAAGTTGGCGGTGATATCATGTATCTCGCCCCTGATGGTATTCGCTTACTGAGCGCTACTGACCGTATTGGTGACTTCGGGTTGGATGTTGCGTCAGACACTATTGCTAAGACGGCACGTAACTTTGTTCGCACCTCAAGCAACTACGCTTCTGTGTTACTACGTGACAAAGCTCAGTATCGCATCTTCTCATACTCAGCAAGTGAACAGGCTAGTTCAGCAGCAGGTCTGATTGCTACTAAGTTTATCGCTCAGGGCGGCACAGGTATTGGCTGGGCTACTACTAAAGGCATCAAAGCACACGTAGCTGATAGTGCCTATGTAGGTGACACAAATCGTGTTATGTTTGCTAACGATGATGGCTATGTCTACGAGATGGACAAGGGTAGCGACTTCGATGGTTCTGACATTGATGCTGTGTTTAAGTCGCCATTCATGCCTTTGGCTGACCCAGAGATCCGTAAAACATTCTACAAGTTAACTCTCTACGTTCAGCCTACTGGCACTATGGACTTGACCACCTCTATTGAGTTAGACTTTGGTACAGCTTCAGATAGCTCTGTCATACAACCAGCTTCGTTTAGCATTTCCAGTTCAGGCTCTGCAGTATTCCTTTATGGAGATCCTAACTCTGTGTATAATACTGCAACGTACGGTGGTGAGCTAGACTTTGTGTATGACAACAACCTAGTCGGCTCTGGTAAGACCGTAGCACTTCGTATTGAAGATAAATCGACTAACCCTACTTTCACACTTGATACGGCTCTGCTAGAGTTCAGACAACACGATAGGCAATAAAGATGGCAGGTTACACTCGTCAAGATACAGCGAATAACATCGCTAACGGTAACGTAATCGACGCTAACGATCTGGATGCAGAGTTCAACCAGGTCGAATCAGCGTTTAGTTCAAGCACAGGTCACAAGCATGACGGTACGTCAGGTGAAGGTCCACGCATTGAGAAGTTTGGTCAGGCAGGTGAACTAGACGGTAGCACTGCTAACGTACTAAAGCCTAAGACAGACGGTACAGTAGACCTTGGTGCGTCAGACACTGAGTTTAAGGATGCGTACTTCGATGGTACAGTTAAGACAGATGTTCTTACTGTTGATGAAACCTCTACGCTCACAGGTAATGTCACTGCTTCAGCAAACGTCTCTGTAGGCGGCACGCTTACTGTAACAGGTGCTACTACCCTGAATGGTAACGTAGACTTGGGTGACACCTCTGGCGATACTGTTACTGTAACCGGCCAGGTAGACAGTTCAATCATTCCAAGTGCTGACGATACGTATGACTTAGGTAGCGCTACCAATCAATGGCGTGACTTGCACATTGACGGTACAGCAGAGGTTGATACCCTTAACGCTACTACGGTAGACATTAACGGCGGTGCTATTGACGGCACAGTTATTGGTGCTAACGCAAGCGCAGCTATTACAGGTACTACGATTACGGGTACGTCTTTTGTGGGCGACGGTAGTGCTTTGACAGGTATTAGCTCAGGGTTGTTTTCTGCCCCAGGTAGCAGAGCTTTTAATCAGGTAACTGAAGCTCTAACTTTAGGTACTGAGTATACCTTTACGACACCCTCTAACGACGCTCACATTAGAGGATGATTGTTATGAGCTTAGCCAGCACTCAGAACAATGATGCTATTGACCTGTCCCTAAAACTAAAATCTGGCTTTGTACTAATGTCGGCAACGCGCTTTAGCAGTGGAGGGCTAAAGTTCGTATCATTCAACTCTGTGAGCGTGCGCGACCCAGGAGAAGCAAACACAGGTGACATCTACCATGTGTGTAACACACATTTTAAAGAGACGGCAGGGACGCTTACGGAGGTACTGAGTGCCAGTCCAACAGTAAGATCTGCCGATAGCTCTCAAATGATAGGCTTGGGCTTTGAGGGCTTTGTAGCGGGATCAGGCGAGATGCGGCTTACGGTTAGCAGTGGTACAGGTGACCCTCTTTCAACCGGCACTAATAAGAATTACGTTTCGTACACCACTATTGAAGTATAAAGGCACAGTAGAACATGGCTAAGAAGTTCGCAGGTTTTACTCCTGCACAACTAGGTCGCATCGTACCTGAGATGGCCGGTATGCAGGCAGACGAGCAGAAGCTCTTCCTTGCTGCGAACCCTGCTGCTGCTCGACGTGTCGGCATGATGACAGACAAGCTCGACGCATGGTTGAGGTACAAGGGTACAACGAAGGTAATTTCGTTACAGCTGGCGGTCAGCAAACCAATATTCAGCGACGTGTATTACCTACCGCTGAAGAGCGTGAAGCAGAACGTCGTGCCAGAGAGCGTGCTGAACGTATGGCTGCACGACAAGCAGCAGCACCTATCAATCCTGTTGTACCACCTACAGCAACGCCTGCTCCTGTCACGCAACAAGTAGCACCTACTGTACCACAGCAAGGCAGCATCCCTACGATAGCAAGCCTCTCAGCGAGATGGACATTGCTACTAGTGCAGCAGTTGATCAGCCAGGCGCACAGTTCAACTACGCTACTGCTCTGATGCAGCAACGTCAGAAGACTGACCCATTGGTTCGTCAGGTGATGGGTGACCCCACCTCTATGGTAACTGTAGGTCAGACTGCTAAGACAGAAGTAACACCTGATCAGGTTATCGACCCTTCAATGGGCTTGCTTACAGGTGAGACACCTACAGTAGACGTAGCAACGGCAGCTCCAGCAGCACCTATTGCTGCACCTGAGGCAGCAGAAGCTCCTACGGTTACACCTACACAGGTTACACAAGACGTACAGGCTACGATGGATGCCCTCAGTGCTGCTACTGGTCAAGTAGGCGCTGATGCTCTCGTACAAGCACAAACCATGTCTCCACAAGACTTGGCTCAGCTAGGTTTGAGTGCTGCACAGATTAGTGAAGCACAGAAGGTTATTGCCCCAGATGCTCGTGAAGTTCAAGAAGCGGAACTGATTGAGGGCGCTACTGTGGACATGGAGCGTGTCCGCACAGAGACTAACTTTGAAGCTGCTACTGGTGCGCCATCTACGGATGCTACTGTACAAGGCCAGTTAACCAAACTTATGGCAGACTTTGAGGGTGCTAACCCACCGGCATGGGCTGCTGGTGCTATGCGTGCAGCGACAGCTCAGATGGCTAGTCGCGGTCTGGGTGCAAGCTCAATGGCAGGTCAGGCTATTGTTCAGGCTGCTATGGAGTCAGCACTTCCTATCGCACAGATGGATGCACAGACCTCTGCTGCATTTGAAAAGCAGAACTTGAGTAACCGCCAACAGGCTGCAATGTTTGCTGCTGAAAAGCGTGCTGAGTTCTTGGGCCTAGAGTTTAACCAAGAGTTCCAGGCTCGTGTAGCTAACGCTGCTAAGATCAGCGACATTGCTAACATGAACTTCACTGCAGACCAGCAGATCGCTCTTGAGAACGCTCGTATGGCCCAGTCAGTAGACATTGCGAACCTCAATGCTCGTAATGCTATGATCCTGGCAGACGCTGCTGCAATGTCACAGGTTGACCTAACTAACCTGAACAACCGTCAGCAAGCACAAGTACAGAACGCTAAGAGCTTCCTGCAGATTGACATGGCTAACCTCGACAATGCTCAACAAGAGGCAATGTTCGACATGCAGTCTGTAACACAAGCTTTGTTTAGCGATCAGGCTGCAGACAATGCTGCACAGCAGTTTAATGCATCTACCAGCAGCAGACAGATCAGTTCTTTGCTAACCTGTCTAACACTGTTGGCATGTTTAATGCTGAACAGCTAAACCGTATGAACCAGTTCAACATTGGTGAAGAGAACGCCCTTGAGCGTTTCAACGCTGAAATGAAGAACATGCGTGACCAGTTCAATGCACAGAACTCTTTGGTTATCGAACAAGCTAACGCTGCATGGATGCAAAAGATTGCTACGGCTGAGACTGCAG
>FUIF01017780.1_pt1 | contig 11181 bp, 22 predicted proteins | sample 1003461 | NCBI WGS metagenome assembly FUIF01 (sample SAMEA80401918, study PRJEB19352) | marine metagenome
GGCGATCTCGACCGCGGTCATCTTCGTCCCGACGTTCGGCGTTCCCGCCCATCCGTACCATTCGGCGATGCGGAAGAGGTCGCCGCGCACGGACGAGCGCCACTTCCCCGAGGCATCCAGGTAGTCGGAGCCGTCGGACTCGGCCCACCAGCCGACGGAGAAGGGCTTCGACGAGCCCCAGTCGAACGAACGGTCGATCGTCCAGCTCGACGGGATCTCGAACGGGGTGACGATGATCGACTCCTTCGACTCGAACCAGATGTCGTCGAACATCCCGCCCGCGACGACGTTCCAGTCGCCGAAGAGCCAGGCGCGGCGCTCGGACTCGTTGCGAGCCGCGGCGATGATCTTCGGAGGGGTAGTCGGGGTCGGCCTTCAGGAGGATCCGGTTCTCGACCAGCTCGCCATGAATCGCGCGGCGCGGTGGTTCGAGGTTGCCCTCGTGGGTCCTTCGCGTCGTCGATGAGCTTCCCGACGATATGCTGGCGGGGGGAAGCGGGAGACGGTAGCGCGCCTTGACCCAGGTTTGTGGCCCGACGCCGGTAGGGGTTCGTCGTCGAGCGTACCTTGCGGGGCATCCCTGCGCGCGTCGAGCGCGAACAGGAGAGCATGAGGCGGAAGCATTCGTCCGTCGCCCAGGTCGTCAGCTCTTCCCATCCGATCCAGGGGTAGGCGTGGCCGTGGTAGTTGTAGTAGTCGTCGGGCTTGGCCATGTGGCGGAGCAGGAGCTCCTCGCCGGTGGGCCACGTCCACGTCATCTTCTGCTCGTTGAACCGAGCCTGCGGCCAGATCTGCGGGATCCACTTCTTGGTCTTGCTGACGATGTCAGTCAGCTGCGGGTAGGTCTGTCGGAAGAGGATGCCACGCCAGTCACTGCCGAACCCCAGGCCGCAGTGCTGGCCGAAGTCCATGAGCAGTGCATCGGTCTTGCCCGGACCGCGGTTGCCCTCGTACAGGCACTCAAACAGCGGACAACCGAGGAACGCGACCTGACTGCCAGGCTGCGGAGCCCACGTCACCAGGACCTCGCGGCCACGCTCGTCCCTGGTGAAGGGCTTCAGCTCGCCGTCGACATCACGCCACTCTACGTTCATCAGTCTGAGGAACCCGCCGCACCAGTGAGGAAGCCGTCGCCGATGAGCGAGATGCTGTAGGTGGCCGCGGCATCTCGGCAGCGAACCTCGAGCACTGTGATGCCATAGTCGGCCATGTAGTCAGCGGCCGTCCGCAGAACGGACTCCTGCATGCGATCCTTGGCGATGTCCTGGAGGATGTCGCTCCAGTCGTTGCTCAGGAGGTACGACAGCACGGTGCTGCCGCCGATGTCACTCAGTGCGTCGTCGAGGTCGACCGTGCGAACGGCGGCCTTGATGACGTCCGAGACCTGGAACACCAGGGCCACCGTCACCGCCACACGCTCGCCGTCCTTGGTCGTCGCCTTGATCGAGGCGAGCGACAGCGTCTGCCGGGTAACCGGCACGTTCGTCGGCTCCTCGGTGAGCAGCGGCCAGTACCAGTGGAGGCCGGGCCTGAGGTGCCGCACGTTCTTGCCTCGAGAGAACTTCACGCCCTGCTCGTTCGCGTTGACCACGTGCAGGTGGGGAAACAGCGAGAGGACGAACTGGGCTATGTGGTCGATCCAGCCAAACATGTTGGACATACTTCACCACCTCCGGCTGGGCACATCATAGCGTCGCACCCCTGCCCAGGCACCTCGCGGCGGGAGCCTTGCCAAAGTCGTAGGGGCCTATTCCCGAGCGTCCGCGTGGGCCTGTGCGAGATCTCTGACGTACATGGCCTCCGCCGGGCTCTTCTCGGCGAGCTCGAGCAGGGCCTCCTCGTAGTCGATCGACCGGGGGCCGTCCCCGGGCAGACGCGGGCAGCCGGATGATATCGAGTGATTACAAGAGTGACAGAAGACCCTCTCCAGGAACCGGTGCACGTAGACATCCTCGGTGTGGCACTTGGGGCACTCGAGACGCTCGATGCAGAGACGCGGGGTATTCTCGAGATTCCTCCTAAGCCAGTTTCGTAGATTCCACTCCGTCGCCTTGTCCATCGATGTACTCCCCGAGCAGCTGGGCGTCGAACAGCCTCTCTGGTCCAAGCATACCGACCTGCTGGTCGACCACCGGGCAGGCCCTGACGACGTGAGTGACCGTGTCACCCTGCGGGTTGACGACGATCCAGTTCGCACTCCCCTGTTCGGCAGGCAGAGTGAACCTCGTCCCGTGTCTGAACTTGGCCATGCTCGGTGGAACCTCTCTCGTGCCGCGGCACGTATGGGCAGTTCTGGCAACCGCTACCGCAGCACTCGCCGCGGCTGAGCAGGAACTCTCTGGTGAGGGGGCGGCTCAGGGCTCCTCCTCGTCGATTTCCTCCTCGTAGTCCTCACGCAGACACTCGCTCAGCTTCTGCAGCATCATGTTCTGTGCCTGCGTGCAGAGCCAGAGGGCACGCACGAGGCTGCGGTGCCTCGGGTACTCGTCACCGGAGAGGTACCCGCCCTGGTGTACCTTGAACGGCACGTCACCGTCGGGCGTCACCTCTTCGATGTGGCTCTCGAGGATGACGACCGTCTGGAAGTTCCGACGCACGAGCTCGGCGGTCAGCTCGTCAGTCGGAACCAGCGATAAGTCGGGGGAGGGCAGTTCGGGATCCGGGCGTGGTCTGTCCATAGGCTCGCGTCCACTCCTCGACGAAGTATGTGAGGTCGGCGTTATCCACAACACCGTCCGGGATACCATATCCGTACTGACCGGGGTTCGTGCCCGTGGTAGTAAGGTCTGACGGACGGATCGCGAGCATGGCCGCGAGGTCGGGTGCGAACTCGGCCAGCGTCATGTGCTCCGTGCGACCGTCGTAACGCTCGTACTGGTTGCCGTGCGGGTCAACGTCGAGCACCCACTTCTCGAGCACGAACAGCCCACGCTCCGGGTCGGTCAGCCTCGCGAGCTGGTACCCGGGCACCTCGACGACGTACCCGTCGAGGCGAACCGCGGCGACGTCACCCGTCAGACCGTTCGAGCTGCGATCGCCGGTGGACCCAGACTGCACGCCACGCCACGTGCGTGCGTTGATGCGGTTCATCTCCCCGAGCACCGCCGGGGTGCCCCGGACGAGCTCCACCTGCACCGTCTGCGGCTGCGGGTGCAGGGAGGACATGGTCACAGCGGTGGCTGCGACAGTGACTGCGACCAGTGAGCTAGCCCTCACTCCCGTTCTGACTCGACTCATCCTCGTTCTCCTCTGTTGATGGGTTGCGGTTACGCTGGCCGGTGCCGAGCATCGCGATGCACTCCACGTATCCGACGATGTCCATCAGGCTGTCGTCGTGGGTGCCCCAGGCGAGTCGGCTCAGCTTCTGCAGGATGTTGAGGACGCACACGTCCTCGGCCGTCATGTCGAGGAAGTCGCCCCGCTGCTTGCGGTACCGGCGAGAGGCGTTGATCCACTCGCACCACAGCCTCGCTGTGAGCTCGTGGTTGTCCTGCGGGTGGGCGTAGCTCGCACGCCTCTGGGCCATGATCTCCTGCACCCGGGGCGAGAACGGCGGCGAGCTGGGCCTGTAGATATCCTCGTCTGTCTGCTGTGGTTGCTTGGGAACGACCGTCAGCCTGTCCAGGGAGCGGACCAAGCTCTCTGCAGCGAAGAGTGAGGAGAGACCGACCGCGACCGGGTCGTCGACGTACCTGGTGCCGTCGAAGCTCGACATCATCGAGTCCCACACCGACCACGTGACTTGGCCGTGCCCGATGAACGGCTGGTCCTCCTGAATCACAAATCGTCCCATAGCTCCTCCATCATACTCAGGTCTCTGTCCAACTCGTCCCAGGACTCGAACTCAGCCCAGTCCGACCAGTGATCCTCGTCGAACTCACCGAGCTCGTCCTCCAGGATATCTTCCTCGTACTGGTCGAGCTCCTCCTGCAGGTCGAAGGTGCGACGCTCATACCGTGCGGTCCACGTCTTGTGGTTGCTCCAGTGGCTCCGGCCTCGGGACCCTGGGCACCCGCCCACGTGCACTCGGTTGGCACGCCTCTTGCTCCAGTACTCGTAACCGGGCCCCTTGCCGTTGTGCCACGTGCGGGACATCAGTTGCCAGCGTTCCGGAGGAAGGAGCGGCCCTTCTCAGTGAGCTTGGGAACGATCCGCTGGAGCCCGTCCGCCTCTCCCCAGAGCCCCATCTCGACGTACCCGTGGTGAAGCAGGTGGGCCAGCTCCTGCAGGGACATCGTCCGCATGTTCCGGGGGTGCGTGTTGCACTCCATCTGCAGGAGGTACTGGATCCGCTTCTGCCTCCGAGGGCCTCGCGGCAAGTAACTCTGACGCTTTGCCGGGTCTCGGAGTATGACTGCACCACCCAGCAACACGCACAGGATCAGCAGTACGAACGACAGCAGGACCCACTGACTCTCGAGCATCACACGAGCTCCATCATGAGCTTGCCCAGGTGGGGCAGCTGCTCGTCGACCAGGAGCGTGTTGCATCTGCCAATCTCTATGAACTGATCGACCACGTCGGGCAGCTCCTGGTGACGCATGCAGAGGTGATTGCAGATCTGCCGCACCATCTCCCGGTAGAGAATCAGGCAGTTGACCTTCAGGTCGTCCCCGGTGTCCCAGTCCCACTGAGCCACTCGCAGGTGCGTGCAATTGACCTCGATCCAGTCCAGCCAGTCCGGCTGCTCACCGGAGACCCGCATGTGCAGGACCCAGCTGACGTCAGGATGCGGTGTTGTCGACTCTGACTGCATCTTTCGGCACCTCCTCCGGGGACACTATGCCGTCGGGCTGGGCCTCTGGCAACCCCGGGGTGTGCTGCTTCTGCCAATCCTCGACAGAGGTCGGCGTCTGCGGGGCCACGAGCACGCCGCCGGACACATTGACGTCCATCTGCTGCTTGTCCCGGAAGTCGGCGATGTGCCTCTTCAGCAGCAGCTCCAGCAGCCGGTTGTCGAACTTCTTCACGTAGCCGACGATGACACCGGCCGACACGACCGGCTCGATCCACCCGTGCACGGCACGGTCGATGATCGTCTCCTCGAGGCTCCCGCGGAAGTGCTCCATCGCCTGATCTACCAGCTCGGCGAACTCCGGGTCCTTGTTCATGTGGTCGTTGAACGTCATGGGTGCGATGCCCACTGCTCGGGCACACTTGTACTTGACGCCGTAGACCGACAGCAGCTCGATGAACCTCACCTTGAGCTCGTCGGTGAACTTGACGTGCGGCTTCTGCTTGGGGCCACCCTCGAGGTGCTCGGCCTCCCCGGGCCGCAGCTGGAAGACCATCGGCGTCACGCGGCCGTCCCTGCCGCGGAGTCGAACCTCCTCGTCGGGGATCAGTGCACCACGCAGCCTCTCCCGCTCCTTGTCCTCCCAGGTCTGCTTGACCTTCTGTGCCTCCTCCTGCTCCTTGGGCGACATGTCGTCTGGATCGAGGAGCTCTGAGTTGACCCGGGGCTTGTGCTGAGGCATGACTTAACTCCGACGCTCGTCACGCGAGCTGTGCTGATAGAACTCTGACGGTTGATGTGTGCGAGTCGACGCTGCAGGAGGGAGGGATCGCGTGGAGTTAGTGGAGCTCCAGAGGGGGAGGGGGTCCCACGAGCTGGTGGACCTCGTGGACACAGTGAGGACACTGGACCCTCGTCCACTGCCCCTCCTCTCTCCACTCTGCTTCCTGGACTGCCCCACCTCACCCACCTCACCAGCTCCACTGACCCGGCCCCGGTCGCCCGCCGCCCGTTCCGGACCGGCCGCCTCACTAGGTCCACGCCCGGCGGTCAGCGTCACGAGCTCCACTGCCTTCGCCAGTCGGTGCTGGTCCACTGACCCCGCTCGCCTCACCAGCTCTCGCGACGCCACTGACTGTCGTGACTCTACCAGGTCCGTCGACCGGCTCCTCTTACCTAGGTTCGCTGACCGGTGCGACCGTCCCAGGTCCATCGACCCTCGTAGGTCCACTGACCCGGCGAGGTTCATCGACCTCTCTGGATTGCCCAGGTCGCGTAGCTCTCCTGACCTCGTCGATCGTTGATGGTCCACTGTCGTCACTACTTCGTGTATGCGGGCGAAACTCACCAGGTCGCCCAGGCGGGTGCTCCTCACCTTACCTCCATCAACCCTCCTAGACAAACCTCCCCCGAATAGGTGGAGTCGAGGGGAGAGTTGAGTCAGCGAGAGTCAGTGGAGTCACAAGAAACCCCTCTCTCTTCTCTCTAGTTCCCTTTGACTCAACTCTCCACTTGACTCTCCTCTTCCTACTCAGCTATGCAGATCCACCTGGGTCCGGCTTTCGCCCGCCGCCGCCCGGGGCCCGCCCCGCTCGGCCCCAGGACAAATTCAGCTCTAGAGTCAAGGGAGTTGAGATGACAACGCTAGAACGCGGCTCTCGCTCTCCTACCCGCCTTTTCGCTGACTCCGTGGGTATTCTCTCGCCGCCTTCGCTCTGAGGAGAGTGGAGTCAGGTTAGGGGTACGAGAGGGGCCGCTCAGTGAACCTAGAGAAAAGGCCCACCCCAAGGGGGCAGGCCCGGTCGCTCCGGTGATAACCGCCGCTCAGGCGAGGGCCGCGGCCACAGCTCGGGCCAGCTCGAGGCCGCCGCAGAGGACGAAGGCCAGGGCAACACCGCAGAGAACACCAACGACAGCAGCAACTCGACGCATGACTAGGTCCTTTCGCTTCGGCCCGCCGCGGGCCACCAGAATATGCGTTACGCGGGGCCCGGGGCAACCGCCGGGGGCGGGTTTTTGTCTTACCTAGGTCCACCGACCTCGGGCTCCACTTTCTCCACCCTCGCGTCTGCACGTCCGCACGCACGCATGGCAAGCGGAGCGGACCTGCAAGCGGAGCGGAGCTACACCACCAGCTCGTTCGAGCCCACCGCCTCGGGGTACTCCACGACCTCACGCTCGTCCACCCACCCGCCGTCCTCCTCGAGGTGGTCGTGCTCTACGAGCTCCTGAGAGTCCAGCAGCTCGTAGAGCTGCTGGACGTTGTGGTACCAGAACCAGTCGCGGCCGTCGTTGGTACGGAACGAGGTAACGTGTCCCTTGATCATCGAGCGTTCTCCCTTCGGCGGCTCCCTGGGCCGCCCGTCAAGTTTGCGTTACGCACGCCCCGGTGGCAACCGGCCGGGGTCAGTTTCTTGGCCTGCCCAGCTCCACCGATCTCCCCGTTCACCAACTTCTCCCTTGTGTCCGCTCGCACGGCAAGCGGAGCGGAGCTACACCATTCTCTCCTCGTAGAACGACTCAACCGCGTTCACCAGGTCAATCGGCAGTCGCTCATCCACCGACTCGAATGTCCCGATCACTTCGCGGTTCCGGTAGATCCACACCCGGTCGGCTCCGTCGTCGTCCTGCTCGTACTCGGCTCCCCACCTGCCGTCCTCGTAGATCATCTTGCTCATGCCGCCTCACCTCTCGGCAGTGGCTCCACCAGCATCTTCAGGGGCAATTTGTCGGACCAGAGGCCGCCCACGGCGACCTTCTCCAGCAGCTCGAGCAGGTCGTTCAGGCTCCGAGGCTTCACTGACGAGAACTGGTCGCCCATTACCAAGAACTTCCCGGACTTCTGCCGCTCCACCAGGACGTACCAGCACCTGCCCCTCGCTTGCTCGAGACGCCAGCGAGCGTACTCGACTGCGTTCGCGTAGCCGACAAACTGAGCCAGCTCCGAGGCCGTCGCCCGCTCGTCGTCGACACGCCTTACTCGCACGATCCGGTAGTCCATCGCTGTCTCCCTTCGGGGCGAACCTGCCCCGTCGAAGTGTGCCAACCAGCCACCGCACAGGCAACCCGCGGCGTCAAGTTTCTGTGGACTGCCCCAAGCACTCTCTCGAGCGAGCGTGCACCCGCCCGCGGACGGCAGCACGAGCGGAGCAGCACGGCAAGCGGAGCGGAGCTACATTGGAGGCATCGGCAGGTTCGGGAGTGCAATTTCTTCGATGTATTGTTCGTTGAAGGTCACCTCGATCACCCGCTCGGGTGGCCCGCCGTCCGTCTTCCTCACGAAGCTCAGGAGCTCGAATTCCCCGACGACCGCACAGCGAGAGAGCTCCCGGTAGCTCCTCTTCTTGTCCAGCCAGGGGTAGCGTCCCTCGGGAACACGCTGCCACTTGGCCTCCTTGAGCAGCAGACTCCAGTTGACGGTGATCATGTCAGTCTCCCTTCGAGGGAACGATCGCTTCCAGCCTGCCGCATGGCAACTGGCGTCGCTCGAGCCTGACCCGCGGGTCGTCCACCTGCACTCGCATCCGGTCCAGGTAGGCTCCGTACTCGATCGTCATCCACTCCCCTTCGAGCTCCACGACCCGCCCGTACTCCCGGCCCCCGCGGCCCACCATCATGGTGTCGTCGAGGGACCAGGAGACCTCGTCTCCGACCTTAGTCATGTCGCGGGCACTCACTGGCCGAGCCCGTGTGCGTGAGCGATCGCCGCCTGTGCGCACGACACGGCCAGCTCCGAGTGCGGATCGTTCAGGAGCTGCTCGATCGCCTGGAGCAGTAGCGGTGCCGCCGCCATCAGGTGGCCGTTGGCGTCCGACTCCGGCACCCCACCGCGTACCCAGGCTACCACCTCTCCCCCGGCCGATATCTCCGTCCGTCCGTCGAACTTCCAGCTCCCTACGGAGTGCTGAACTGTCCCAGGCATCTGCTTCTCCACTCAGAAGTGCGGGTCGATGTACTTCCATGCCCGGCCGAGGACCAGCGAGCCGTGCCGCTGCCCCGCTCCACGAACCACCCCTGCTTCCGCCAGGAGTAGTGCCGAACCTCGTTGTTGATGTTGCTGGTGTAGAGGTGCAGGTGCTCCCGGTCGTCGAACGCCCCGGGCGGGTTGGGGCAGACCGCGTCGAGCTCCCGAGCCGCCACGGTCCTGCGGTGGCTCCCGACCTCGATGACCTCCATCGGGTAGCGGTCGCTCCCGCTCGTCCGGTAGCCCTGCAGGCCGACCCAGGGTGCCGGGTCCGTGGGCGTCAGCTTCTCGTCCCTGCCGAGTGTGATCAGGTTGCCACCCGTCTCCGTCAGCAGGTCCACGAGGATCCTGCCGTCGAGCTCGCTCAGGTCCATGACGATGCCGCTCCGGCCGGTCCCGCCGACGCGGCCCCACCGCATCAGCTGCACGCCCGCACGCTCCTCAAGCAGGTTCATGAGATCACCACCTCTCCCTCGCTCTCTAGCTCGTCCTCGATCCTCGTCCGGAGCTGGAGGTAGTCCCTCTCCTGGGTCTCGAACTGCTCAGCGAGCTGCTTGGCCTGCCTCTCGTTGAGCTCACCTGTCTCGCCCAGCCGACGCATCTCGGCCGCGTTCTCGGCGAACCGCTCCCCGGCCAGCTTCAGTGCGTTCAGGATCGCCAGCCCGTCCTCGTACTCGAGCCTCAGCATCACTCCACCTCCTCGACTGTCACTCCGTCCAGCGACTCGATCAGGTCGTGCACATAGTTCTGGTCCCTGTGCAGGTTGTCAAGCTGTTGCTGAAGACGCTCACGGGCCTTCTCGATCGCTCCCTCCGGGGTCTGTGCCAGCACCTGTCGTGCCTCCTCGGGGAAGAACGTGCTTGACATGGCCCCGTCCGGCAGGTAGCCGACGATGCTGATACGCATCGGTCCGGCCGCCCGGATCTGGAAGGCACGCACGACCATCCTGTTGCCGATCTTCTGGGGACCGCAGTAGTAGACGGTCTCGCCCTTCTTCATGTTGTCCCAGTCCCGGACACGTCCCATGCTCAGCTCCCTTCAGCTCGACTCAAGTGTTGGTTGCGTTCTCGGAGTTGGCAAGCGGGAAGTGTCAGTCCTCCCCGTGCTCAGCTCGCTCGAGCTCAACGTCCTCAATCGTGAGCCCCGCAGCTGCACCCGACCATGTGCGTTCCAGCCACTCCTCTGCGGAACGCACCAGCTCCACTCTCGCCGCCGACTCCTCCCCAACGTGTCGAACTGCCTCCAGCAGCTCCGTCCGGGTTAATGACTTCATCGCTCGGCATGCTCCTTGCTGTCGCGTAGCCCAGGGCCGCACACACGGCTCCGAGCACCATCAGTGCGGCGACCCTCCGGGCCCGACGCAGCCTGCTCCTCCACCATCCGCCGCGGGCACCGACCCGCCGTCTCGCCAGCTCCTCGATCTGGTTCACGACCTTCGGGTCCCCGTCGGGCACGTGCAGCACCAGTCTCATGACACCCTCCCGGTCAGGAGCCAGCGGAGCCGAGTCCACAGCCCGCCCGCCTCGAGGGTCTCGAACTTCTGGTGACGCTCGGCCAGGAAGTCCACCTGACCGCCCAGGTCCTCCAGCAGCCCACGCAGGCTCGACTCGTCCTCACCCGCCTCGGTCTCCTCGAAGAGCCGCTCGGACACGGCCCGGAGGTGCAGCTCCAGTCGCTCGTCCGACATGCTCCGGTGGTTCCTCCGCACGATGGCGATGATGTCCCCGGCGTTCATCTCGGCGAGCTCGTCACGCACCTCGGCTTCGGTCAGGTCGTTCCAGTCGGACATGCTCAGTACTCCCTTCACCGCAAGTGTCGATTCCGACACCACGGGGAGCAAGCAAAGTTGACAACTTCGCGGAGGCCCGTGGCCCCACCTCCGTCTGGATCAGGGGCAGGGCTCACGGGCAGTTACCGAACGCCCCGAGCGGCATGACACTCGGAGCGGCAGGTCACTCGGACCTAGCACAGGCAGATGAAGGCCGCGATGATCAACAGGATTTGCTTGCGTCGCTCACTCATGCCCCAAGTATGGGTTCCGCGAGAGGAGCGGCAACTGAAAAGGAGCAGACCTCGGTCGGAAGGTCTGCTCCGGATGCTTCACTAGAGCACTGCGACCGCGATCGCCCGTGCCCCCAGTGTCATCGCACCCTCGACGATGCCCAGCAGGCGGGCGTCGATCTGGTCGGCACTCTGAATCGCGTCCGAGGTCGCACGCAGGAGGACGCTGTCACGCTCCGCCTGTACTGCCTCCTCGAATCCGATCTCGCCGACGATGCTTGCGAGGTGCTCGGCACGCTCGGCTGCGTACGCGGTTGCCTCCGTGAGGCTCTCTGCGAGGTCTACCCCCGCCTCCACCGCGTTCTGTCGGATCAGGCCGATGATGTCCTCGGCCACCACGTCACTGGTCTGAGACATGTTCCTCCCTTGCTAGCTGGGCGGCTCTGCGATGTGCCGCAGGAGCTCGTCGTACTGCTCGATC
>FUIF01000645.1_pt1 | contig 11173 bp, 18 predicted proteins | sample 1003461 | NCBI WGS metagenome assembly FUIF01 (sample SAMEA80401918, study PRJEB19352) | marine metagenome
TAATCATCCGGCACCTCGTTAATCAATTCATTCTTCTGCAGCTTGCCGATCAGCTCGTAGTTCTTTTTCTCTAGAGCCGCGATGCTTGCCTGCAGCTTGCTGACATCGACATTGTTTGCAGTTTCTGGAGACGTAATCTCCTGATTTTGCTCTTCAGCCATGAATAACCCGTAAGGTTAATTGCGGGCTCAGTTTAACTGTCTGATCACCATTTCACCTTGTTCGCCCACCAGGCCGGGTACATTTTGCCCAGGGCGATGTTTTTTGCGTGTCTGGCCTTAAAGCTGGCTCGCTTGCGCTTCATCTCTTTGCTTTCGCCCGCTTTCGGCTTGCCAGCAGTCTTTGCACCTTGCTCACCGAAGCGAATTAGTTTTACCTTGTCGCCCTCTTTAGCCAGAACAACATGGCTTTTGGTGGGGTGGCTGGGTGTCCGCTTGGGCTTGTTGAACCCGGACAACCCATGCTTTGCCAGCCGTGGATCGCGTTTTTTTGGAGCCATTATTTTTTCTTGCGACCTCGCTTCATGATGTCGGCATCAGCCTTGCGGGCTCCACCTTTGCCAGAGATGAAGCTGTTCACGCGGCCCATCGCCCATGCAGCCATCGGGACGTTACGAGATCCGCTGGACAAGTAGGCACCCTGCCCACGCCGATAGACAGCAGCAAGCTGCCCGTAGGTGAAGCGAGTCCCCTCAGCCTTTTTTCTTAGCGCGGCCTTTGTTGCCTCGCTTAGTGGTTTTGCTTTTGGTGCCACCTTGCTTTGTCCTCGATGCGGATACAGCTTTGATGTCGATGAACTCCCCAGCCTTGTAAGCCTCGGCAGTTCGCTTTATCTCTCGGGCCTTAGCAGAGCGGTTCTTCGCACCAGACAGGTACTTCTTGGGAAGGCCAGTGGCCTTGTCCTTTGGAACTCGTCGCCGCTTGGGAGCCATTACTTCTTCTTTTTCTTAGGCTTTTTCTTGCCCATGGACGCTTGGGGCTTTTTAGGTCCGCTGTAACCAGGCATCAGGAGTCTCCTTTAGGCTCTTCTGTTTTAGCAGTTTTCTTTTTCGACGCCGGTTTTTTAGGCGGACAAGACGCAGGAGCCTCTTCCCCTTGGGGTGTGAACTGATACTTACTTGGCAGTGGAGCCATAGCCGCGATTGCGAAGTTGTTCCAAAGTTAGCTCCGCCCCGTCCCTTCCTACAAATTTTCGCATTGCATCCGCCGGGCCGTACTTACGAACAAGACCGCGCCACATCCTCAGGCGCCCTGGCCCTAAAACATCAAGCTGGGTCTGCTCATCCTGCTCGTTAAACCACTCCCCATAGTTGTCTTGAATATCTCGGTACTCTCGTTCGAGGCTCCTAGGGATGTTTACAGGGATGGATCTGCAGTTGTAGTGCTGAGGTGGCAATGGGCCTTTGCCGTGGACAAAAACCATTCCGTCGAGCGCCCGGCATATTGCGGAAGTCCTGCTGTCAAGAATCGCCGTGTAACGGTATTTCCTTGTTACATCTGAGTTCTCCGCCGCGATGATCTGATTCGATGCTGCAGCGACTTGACTAATGCTTGTCCGAACGATCGTTTGATCTGTCGGTTAGGAATGCTTGTGACCTGTCCACCTGTTGCGATCACAGTATCGATTGCACCTCGTTGCTCTCGGGTCAGTCGTCCTTTCAGCCTTCGAGCGATTGCAGCTGTTGATTGCCCCTCAAGCAGTCCATTTCGTACAGCCATGCTGAATAACTCCGTCTGCCTTGCGGACATTTTGCTGAACGCATCACGCACAACCTCGCCATTTGGCAGCGTAATCTCTTGCCCTAGCGTTAATTGGAAAGTGACGGCATTCTGCGCCACCCGCGCAAAACTGTCGCTCAGACTCACAACGCCAGCCATGGTTGGCTGTGTCGTCACCATGGCCTGAGCGAAACTAGGGCTGATTTCGACAGTTCCGACCACTGCAGCTGAACCAGCAGGCAATGCCTTTCTTAACTGCTCTGCGGCAAACTCTGACTGCAGAACGACCAACCCCTGCAGCTCACTAATCATCGTTGCCGTGCTCGCACCGGCCCAGGTCTTAAGCGATTCATCTAGCTGCGCCAAGATCGCCCGAAGCCGTGCAGCTTTGCCAGGGGAATCAAGCTCATCAATCCCACGGAGCTGATCAACAGCGTCTAACACAGCATCGTTATATGCACGGATCAGACGCCTCGCTAAACCATTGCTGTAGCGATTGAGGTCGATGGCATTCCGATACAGCTCTTTGAACTCGCTCATTTCGGTTTTAACCCCAAAGCGTCAGCGGATTCAACACATACCACCGAAATATCAGCGCCGTGCGCCAGTGCATCTTGAATGAGACTTGGGATTTCAGCGACTGCCTCCTTGTTGTATTTACTGACGCTGGACTCGAATACATCGCAGATCTCACCGTGAAAAAACCAAGTGATTCGGATGACCGCGTAATACTCGTTCTGCAGATCCTCCTGAGCGAAATAAACAATCTGCTTGCGAGGGCGCTCCGGCTTGCGGACCTTACTCAGCCAGCTCATCAGACTCATCGGCTTCTTCTGGCATTGTGACCTTTGCAGGCGGCGAGGGCTCCTCTTTAGTCATCCCTCCGTTTTGGGTGGCATCGACCTCTTCCTCAACGTCAAAATCATCCCCTAGGACTTCACCCGCCTCAAGCTGCAGAAGCAGCGTTTCCTGGGTAATCGTCCCGGCGGTATAGAGCTGAAGCAGCGCCTGAATCTCCTGCGGCTCTAGGCGCATACCCATAAAGTCCCGGTTTACAAGGCTGCTGCCTGGGTTTGACTGGCCCAGGAATCCAGCGTGGTAACGCAGGCAGTTATCAATCAGATCCTGCATCTGCTGAGCGACAACCATCATTGTGCTGTCACCCTGGCTTCGATCAATCCGCTTGGCTTCTGCCGTCTCACCAACCAGCTTCGCCCCAAGCACCGCCGCAAGACCTAGCTCGTTTATCTGCCCTGCGATCTGCTCAAGGCGACGGAACTGCGCGTCATAACTATTGCCAGCCGGTTCGATGTACTGGGCAGATGACCCTTCAGGCAAGGCCATCGCTTCACCCGGACCTGCGCTGATCTCCTCCGCCGACTGCGGAAAGCCAAAGATCGCCAGCATCGGAACAGCACTGATGTGCAGCTGGTTCCCCAAATCAGACTGAACCTGATAATGCTGCAGGTTCAGCTCAGCAATATCCGCTAAAGGTGGGATCGACTCTAGGACGCCCATTCGGTTTGAATAGGCCACGCTGAACGGGATCTCGTTCAGGCTCGTGCGGCCTTCATCAACGACCCTGAAGTCACCTTTCTGATCCTTCTGGTGAATTTCATATGCGCCGGGAGTCAGAACACGGACTTGCTCGACCTCTTTCTCCCCGTACAAGCCATCAGGGACCAGGACCTTTTCCATTAACCGCAGCTGGGTAAGTTTCTGCTCGCCGTCTGTTAGCTCAGTTCTCCAGCCCAAAATGCTTCGTGGGTCATAGGTTGCCCAATAGGGACGACCACTTTCGCCTGCCTTCGGTGCATCAACAAGGACGCCAACGTGGCCGTATCGGATGCAGATCCTTGCTGTCGCGAAAAGCCAGGTCTGAAGATCATTCCCCTGCAGATCGACATTAAACAGCTGCTCTCTGATGTCATCAGGCACGTCATCAAGACGCACTGGCTTCCGGGTCAGCATCCCTGCCAGCATCCGTTCCAGCCTTACGTAATACGGGCTGAGCACAGAACGCTGCAGTCTGTTGTCATAAGCCTCATCTAATTCTCTGGGCTCTTGCGGCAGATATTTGCGGTGTCCTTTTCTGATCTTGTAGGTGCCTCCCAGAAGGGTCTCAATGAGGCCCCAGTGGGGTTCCATATTCACCCAGGCGGTATTCGGATCGTTAACCTGCGTTACGTTGCCGACTCGCTTACGCCCGCCAGAAAAACCTGAGTACACAGCAGAATCCCGCCCGATGGCAACACTTTAGTAAAGACGGATCCCCGTGCCCCGTCCAGCTCTTTCATGAAGTGGATTAAACGCGCCCAGGATTAGATATCCAAGGCCATCGGTCCAGTGTTCAATGTTGCCGCTCTTGTCGATTACATACTCCTCAGCCCCTTGCTTATAAGTCACGTTCCTCAGGGCCTTAATAGTGTGTTTGCAGCGCGGATGAACAAACAGTCTCATATCGCCGTTCACCGTGCGGATCATCCAATTTGTCGCGTTGATTTTGTCCTTCACCGCCCACGCTGATTTGGGGCTGATGCAGCTAAACCCTGCGCGACGAATGATGTCGTGGTCAGTTCTGCCTGCTGATGATGTCTTGCGGGCTGAACCAGTCGGGTCCGGATACGCCAGGATCTGACGATCAGGGAATCGCTCCTTTAATAGAGCGCAAACCTCATCGGTGTTTGACTGCATCACAGCAAGCTCATCCAGATGTGCAGGCTGTCCCCAACCCTGCTGCCAAGAACACCGGCCATAACGCTGACGTTAAAGTCAGATCCCCAATAGATCGGGCCGCCCATATCTCCGCACATCTTCCCGGATGTTGTCGTCACCAAATCCCGGATAGACGCGGCCAGCCAGCGTCTCAAAGCTGGCAAGGTACTCCTGCTGAAAAGTCCGATGATCCAGCGTGTTTCTGGCTGCCTCGATCTCTTCCGCTGAGACGTTGCACCCTGGATCGTCGTAAACGAAAAGGTGTCCCAGTCGTTTTGCCCCTGCGCTTGTTCCCATAGATCGTGGAACCAGTTAAGACCTGCAGGGGTTGTGATGAACCACGCTGGCCCACCCTGATCAGACAAGGCAGGCCGTAGCACCATTTCCCATGCCGTCTGCTTCACGTAAGCAGCCTCATCGATGACAAGAGCAGACAGGCTCACGCCTCGAAGGCTGTCTTCGTTATCAGCACCACGCAAAGCGATCAGGCTGCCGTTTACGAACTCCACCGACAGATCTGATTCGTTGCGTTTAACCACCAGCTCGTCCGGAGCCATGGTTTTGAGCTGACGCCAGGCGATCTGCTTTGCCATCCGATAGTTAGCGGTGACATACCAGCAGAGGCTTCCGGGCTTCTCCATTGCCCAGCAGATAAGCCGCGTGATGCAGAGATAGGTTTTACCGAATCGACGACCGGAGCACAGCAGCTTAAAACGCTTGTCTGTATCCCATACCTCCCGTTGTGGGCCAGTGAGCTTCTCGACTAATGAGCTGACGTACTCCTCGCTGCCTTCAATATCAGCTGCTGGGTTCCGATCGACTACAGCTAAACAGGAACCACCAGGGATTGCAGCAAGGATGCTCATTAGTCAAGGATGCGTGCGATCCGTGCGATGGAGTTTATACAGCCCAGGGTCACTGAAGGCTGGCTGGATTTACGTGTTTCCTGAGCCAGTGACGTAAGTTGCGCCAGCAGTTCTGCAGTGAGCTGACGCCGATCGATGTCCCAGTCTTTAGTGATGACTTCGTTAGCCCAGCTGATGTAACGCATCGCTTGACGGGTGCTTACCCCCCATTCGCGTGTCATGTACGCGACGGCTTCAGAGGTCGGTACGTTGCGAGCCTTTAAGGCTGCTACGCGAGCGATCCTCCATTCTTTTTCGGCATTAGTGGATTTCTTGCCAGCCATAGCATCGACCTTTTTTTAAGGGTAATCAGTCGGCTGATTCTGCAGCAGCTTGCTTTTCGGCCTGTTTGCGAAGTTTAAGTTGCACTTTGCTCTCCCAAGCTTTTTTGTATTCGGCGTTTTCGAAGAGCTTGCTGAAACCAGTGATGTGTTTAAGACGAAGCACCTCTTCAGCCTCCATGCCGAGTTCACCGCAAATCTCAGCTTCTGACCAGCCGTTCTCCGACATCTGGAAAACCATGTTGCTCATGCCATCAATGCTGTGCTTACCGCGTGCGCGGTTGTGACGCACAGTGCTTGCCATGCGGTCATTTAAGGGCTTGTCGAGAACGACAACCGGCAGGTATCCCATGTTTCGATCGCGGATGTCGGGGTTGTTCCTGCAAGTGAAGTAGCGGTGAAAGCCATCGACTATGACGTACTTCTCTTTTTCCGCGTCGTAAATCGTGACAACGGGCTGAGTGTAACCGTCATGCAGGATTGAGGTGTAGAGCAAACCCATCTCGATTTTCGCGACACTATTTGGGTTGTAGTCGTTCGGCTCGACATCCTCGACGGGAACCCATCGGATTCGGTCAACAGGCTGCGAACAGACTGGAGAGATGTCGTGCAACGCCTCTCTTACCTCCTCAATCGCCTCCAGACGAGAATGGTCGTTAAGCGCATCGATCTGATTGATCAAGGCGTCGAAGTGTGTGTAATCAAGCATTGTCAGTTGCTGTCAGCGGTTGCCACTTGTCCCAGAGAGCCTTGGGGCAACCCTGAGATTCTGGGTCAAAGAAAACACGCGCCTGTCGTTTAATGCCGGTCTTGCTGCGTTTGGCATTAACCATCGATACATCAGGCAGGTGATCAACAAGGGATGGTATTGACACCCAGTACCTTATACGGTTTTGCGATAAAAAATCCTGCGTTAATACATCGCTGAAGCTGCGAGGGCTTGCCCAATCGGTGTAGGCATCCTGTTTAGAGAACGCAAGGATTTTGGCCGCCATGCCAGCGGGGAAGTAGACGCACTGATGATTTAGGAACTGTCGCGGAGGGTTGTAACGAGATCCGACTAAACGATCCCTGCCAGAGCGTGAGTGGAACTGGATTACGTCATACGGTCGTGCAGCGATCTCGTAGGTGATTTTGGAGTAAAAATCCTGGGTCAAAAGGATGTCGTCTTCCAAAAGGACAAAGGGGTCGTCACCAGCTTGCGCGAGAGCTTTGACATAGCCACCAATGCATTTGCCTGATGAATCCCAAACCACCTCCAGGCCAGGGATGTGTTGCTTGAGATAAGCGACAACTGCAATGCGACGTTTAACGGCGGTGACTATGAAACGCACTCTTGTCATGCGGCTTTCTGCGTCATTTTCGGCAGTGGGATAGGTTGCTGCCCTTTCGAGATAGCGAGCTTAACTAGCGGATTTACGCTCTGTTTTTCGTGCCACTTGCCGTTCATCCATTTGCGCCAGCCGTCAAGGATTGGATTTGCGAGGTAGTTGTCTAGTTGTGTGAAGTGATAGTCGTTCGTAAGGACGGTTTTGATCTGACGCCTGAGCATCTGGTCTGGATCTGGGAAGTGCTCATATTTTTTGTCCATCGACGCAAACTTGCGCCTGAACTTCTCTTGGTGTTTTTCGTTGACGATCAGGTATTTGATGAGGTGATCTCTGTATTCACGCCAGCTGCTGAACATAAAGGGGAGCTTCTCTGGACAGGCATACGCCTGATCCTTAAGCTGCCCCAAGGTGCTCACACCAGGGAGACGCTTGCATAGCTTCTCCCAGGTTTCCTTCTCGATCTCCTGCAGGTAATACAGGCTGACGAAGCTTGTTTCATGGTGCAGGTTCGATACCCGCATTTGCCGAGTCGGCATCCCATAGCGATATTGCTCGTCGTAGATCTTGCAGTACGGCCAGGCGTTTTTATGGATGGCTGCCCAAATGTCCGTATAGCTCCAGTCGTAGAGAGGGTAAAAGGTGAAATGCTCTTTGCCCTTGTCCAGGATCTGCGCCCATGTGACGTGCTTGTAGGTTGCTGACTGCGTTAGCCCGATCAGGCGAGACGGTGATTCCTCTGCTCTGACACCAGCGACCCAGGCAATGCGCTTTTCGCCCCACTCGGTGACGCTGATCTTTTTGAACAGCTCTTTAAACCGATCACAGTTGTAGCGGTTCACCTTGATTGAGTTTGGCTCTCTAGGTCGCATCCACTGTTTGCCTTCCTCCCAGCACTGCAACCAATCACTGTCAGACGACGCGCTGCTGAATAGTTTCAGCGGCATTTGGAACCACCACATCTCCACCTCAGGCATTTCGCTTACGGTTCGGATGTAGTCGATGACGGTCTGCCACTCCGCCTCCTGATCCAAAAACACCACCTTTACAGGAAGACGGTTTAACTCCCGTGCGACCTGCAATGTCATGTGCAGCGTGACGGTCGAGTCTTTGCCGCCAGAGAAGCTGACTACTACATCATCGAACTCTTGGTAAAGGAAACGGATCCGCTCTAGCGCAGCCTCGTAAACCGTCTTGTCTTGGTAGTACTTCATTTCTGAGCGACGACGTAGTTCCCAAAGGTGGACACTCTTCCGTAGTTAGCGAAGTTGTGGTCCATCAGGACCGGAGGGCTTTCTAAATACTGGTGGGTGACTGGTTTGTAGCCTGGCGCGTAAAACATCAAAAGCATTTTGCCTTTTGGCCTGAGCAGATCGTGAACGCAGTCAAGCGCCGCTGGGTAGATGTATGAAGGTGACCCAAACAACGAAATGATTAGATCGAAACGCTTAGTGCAGATTCTGGATAAGGACGCCTCGAACGTCTGGCAAATTACATCGCGATCGGGATGCTTCGCTGTCAGTTGACTGAGCATTGCGGGCGACGGATCGACGCCAAGGTAGGTTTTGCAGTTCGGATGATGATCAAGAAATAATCCGGTCCCACATGCAATATCAAGAACATCGCCATGGCTATAGGCGATGCGATCCATGACTTGTTGGTTTTCTGCTGTTGCCTCAGGCGTATCCCACAGCTGATCGTATTGGCTAGCAATCTGATCGTATGGCTGCCTTACTGCAGGCAATGTCATTGATCGATGAGTTGCTGTTCGATTGTAAGTTGCTGCTGTATGACGGGCTTTGACTTGCAGGTGGCAATCTTGCATCGATTCAGCAGGATTGATTCTTCAGGGTCGGTGGTCATCGGCCAGTAACGCCAAATGCCGTAGTCGAAATATCTACGCGGTTTTTGCTTGCCCCAGATACGCATTTCACCGTTTTCAAGAATCCAACCGATGACGTACTTGTAGAGATCGCCATCCTCCCAGGTTTCCTTGAGCGTGTACCAATGTGGATTCCATGGCATGGTGCGAGCGAATTTGTATTTCTGCTTTTCCAGCAGTTCGCCTACTTCCTCTCGTGTCATCACAGGTTGTCGCGATCGATGGTGAATGACTCGTCGCAATGCGGACAGACAACACTGACGAGATTTTGCTGAGCTTTGTCTGTGTATTGCTCAGAGAGCTTTTGCTGCTCTCGATCTATGGTCGCGCCTGTGACGTTAAGGCCAACCCCCTGCGAGGGATTTGTCTCCGGCTTGTAACCTGTCTCCGCGTCGGTATCAGGGAGGAACCCTGAAAAGTCGAGCAGTCGATTCAGATCATCATCCAGGTCAAGCCCATGGATTGAACTGATCTCCTCCAGCAGCATGTCGTAATCCCAGCTGGATTCCTCTGAGATCTTGTTATCAGCGATCACATAGGCTTTCTGCTCTGCAGCTGAAAGACCACTGACAACGCGGCAGGGGATCTGCTCCAGACCCATGCGACGAGCTGCCTCGAAACGAGCGTGCCCCGCAAGAATGGTCAGCTTGTCATTGACAATGATCGGCTGGGTAAAGCCGAATCGTTCGATGGCTGAGGCAAGGCTTTGAATCTGTGCCTCAGGATGCACGCGGGCATTTTTGGCATATACGCTGAGATCTTGAGTGGGTAGTTCTCGGGTCTGAACTTCAACCGATGCCATCAATAATCTTGTTTTTCAGCGTAAAGCTAGCACCGCTTACAGGGTCAGTAACGACCTCGTAGTCGTTTTGGATTTGCTGGTAATAGCGAGCGATTGCCCGTTCCTCCAGCAGATCCACAAGCTCGAAAAGAAAAGATTCTGATTCAGTCATTGCGGGTGGATGCGTCGAGGGATCGGATCACGGCTGAAACGAGTGCTTCCATTTGCGGGCGAGGAACACCGCTGTAGCTCTGGCAGGCGGCTTGCACTGCTGCTGCATAGACACCGGAACCACGCTTCATGCAAAACGTTGACTTAAGGGCTCTTTCTCGGATGAGTTCACTCCGGCTGATGTTCTGCTCAGATGCTTCCTCTGTCAGCTGCTGCCTTTCGGCGTGAGTCACAAACGTTTTAAGTGCAACGAGATGTTCGCTCGGTTTAGAAAGGGTCGTCATCGATGGTTGCTTGCTTTGGTGGTGGTAGCTGAGACTTCGCAGGGATCTCAAGATCACGCGATGAGGGTGCTGCTTCCGGTAACTCGGGTGATAGTCCCGAAGCAGATTTTTGTGTTCGATGCCGATGTAACCCTGCGGGAAGACTGTTCGATCAACCTGCAGATTGTCACGCCAGCCTGGGGGTATCTTATCAAGATCTTCAGGGGTCCAGTAACCCTGGTTGACGCCGTGTTGCAAAGCCCGGCGGATGGCGCCGGTATCAAAGGCCTTCTGCATTGTTGTAGTAGCGGGGGTTAAGGAGGCTCTCTAAAGAGAACCCCTCTTTGATTCGTTGCTCCCAAAAACGTGCCAGCCAAACGGCTTCTTCTTCGGAGCTTTTATAGCGGCGAGCTTTTCGGATCAGCGCCTGCACGCAAATGTCGCGACGTTTTCGCTTTTCCTGTGGCCCACGCTCTTGATACGGTCTGATCTCTAGATGAAACCGACCGCCGCCATCTTCACAGATGACGTAGGTATCTTCTCCCATGTCTGCTTGATATGCACGGATCACCTTTACGTTGCTGAGAAAATGTTCATGGAATATCCAAAGAACGTTCCTGAATCGTTTTCGATGATCAGCGGTTCTGTCCTTGAACTCCTGCAGCGTTATGGGTGAAAGCTGCACTTCAACAGCGATGTAACCCTCATAGCCATCAAAATCTAAGGTTCTGTGTTCGCCGCGCAGGATCTCCTTGTTCACGGCGCTGGCTATCTCAGGTGACTCAGCAATCAGAAAAGCCACGTCTGGCTCACGGAACCCAGGGTCTTTGATGTATCGCGGCATTGTTGTCGCGATCAGGTTCGGCGGATCTTTCCGCATGATGTAACCCCGCTTGCCTGCTGCTAATTCAGCGCAGTATTGATGGTGTCGTGATTCAGTTGAAGCGCATTTTGCACCTTTCGCTTTGCCTGGCAGATGAGCGAAACAACTAGGGGAGTCAACCATCTGTTCGTTTCGTTCGTATTGAGTTGAACGACGGAAGCTCTTTTCTGCCGGAATCTGATCAGGTTCCAGCTCAGCAAGGATCTCTTCAATCGGGCGCTGTATTCCTAAACGCGCTAGATCCGC